>OCTX012245007.1_pt1 | contig 14194 bp, 12 predicted proteins | sample 1539691 | NCBI WGS metagenome assembly OCTX01 (sample SAMN02144231, study PRJEB22623) | gut metagenome | biome: sheep rumen | host: Ovis aries | place: New Zealand | reverse complement strand
AAATGAAATATTAAACTCATCAAAAGGTTAAAACCTGAAATTCCTGATGCTACTATGCTTAGTGTTTTATCATTTACCAAATGTTCATAAACCAAAAATATTGGTACCAAACTTACTAAAACTATTAGTAATTGAAAAAAAGCATATCTCATGTAATTTTTATAACTTGCTATTGATAATATCATCATTGTAATATTTATAATTATTACAATCATTGGAATCGCAAGGTTAATTGACCACGCCTGGAAACCTAGCCTTATATCAAAGTATACGCATAAAGCTGATAATGCAACCATTTGAATAAATAAATGACTTGCAATATTTACATTTTTGTTTAATGCATACAAAACTGTTACCCAAACATATACAATTCCTGCATTACAATATCCCGCCCATTTGATATCTGGCGTTGTAAATCTATTTATAAAAACCAGACCTATTCCTACAGCAAATGAAATCAGTATTGCCATCCTTATTATAAAATTTGTTTTTCTTGCGTTAATTTTTTGTGGATATAACATCATCTAAAACCCCATTACTTTCTATTTCAACTTTTATTCCTTGTTCTGTTAAAAACTTATAAAATCTTTTTTCAATGCTATTATCATTTAAGATTGATGTAAATGTAAATACCATTTTATCTTCAAATGTACATGCTGAACATTTTATTTTTTCAACTGGTTCAGGTGCAATTAACATTAAAAAGCTTTCTATATATGGCTTATATTTTCCTATTATACCTATTCTTCCTACATTTGAAAATGTTATTGTTGTATATTTTCTAATTTCTATATAGCTTAATCTAACCAATGCTTTTTTCAAGAAAAGTGGTACAACCTTTATAAATGGATTGTTTCCGAGTTTTACATTTCCAGACATTGTTTTTATTATTTCTTCCTCTGTCAGTCTTTTTTTGAAATCTTTTTTTACAAACTCTAATATTTTTTCAAATGTATTTAAATTGTCTTTCTTCATTTCTGCTTCTAATGTGATATATGTAAAAAAGTTTGAAATTGTTTGAGAATTAGGAAAATATTTCTTTAAGTTAACTGGAATACATACTTTAATAGGTTTTTCCCCATTATTTTTCTTGTAATTTTCTTCATAAATTGAATATATTAAAACAGCCGTTAAATACTGTGTTACTGTACAATCTTTTAATTTACATATAGCTTTTAATTCGTTTGTATCTATAATTTCATGAATTGCAGATACAGCTCCAAGTTTTATTTTTTTACCTTTTAAAACAAATGCTTTTTTGGATGAATTGTTTGATTTTGCTGTTTTATCATAATTTTTCATATAGCCATCTTCTGTTGTATATTCAACTTTTCTTGTAGTTCTTAACTCATCTTCGAATTCTTTTGGATGTGTTAATTCAATATATGAATAAATTATTTCTCTAAAAAATAAATTTCCATTATTTCCATCTGTTAATGAATGAAATATATCTATGTTTATCTTTTGGTCAAAATATGTTACTTTAAAAAGATAATTATTATTTCTTTTGTAATCTATATATTTACATGGATAATCCTTTTCTTCTTCTATTATTGGTTCTTTAGGATTATGCTCAAAATAGTTCCAAAATACACCTTGTTTCATTCTCACTCTAAAAGATTTGTATTTTTTTAAAGCTAGAATTACAGCTTGTTTCAAGCTTTCCGGATCTATATCTTCTTTCATTACAGCAGAAAATCTAAAAACTGTGCTATATCTCTTTCCAGCTTGAATTGGAAATATTTTAGCAGAATTATCTAATCTTCTCCAATATAATCTACTTTCTCTTTTCATTTTTTCACCTTTTTATTTTTAATCTTTTAAATTTTTCCTACGTAATTGACCACAAGCTGCCTCTATATCTGAACCTAGCTCACGTCTAATTGTAGCAACAATTCCATGGTCATTTAGGTAATCCCTAAATTTCATTATATTTTCATTGGTACTTTTGTCAAATTTACCATTTTCTATTTTGTTAATTGGAATTAGATTAACATGGCAATTCATTCCTTTTAGCAATTTTACTAGTCTCGCAGCATCTTCTAAATTATCATTATTATCTTTTGCCAAAGCATATTCAAAAGACACTCTTCTATTTGTAACTTTTATATAATCTTTACATGCTTGCAATAATTGTTCTATATTGTAAAGCTTGTTTACTGGCATCATTGAACTACGCTTTTCATCTGTTGTTGCATGAAGTGATATTGAAAGTGTACATTGAATATTTTCTTCTGCCAATTTATATATCATTGGCACTAAACCACTTGTTGAAACGCTTATGTGTCTTGCTCCAATATTAATTCCTTTTGGATTATTTAATATTCTTATAGCATTGACAACATTTTCGTAATTATCTAATGGTTCTCCAATTCCCATAAATACTACATTTGAAACTCTTACTCCTGTATCTTGTTCAATTTTTATTATTTGTTCAACAATTTCCCCAGAAGATAAACTTCTAATAAATTTTATACCTGTTGATGCACAGAATTTACATCCCATTTTACATCCGATTTGTGTCGATACACATACGCTATATCCATGATGATAACTCATTAAAACTGTTTCTATTGCATTTCCATCTAGCACATCAAATAGATATTTTATTGTTCCATCTGCTGACTCTTGTTTTCTTATTATTTCAAAATTACAAATTGTATAGTTTTGTTTTAATTTTTCTCTTAGTTCTAAAGAAAGATTTAGCATTTCGTCAAATGAAGTAACTTTATCTTGGTATAGCCATTTGAAGATTTGCTCTGCCCTAAATGGCTTTTCACCTATATTTTTCATTTCTTCCTTTAGTGCATCTAAGTTATAGTCTTTTATATTTTTCATTTTTTATATTACTCCTATTCATTATTCTATATAAATTTATATTATTTTGAAATGCCGCGTAAGCGACCAACCGTAGCGTAGCGAAGGGCGACTGGAGCAACTTACAGACTAGTATTTTAAAATCCGGAAGTTGCGACACCAAGGCATAAAAAATAATATAAATTTATAGTTAGTTTTAATTAAATGATGAAATTAGATCATTGTAAGCCGAAATGGCCAATTCGTCTTGATTATTTACAATCCAAATATGTGGAGCAGTTTCATATTCTTTAATTTCAATATTTACACCTTCTTTTTCAGCCTTTTCTTTTAGCAAATGGCAATCCGGATTTAGAATATCATAAGTTCCAGTATAGATAACTATATTTTTTAATTTAGAAAATTTTCCATTTATTGGATTTACGAAGTAGTCTTCTTCTTGTTTTAAATCTCTTGAATAAGATACTCCTGCTAAATATAGTTTTTCTTTATTCAAATCTTTGTCATTTTTTTGAACTTCATCTATTTTAGGATTTGACATTGTCGTATCTAGCCATGGTGAAATTAGGAATGTTTTTGCTGGCATTTCTACATTGTTTTGGCTTAGTTTTTCTAATAAGCCAAGTGCCATTCCACCACCTGCTGAATCTCCCATTACTATTAGATTTTCAGCTCCTACTTTTGTAATAGTTTCTTTATATACAGGTTCTATCATTTTTAGCACATCTTTATATGTGTATTTAGGTGTTAATGGATAATCTGGCATTATTACTGTTGCCTTTGTGTCATTTACTAGTTTGGCCAAAAAATCCCAATGTTCTTCAGTTGCTTCTGCCACATAAGCTCCACCATGGAAATATAGAATTGTTTTATTGTTTTTTTCATCTTTATTCTTAGGTGCTATTTCAAACAATTTTCTTTCCATAAATTCTTTTGTAGTAATTTCCACTTTATCTTGTAATTCTTGTGGCGCATTGCTTTCAATATCTAATATTAAAAAATATCCACATACAACCACAAGTACAGTTATTACAATTAAAATTATCTCTAATATTATTCTTTTTACCATATTTTTTGTTTCCTTTTTGCATATTTTATCATATATATAAAAAAAAATAAAGTGAAATGGAATAATTTCGAATTTGTCAAAATTATTCCATTTTAATTATCTTTTTAGATTTGATATAGTGACTTGATGTCCCATGTTGTTCCTTCTATTGTGTCATTTAAAATTATACCTTTTTCATCTAGTTCACTTCTGATTTTATCAGCAAGTTCGTAATCTTTATTTTTCTTTGCTTCCGTTCTTTTTTCGATTTCGTCATTTATGTATTCTACATTTAATTCCATTTGTTTTAAATATTTTTCTTGAATTTCTTTGATGAATGTATCTGGTTCTTGTTTGAAAAAACCTAAAATTCCATATACTTCTTTTACTTCATCTAATATATTTGCAACTGTATTTGCTGCTAAAATCTTATTTGATTTTTTTGCTGTTTTCATTAAATTATTTACATATTTGAAAATTACATGTAATTGTGCTATTGCAGCTGATGTGTTGAAATCGTCATCCATTACTTCTATAAATTTTTCTTTAATTGTATTTGAAATGTCATCTTCTACTTTTTGTCCTTCTTTATTTCCGTTGTTTTCTTTAATATATTTTTCCATGTTTTTGATTGAGTTATAAAAATAATACATGTGATTTTCTGCTTGTTTATAATCTTTATCGTAAATGTCTACATCTGATGCATAGTGTTTTTCAAAAAATACATATTTTAAAACTTCGTAATTATACATTTTTAATGCATCTCTAATAGTTACAGAATTTCCTAAAGACTTACTCATTTTTTCACCATTTATTTTTATTAGTCCACAATGTGACCAATATTTTGCAAATGGCTTTCCTGTTAAAGCTTCACTTTGGGCAATTTCATTTTCATGATGTGGGAATACCAAATCTCTTCCTCCACCATGTATGTCTATTGATTCTCCCAATGTATCTTTTGCCATTACAGAGCATTCTATATGCCAACCTGGCCTACCTTTGCCCCATGGAGAATCCCAAGAAATTTCTCCTGGTTTTGCTGATTTCCAAAGTGCAAAGTCTAATGGATCTTCTTTTCCTTCTTCTAGTTCTTTACGAACTCCATTTAATAATTCATTAACATTTCTATGTGACAATTTACCATAACCATTGAATTTTCTTACTCTATAATATACATCACCATTTGGAGCTGGGTATGCATATCCTTTTTCAATTAAACCTTGAACGAACTCTATTATTTTCCCAATATATTCTGATGCTTTTGGTTTTTCATCTGCTTCTGTTACATGCAAAGCTTCCATATCTTTTTCAGTTTCAGCAATTTGCTCTTTTGAAAAGTCTAATGCATCTTTTCCTCGTTCATTTGCTCTCTTTATTATTTTATCATCTACATCTGTGTAATTTCTAACGTATTTTACGTTATAGCCTCTATATCTTAAATAATCTGCCATCATTGCATATACTATTGCTTGCCTTGCATGGCCTATATGGCTTAGATCATATACTGTTACACCGCATGCGTACATTCTAACATTTTTTCCGTCTATTGGAATAAATTCTTCTTTTTTTCCTGTTATTGAATTGTGAATTTTCATTATAATACCTCCTAATATTCAAAAGAACTATGTGTTTTCCCCACATAGTTCTTATACTTTATTATAAATATAATCTCTATTGTAGGGTACACTAATTAATACTCTTATCTACAATAGATAGAGTATTTTATCTGCAACAACAATTAAAGATTATATTTTTATTACTCATTTTATTTTCTCCTTTTAAACTTAGTAATATTATATGTTAATATGGCTTATTTGTCAACATTTTAACGCAAAAAATCACACTACATATAAGATTTTATTATTAGGAAAACACTTTCCAAGTTGCTCGCGCATAAACACTTCTCCATCTTTTCTAAGTTCATTTTTGTACATATATTTTCCTCTACCTCTCCCTGTCATTTGTTCTTTACTGTATAAATTGATGGCATTGGGAAATGCTTCTTCATTTATTTTTGTGTGCACATAGCTGTATGTCATAAAAATCACTTCAAAGAATACTTCTTTTTTTACTTGTTCACTCAGATTTCTTTCTAATTGTTTTATAAGCTCTGAATAAAGTTCTTTCCAGTTGTCTACCATTATTACAGGTGCAATAAGAATTCCAACTTTGTACCCCGCTTCTTTTAGCTTGTTTATCGCTTCTATTCTACCTTTTAGCCTTGATGTACCAAGCTCTACCTGTTTTATTATTTCATCTGGGTTTACACTCATTCTTGTAATTACTTTTCCTTGATGGTCAACATTTAGAATATCATCTACCATATCAAATTTTGTAGGAAATGTAAGCATTCCTTTTTTAGTATTTTTGAAATTTTCTATTGTCCATGGCAAGTTTCCTGTTATAGTATTTTCTAAAATTAAATCACTATTACTACCAATTTCAAAGGTTAATTCTCTTTCGGATTTTTCTGAAGTTTTTATTATTTTATCTAACATTTGCTCTCTGTTTACAAATAGTCTTAAATAGCTACATTTGTTATAATTGCAAACCAAATAGCAATACATACATGCAGCACTACAACCTGAAGATGTGTATGGCACCAAATAATCTGATACTTTATGATTTTCTACAAATTTGTGTGTTTTCCTAACTCCTATTATTAGGTTGTTTTTTAGATTTAGGAACTCTTTGTTCTCGCTTTTTCGCAGTTCTTCTATGTTGTTGTGATTAGCTATTTCTATTTTAGGAATTTCTTTGTATTTTTCCATTAGCTCTTTTCCAAGCTCATAATTTACAATTTCTTTTTCAAAAAAAATAGTTTTAGGTTTGAACATTTTTGCCTCCTATTCTTTGGGATTAGTTTAACCTAAAACTAGTTTTTTATTAAATCTTTGGTATCTTTATTTCTTGTCCTTCTGCCAAATTTGAGTTTGAAAGATTATTTATTTTCTTTAAATCATAGATTATTTCTCTTACATCTTTATCTTTATAATAATTGTTGTTTTCACTTTCACGCTCCGCTATTGACCACAATGTATCTCCTGAACTAGCATACTCTGTTTTGTATTGTATCTCTACTTTTGAATATGACTTGTTTGCAGATGTTATTAAATTAATTGATATTATAGCTAAAACTATTAACAATATTGTTTTTACATTTAATTTTGTTTTTCTTTTTCCATTTACTTTTCTCATATACAATCACATCCTTTTAAAATATTTGTTTTACGAATTATTGTTTGTGTGCTTATATTATATATGAAATTATGTTCGATGTCAAGAGGCTTTTGAAAAATTTTTCTTTATATGCAAAAACTCTGTATTTTTTATATACAGAGTTTTTATTTTTATGCTTTTAATTTCTTTTGTTTCTCTTTTTCAATTTGTTTTGTACTTTTGGCTGGTGTTGGTAAATCTTCTGGCATTGTACCACCAATTCTTTTTATAGTTTGCCTAACTGCTTGTCCTACTTTATGATGAGTATTGCAAGCATCATCTTCATTATTTATATTCTTATTTTTAAGAACCTCGTCTGTTTGAGTAATTCTAAATAGGTTTGCAGCTAATTCTGTACTACTCATGTAATCTAAAATATCTTCTTTTTCTGATATACCTTTTCTATTTGCAATATCTTTTGCTGTTTCACCATTGTATAATCCTCTATAACCATAATTATTAAATTTCCCATAATTTCGTACACCTGCTATTTTTGCTGTATCAAATAAATATTTATTTTTATCTCTTACATTCTTTCTTGTATATAATCTCTTTTCATCTTCACTTAGTTGTTCATATTCTTTTCTTGTCAATTCCTGTTTTCTTGTTTGTACTGCAAAATAAGTTTGAGCAAGTGCAATAGTTTTTTTCTTTGAACTTCCATTTTGAGCAACTAAATAACATGCATATCTATTTAATTTATAATCAAAATCTTCAACATACTTTTCTCCACCATTAGGCATTTTTGATGTTTTTCCCAATTGGGAAAAACATTGCTTTATTGATACTTGGCTATTTTCGCACGCTATCATTGCTTTTTTTATAATTTTTTTAAATTTATCCCAACTTGAATAATCTAATACCTTCATCAATTCTCTTCCATACCAAAATTCAATTCCATCTTCATCCATATGTTTTATACTTTCAAAATTTTCCTCTGTAATATTAATTAACTTTTTTTCATCCATTTTAAGTTTTCCTTTCTTTTAATTATATTTTTGCATCCATTATTTTCCATTTATATATATTGGTATTCAAATTCTTGTTTGTATTATATATAGATTTATATTGACTGTCAAGTATTTTTTATATTTTTTAAAACACAAAAATAATAGAATAAAAAAATAGAGACACAAAGTCTCTATTTTTATGCGAACGGAAGGATTCGAACCTTCTCATCTCTACTACTCCTAGCAGTTGCCTTCCCAATTTGGCTACGTTCGCAAGCTTTTATAATTAAAACTAATTATATATTAACATAATATTTTCTAATCGTCAACTTTTATATATTCTCCATCTTCAAAAACAAATAACTCTCCCTCTTTGCTTTCATTTAGTAATTCCAAAGGAAAATCTATTTCTTCAAAGCCTTCATCGTTTCCTGCTGTTATATCGAATAGCAATACTCTATCTTCACTTTTTTCAGCCATCTCATACATATGTCCTTCTATTCTTTGACTAGCTAAAAATTCTCTTTGTTCTTCTAATAATTGAGATTTCATGTTATCTAATTTTTCAGAAATAGTTTTAGTTGCTTTTTCATCAATAATAAATCTTTCATTATTTTTTCTCAAGACACTACCTACTATTGCACCTGAAGGTAGCTCTTCTTGGCTTTTTTCTATAACGATATGGCTTTTATCTTCTTCACAAATGCAAAGATTATAATTGTTTTCATTTTCAGAATTTTTACTATAGATGTAGTACATTTCTCCTTTATATTTAGTATTTTGGGCATAGTTGTTTAAAATTTCTAACCTCTTCGTTAGCATTTCATCTCTATATTTTGTGATTATTCTTTCACTATCATAAGTAGGATTAACCAATGGTATTTCCTCCTTTACATCATTCTTTATTATATTGTTTTCTAAATATTTTTTTACTTCTTTTATAAGATTTTGAATTTCATTGCTGTTTTTTACATCATTAACTAAATCATTGAATATATCTAAATTCAATAAAAATCACTCTCCTATTTAAATTTGTTTTTGGGAAATTTTACTATTGAAATATAGCAATAAGATTTAAATATAGAGTGATTATATATACTTTTACATAATTTGTCAATTGTTTTTGATTAATTCTCCTGTTGCATAATTTAAGTTTGCTCTTGGTTGAACATTATAAACAAATACATTGAAAGATAGTTTTCCATTGTCTTCCACTGAATAAGCTTCCATCTCTACTCCACTTGCTAAAAGATTCTTGTCCTTAAAAACCGGCGTTACTCTGTATAACACATGATTATCTTTATTATTGTTCATATATTCTAAAACAAGCTTTTCTATTGGCAACATTCCTTCTGTATTAAAATATCTTGTTCCAGTTATTAAATTTTGTTTATTAGCATCTTCATCAGAAAGACAATAAGCAATTAAATGGCATCTATTATATAAATATTCCCCATTACATTTAGTTTGTTTCCATCCTGTTGGACGAACTGAGCTGATGTCTCCTCTTTCATCACCTTTTGGTGGCATTGTTTCTTTACAGATATTTGCATAAGCTACTCCACATCTTCCTAAAGCGTCTAGTTCGCTATAGTTTTCAAATGCTTTTGTGGTATACTCTTCTTCTTTGAAGTATGGCTTGTTATCATTTAACATTACGCATATTTCGCCTGAATAATCTGGTACATCAACTAAATTTGAATATGATGTTTTACCAAAGATATTTGAGTTTGCTTCACTTTCATGTGATTTACTCATTATCTCATAAAAATAGTTAAACGCAACAACTATTATAAATAAAATAATTGATGTTATTATTTGTTCTTTGCTCATTTTTTTGCTACTTTTGTAACTTTTCCTTGCACTCATTTGTAATCCCCCGTTTTTGTTTTTTCTATACAGAGTTTTCTATTTATTTCAAAAATATTGACTTTTTAAAAATAATTTATTATAATAATAGTAGAAGTTGAGTAATCGCAGAAATGCTGTTACCTCAAATATAGAGAAAACTACACATCGCTCTGCCAAGCAAATGTGTAGTGTTTTATTATTTTATATGCTTATTAACCCATTGTATGTATAGAATACATAGCAAGGCTAAATTTATTGTTATTGAAATTATTAAACCCATTAATAGGAATGCAAAAATCTTTAACATAGCCTCACCTCCTAACTCTTGATTTGTAATCAAGGTCGCAGAGGCAACTCACACATCTACTTATACTAACTTCTACGGAACTCATTATATAATATTTACTTTTTCTTGTCTATACTTTTTATGAAATTTTTCGTACATTTTTTCGTATTGTTTTATATAGTATAAATATAAAAACTCTGTATATTTTCTATACAGAGTTTACTTTTACCCAAACAATCCCCTTTTCTTTACTGGTGGTTGTTCGTTCATTGTTTTCGCTAATTGTGTTAATAAGTCTCTTTGTTCTTTTGTTAGTTTTTTTGGTGTTTGTACTACTACTGTGAATACAAAATCTCCTTGCATATTTGAATTTACATATTTGAAGCCTTTGTTTCTTATTGTGAATTTGCTTCCAGTTTGTGTTGCTTCTGCAATTTTATATTTTTCTTTGCTTCCATCTACCATTGGAATTTCAAGCTCAGCACCTAATGTTGCTTGTGTTATTGTTATTGGAATTTCACACAACACATTGTTTCCTTTTCTTGTGAATATGCTATGTTTTTTAACACCTACAGTTATGTATAAATCACCTTTTGGTCCACCTTTAGTACCAGGCTCACCTTCTCCTCTTAATACTACTGTTTGGCCATCATCAATTCCAGCTGGAATTTTGACTTTTATTTTTGCTTGTTTTCTTATTGTTCCTTTGCCTTTACAAGTCTCGCAAGGTTCTTTTATTATTTCTCCAGTTCCATGACATGCTGAACATGTTCTTGTTGTTTGCATTTGGCCTAATATTGTATTTTGAACTTGACGAACTTGGCCTGTTCCATTACATTCAGGGCATTTCATAGGATTTGTTCCTGGTTTTGCACCTGTTCCATGGCAATTAGGACATTGTTCATTTCTAGATACAACTACTTCTTTTTCAACTCCTAAAAATGCTTCTTCAAAAGTGATATCCATACGTAAATTTATGTCTGAACCCTTGCGTGGGCCATTACTTTGTTTTCTTGCTCTTGAACCAAATCCTCCTCCAAAGAATGAAGAAAAGATATCTCCCAAATCTCCAAAATCGCCAAAGCCATCAAATCCAGAACCACCTGTATATGAATAATATCCGCCTTGTCCAAATGGTCCTTGGCCACCGCCAAAACCTGATGGATCTGCTGTTCCAAATTGGTCATACATTTTTCTTTTTTGAGAATCTGAAAGCACTTCATAGGCTTCATTTACTTCTTTAAATTTTGCTTCAGCTTCTGCTTTATTATCTGGATTAGCATCTGGGTGATATTTTTTTGCAAGCTTACGATATGCTTTTTTTAGCTCATCGTCTGTTGCAGATTTATTAACACCCAATATTTCGTAATAATCTTTTTTTCCTGCCATTTCCTTCCTCCAAAAATCTGCCAAAAGGGCCACGCCCTTTTGGCATTTTTTTATTTATCATCTTCTACCTTATAATCAGCATCATAAACATTTCCATTTGCATTTGCATCTGTTGCTCCTTCAGCTCCTGCTGCAGCATTTGGATCTACTCCTCCATTTGGATTTGCATTTTTGTATAATTGCTCACTCATTTCATAGAATACTTTTGTTAATTTTTCTGTTGCTTCTTTAATTTTATCTGTATCATTTCCTTCTAATGCTTTTTTAGTATTATCAATTTCTGTTTGAACTTTTGCTTTTTCTTCAGCGCTTATTTTGTCTCCTAATTCTCCTAATGTTTTTTCACTGTTATATATTAAGCTTTCTGCATTATTTTTAACTTCAATTTCTTCTTTCTTTTTCTTATCCTCTGAAGCGTGTGCTTCTGCATCTTTAACAGCTCTTTCGATATCTTCGTCTGTTAAGTTTGTAGAAGCTGTAATTGATACGTTTTGGCTGTTTCCTGTTGCCATATCTTTTGCAGATACGTGAACTATACCGTTTGCATCTATATCAAATGTTACTTCAATTTGAGGTACTCCTCTTGGTGCAGCTGGAATTCCTGTTAATTGGAATCTTCCTAATGTTTTGTTGTAAGCAGCCATTTCTCTTTCACCTTGTAATACGTGAACTTCAACTGATGTTTGACCATCTGCTGCTGTTGAGAATACTTGTGATTTCTTTGTTGGTATTGTTGTATTTCTTTCAATTAATTTTGTGAATACTCCACCATAAGTTTCAATTCCTAATGATAATGGTGTTACGTCTAGTAATACTAAGTCTTTAACATCTCCAGATAATACACCACCTTGAATAGCTGCACCGATTGCAACACATTCATCTGGGTTAATACCTTTATCTGCATCTTTACCAATTAATCTTTTTACTAATTCTTGAACAGCTGGAACTCTTGTAGATCCACCAACTAATAATACTTTGTGGATATCACTTACTGATAATCCTGCATCTTTTAAAGCATTGTTTACTGGTGTAGCTGTTGATTCTACTAAATCATGAATTAATTCTTCAAATTTAGCTCTTGTTAAGTTTATATCTAAGTGTTTTGGTCCTGTAGCATCTGCTGTGATAAATGGTAAATTGATTTGTGTTTGTTGAACACCTGATAATTCTATTTTAGCTTTTTCAGCTGCTTCTTTTAATCTTTGCATTGCCATTTTATCATTTTTTAAGTCAATTCCATTTGATTTTTTGAATTCATCTACTAAGTAGTTGATGATTGCTTCATCAAAATCATCTCCACCTAAGTGTGTGTTACCATTTGTAGATAGAACTTCAAATACTCCATCACCAATATCTAGGATTGAAACGTCGAATGTTCCTCCACCTAAGTCATATATTAATATTTTTTGGTCTTGTTCTTTGTCCATACCATAAGCTAAAGCTGCTGCTGTTGGTTCGTTGATAATTCTTAGAACTTCTAGTCCTGCGATTTTACCAGCATCTTTTGTAGCTTGTCTTTGGCTATCATTGAAGTAAGCTGGAACTGTGATAACAGCTTGTGTAACTTGTTGTCCTAAATAGTTTTCAGCATCTGCTTTTAATTTTTGTAATATCATTGCAGAAATTTCTTGTGGAGAGAATGTATCTCCTTCAATATTTACTTTTTCTGCTGTTCCCATTTTTCTTTTTATTGATATAACAGTATTGTCTGGATTTGTAACTGCTTGTCTTTTAGCAATTTGTCCTACTAATCTTTCTCCGTTTTTAGAGAATGCAACTACAGATGGAGTTGTTCTGTTTCCTTCTGCGTTTGGTATAACAACTGCTTCTCCTCCTTCCATTACTGATACACATGAATTTGTTGTTCCTAAGTCAATTCCTATAATCTTTCCCATAATTTTTTACTTCCTTTCTTTTTTTGAGGTTTTACCTCGAATTTATATTTTTAAATTTAATAACTATTTTAATTTGCTACTACTACCATAGAATGTCTAATAACTTTACTACCAATCTTGTAGCCCTTTCTGTATTCTTGTGCAATTTCTTTTTCTCCTAAGTTTTCATCTTGAATACTGCTTACTGCTTCGTGTAAGCTTGGGTCGAATGTTTCTCCAACAGTTTTGATTTCTTCAACACCTTTTGATTGAAGCACATCTTTAAATTGTTTTAAAACCATTTCAACACCTTTTTTGTAGTTTTCATCTTGTGTTTCCACTTTAGCTGCATTTTCTAAATTATCAACTACTGGAAGCATTGCTTCTACTACATCTCCAAGGATTGAACTGTATAAACTTTCTCTTTCCTTGCTACTTCTTTTCTTGAAATTTTCAAACTCTGCTAGCACTCTTTTATATCTATCTGTTATATCGTCTAGTTCTTCTTGTTTAAGCTCTAGCTCTGTTTTTTCATTTTGAACTTCTTCTTGTTTCATTTCTTCTTTAACTTCTTCTTTATTATCTGACATTTTCTTCTCCTTTTCTATAAATTATATTGATAATTTGATATATATTATTTTTAAAATCCGCGTAAGCGACCAACCGAAGCGAAGCGCAGGGCGACTGGAGCAACTTACAGATAAGTCAATTTTAAAATCTGGAAGTTGCGACACCAAGGATTTAAAAAATAATATATATC
>OCTX012286109.1_pt1 | contig 14195 bp, 13 predicted proteins | sample 1539691 | NCBI WGS metagenome assembly OCTX01 (sample SAMN02144231, study PRJEB22623) | gut metagenome | biome: sheep rumen | host: Ovis aries | place: New Zealand | reverse complement strand
CCGGGAAGATCCGGTATTTCAACAGTCCGGATCATGATACGACGCTGACAAATGTTGCCGCCGGCAGAGGCATCTGTCTGGCTCCCGGTTTCCTGAACGACCACAGCGGGCAATTTGCCTGGATCCCCTATGACTGCCAAGAGACGTTTTCCTGTGTTCTGTGTACCCATAAAGCGGATAAGCGGTCAAGCGTATCGGATTTCATTGATATTCTGAGCAGCCTGTATCGAGAAGCTGTGGCATTCCCGCTGTAATGCTTTCGTCGAATAGTATGAAAGAAAAGTAATATTGAATCAGCAGCAGACAGGAGAATGCGACTCAAATAATTCCGAAAAAAGGCAGGGGAACTAAAGTTTTGACGCAGAACAGCGGCCGGTCAGTCCATTTTGATCACTTGTTCGGCCAGGACACTCGCCGTTTCCCGATTGACCACCGGCACGTCCGCATAGGGGGAGGGCTCCGGCATCGGGAGCGTCTGCATATACGCATGCATAGCCTCGGCTACGCGCTTGCCGGTGGCGACCGCGTGCACCACAGTACCCGCTCCGTGCGCGATATCGCCGGCCGCAAAGACCCCGTCGCGGGAGGTGTGGCCGTCTTCGTCCACGGCGATGATGCCGCCGTGCTCCTTTTCGAGGCCTCTGGCCGTGTTGATGATGTTGCTGCCCAGCTCCTGGCTGACCGCCACGATGACGCCTGTGCAGGGGTAGAGCTTCTCTGTACCCGGGATCGGATGCAGCTTGCCCTCTTCATCAAACTCGTTGTCAATAAAGACAACGCCGTCGTCGCGGATCTCCAACGGGCTCTTCATCATCTCAAACTCCACACCCTCGAGCTTGGCGTAGCTCGACTCATACTGGCTGGCGGCGATCTGATCCCGGCGGTTGAAAACGGTGACATAGTGCGCGCCATTGCGGATGGCCGTGCGGGCACAGTCCATCGCGGAGTTGCCCGAGCCGATCACGATCACACGCTCGCCCAGTCGGAATGCCTTCGGGGAGGCCAGATAGTTGATGGCAAAGGCCACATGTCCCAGAGTTTCGCCCTTGATGTGAAGGGTTTTCGGCCGCCAGAGACCCGCACCGACAAAGACACTTTGATAGCCGTCCCGGAACAGGTCATCCAGACTGATCGCCCCACCGATGGTGGTGTTCGGGCGGAAGCGGATGCCCTTGAGCTCCAGATGGCGATAGGCGAAGTCATCCAGCAGCGCGTCGGGCAGGCGAAAGTCCGGTATGCCGTAGCGCATCACGCCGCCGATCTTGTCCCTGGTGTCAAAGATGGTGACGTCGTAGCCGTAACGGCCCAGGATAACTGCGATCGTGAGACTGGAGGGTCCCGCGCCGATCAGCGCGACCTTGCGCCCGTTGGAGGGAGCGGGGCCGTGCATCATCTGGTTGGCATAAGTGGTTGAAATATAATTTTCGATGACGGAGAAATGCACCGGAACATCTTTGATGCCGCGGATGCAGTGTCCCTCGCACTGCTTCTCGTGGTTGCAGACGAGAGAGCAGATCGTGGTGAGGGGATTGTTTTCAAACAGCATCCAGCCGGCATCGTTCAGCTTGCCGTCTTTCAACAGCCGAATGACCTCGGGAATGTTGGTGTGGATCGGGCAACCCTCCCGGCAGCGGGGCTTTTTGCAGCCCAGGCAGCGGTTAGCCTCCTCCATTACATGCAGAGCCATAATTCGTCCTCCTGTTACAGCGTAATGCCGTCGTTAAAGAATTGCAATCTTCTTGTACCGTGGTTTTTCTGCCTTATGGGATGTAATGAAACTGATTGTTCAGCCAGGTCTGACAGAGAGGGATCCATTGGGACGCCTCGGCATTGGGGGTCTCAACTTCCCGGTTGCACATGGAAATGCCGTGGGCGCCGCCTGCAAAGAGATGGCATTCATAGGCCACCCCTGCCCGCTGCATGGCCTCCGCGAGAAGCAGAGAGTTCTCCACCGGTACGCTTTCATCTCCTACACAGTGCCACAGAAAGCAGGGAGGCATATCCTCTGTCACCTGCTTTTCAAGCGACAGAAGCTCGCGCAGATTCTCGTCCCCGCCGGTTACGTGATCGATGGACTCCCGATGAGCGAAAGCTCCCGTCGTAATGACCGGGTAGCAGAGTACCAGCGCATCCGGACGACAGTCCTCACCGAGCTGCAGCGCCGCATGGTTCCACAGGATCCCCAGGCTTGCCGCCAGGTGACCGCCGGCGGAAAAACCAAGAACGGCGATCTTCTCTTTTTCGATGTGCCATTCCTCCGCGCGTTCGCGCACAAGGCGAACACAGGCCGCAAGCTCTCTCAAAGGACGGAGCCCGGCGGCCTTTTCACCCACCGCGTATTCGATCAGGAAGGTCTGATAACCCAGCGCGGCAAAGCACAGTGCTACCGGATCCTTCTCCCGCGGCGACAGCCAGCGGTAGGCACCGCCCGCGCAGATGATCACCGCCGGGCGGATTTTATGCGCGACGAGCCGGTCATGGTCGTCGTGTAAATAACCTGTGACCGGCGCGTCTAAGGCGTCAAAGCTTACGATTTTCATATGTCAGGTGCCCTCCGAGGAAAAGGCGTTTCTATCCATACTGCAGAATCTCCCAGTTTCGTATTTCCCGTTGAGTTCAAAGGCCGATTGACCGCTTCGGATCACAGGATGACCTTTTCTGTCGCGCCGTCAAAGAGATACACATTCTCATAGGGGATGGAGAAGGTGATGTCGCTGTCCACCTCGGGGGTGTCGTGGGGATCGACCTTCAGAATCGAGTGAACCGCGCCCATCTCGATGTACACGTTGCTGTTGTCTCCCAGCATCTCCGTAAGTTCCACCTTGGCGGGGAGTACATAGGCATCCTTTTCTTCGCCGAGCCTGATGGACTCCGGGCGGAAGCCGAAGACAATCTCCTTGCCCTCGTACGCGTTCAGCTTATCCCCCAGTTTGTGGCGAAGGTCTACCGTTTTACCGCCGATATCGAGCTTGCCGCCCTCCACCTTGCCGCGCACAAAGTTCATGGGCGGCTCGCCGATGAAACCGGCGACAAAGACGTTGACCGGCTCGAAATACAACTCGCGAGGTGTGCCCACCTGCTGAACATAGCCGTCCTTCATGACCACGATGCGGTCGGCCATGGTCATGGCCTCCGTCTGGTCATGGGTGACATAGATGGTGGTGGAGCCGGTCTCACGATGGATCTGGGTGATTTCGGAGCGCATGGTCACGCGCTGTTTGGCGTCGAGGTTGGACAGCGGCTCATCCATCAGGAAGATGCCCACCTTGCGGATCAGGGCGCGGCCGATGGCGACACGCTGGCGCTGGCCGCCGGAGAGCGCTCTGGGCAGACGGTCCAGATAATCGGTCAGACCCAGGATGCGGGCGGTGTTGCGCACCTTTTCGTCGATGTAGTCCTCATCGGCGCCCTGCAGCTCCAGGCCGAAGGCGATGTTGTCATAAACGCTCATCTGGGGATACAATGCGTAGCTCTGAAAAACCATCGCGACGCCGCGCTCCCGCGGACCCTTTTCGTTGGCGCGCTTGCCGTCGATCAGGAACTCACCGTTTGAAATATCCTCCAGGCCGGCGATCATGCGCAGCGTAGTGGACTTGCCGCAGCCGGAGGGGCCAACGAAGACAATGAACTCGCCCTTTTCCATCTCAAGATTAAAATCATGGACCGCGTGGAAGCCGTTCGGATAGATCTTGTTGATGTTTTTCAGAGTAAGATAAGCCATTATTAATCCCCCTTGATCGTTTGAAAATGTCAGAATGGATATGGACAAAACGGATATGATTCCGGATGCTTTCACCGCCGGCTTTTATCATTTCAGCGCGGAGTCGGCAGTCAGCCGATCAGGCTTCTGCGGTGAGGCGCTTGATCTCCGTATAGCAGAGCAGGAAAGGCGCGACGCCCTTGGCGTCGTTCTGCACCACCGGCTCTGAGATGTAGTACTCATAGGAGCCGTCACGGCGGCGGTTTGACTCCGGGCCCAGCCCCGCCACCAGGCAGATGCCGCCCAGATTCAGCTCACCGCCGTCAAAGGATAAATACTTGTCTGCAATGCCGCGGAAGGTTTTCTCGCCTTTTGCGGCATAGTCTTTTTTCAGCGCACCGAGCCTCGCTCCCTTGAGCATGGCGTAGCCCAGCATGCTGCTGCCGCTGGTCTCCAGATAATTGCCTTCCCGGCCGCCCTGATCCACCACCTGCCAGTACAAGCCCGTTTCGGGATCGGCATAGCGGGAAACGCCGGCCATCAGCTCGGCAAGGATCTCCCGGACGCGCGCCTGCTCTTTCCCCTCGGGCAGGATTTCCGCAAGGTCGGCAAGCGCCACCGCAAACCAGCCGATGCTTCGCAGCCAGAAATTCTTGGAGCAGCCCGTCTCCGGATCCGCCCAGAAGGCCTCGCGGCTGGCATCATAACCATGATAATACAGTCCCTTTTCGGGGTTGAACATGCGTGCATGGACGATCTCGATCTGGGCAAGGATGTCGCGATAATCCCCGGTGCCCAGGTTTTTCTCATAAAGCGCGTAAAACGGCTGGGCCATATACAGCCCGTCCAGCCATACCTGGTTGGGATAAATCGCCTTATGCCAGAAGCTGCCCTCCGCTGTGCGGGGCTGCCGCTTCAGATGAAGGCGCAAAAGCTCGGCGGCTTTTTTATACTTCTCTTTCCCGGTCGCCTCGTAGAGGGGGAACAGGACCCGCCCCTCGTTGATATCGTCCAGGTTGAACTTCTCCTGATCATAGCTGCGGATGGAGCCGTCTTCCCGTACGAACCAGTCGATGTATCTCTCCACAAAGTCAGAATATGCCTGCTCACCGGTAATCTCGCTCATGGACAGCAGCGCAGTCATCATGCAGCCGTCAATATAGTTCCAGCTCGCCGGCTTGCCCTGCCGGACTTGTTCAATGTTCCAGATCGTATGCTCCGGGGCGGATTCCCGAATCAGGCGGCGGACATAGGCGTCAATTGTCTCGTACATGCTCCAAACCTCACTGCAGACCGTCACATTCCAGCGTCTCGTAATGGGCGGCGATGAGCTTTTCGCCCTCCTCGCCTGCAAGCTTAACGTTTTTCACGCGGATATGCCGCACATTGTCCAGATACAGACCCAGGCGGCAGCGCTTTTTGGCAAAGTTCTCCATGATGGGCACGCCGGGCTTGGCATCCTCGGCAAAGCTCACCGTGATGTTTTCCAGCCGGACCTCTTCGATGGGGGCCTCCGGCAGACCGTCGATATAGCAGGCGGCGACCTGTGCGCCGGTACACTGCAGATCGGTAAAGCGGAAGCGCCCCATGCGGGGAGTGCGCTCGTCCACGGGCAGATGCTCCCGGGACCAGACATACTCGCTTTCTCTGTCGGGATCACAGCAGTTGTACCAGAGGTTGATGGCAATCGGGGTCAGCACGCCGTCCATGCGGATGTTCTCAAAGCAGACCTCGTCGATACGGCAGTTCTCTCCGCGGCCGCGGCGGCTCTTGATCCGCAGGCCCCGGTCGGTGCCGCAGAAGAGGCATTGAGAGACCTTCAGGTTCCGCACACCGGCGCCGATTTCGCTGCCCAGGGTGATGGCGCCGTGGCCGTGGTCCATGAGGCAGTTGCGGATCGTATGGTGGTCGGCCGGTTGATTCAGCTTCCGTCCCAGTTCGATCTTGCCGGATTTCACCGCGATACAGTCATCCCCTACCGCAAAGCGGCAGCCGATGATGTCCACGCCGTCGCAGGATTCCGGATCGATCGCGTCTGTGTTCGGACTGTCCTTCGGCGCGGTGATAAACACATCGTACAGGCCGATCTGCCGGGAATAGTAGGGGTGCAGCTGCCAGGAGGGCGAGTTGCATGCGTGTATGCCGTGAACCGTTACGTTTTCGCAGCGGTTAAAGAACAGGAGGCGCGGCCGAGCCGTCGGGAAGCGGTGAAACGCCGTCCAGAAATCGCTGTTTTGGGCGTTGCCGTCCACCGTGCCGGGGCCGACAAGGGTGATATCTTCGGCATACTGGGCGGTGATCAGAGACTGATACATCGGTACGGCGTTGCCCTCGAAGCCGCCAAAATAGCACTCCCGTCCGCTGAGATCCGACACGGTGCCGGGGATGACGGGATAGTCCTCCCGCTCCGTCCAGCCCAGCAGTGTCGCGCCCTCAGCAAATTCCAGGGTGATATGGCTCTTGAGCATCAGCGGGCGGCTCAGATAGCGGCCGGCCGGAAACAGCAGGCGGCCGCCCGCAGGCAGACAGCCGATGGCAGTCTGGATCGCGCAGGTATCGTCATGCTCGCCGTCGCCGGCTGCGCCGAAGCTGCGCACATCCAGGGCACAGCTCTCCGTCCGCGTGCGGAAGCGAAGGGACTCCCGCAGCGTCTTGCCTTGAAGCGTCACGATATACTCCGTGTCCGGCCGGAGAGAAAACAGGGAAAAGACATTTTTATTGCAGCTATATTGCTCCTGACCGTTCAGGAAGACCGTAAAACTCTCCGGCGCGAAATAGGGCGCTTCGTTGACAAGCTCCAGGCAGGCTGAACTCGAGCCGGAAAAGAGAAGATTCATCATATTAATAATCGTCCTAACGCGATTGTTTTGCATCCGCCACAATCTGAAGCAGCAGACGCTTCATGCCTATAAACAACTGGTCGAACCCGACATAGAGGATGCCAAAGAGAATCGGCCCAACGCCGAGCGGCCGCGTCCCGGCCCCGCGCAGCGCAAGCAGCACCGTGTTAAGCAGAGCGTAGACGGCGCCGACGCACAGCAACAGAAGAAAGGCGTAGAGAATATTATAGAAAAAGGTGAGATACTGCTTTTTGGGGAACATCATCCAGCGGTCAAGCCCGGTCTCGCGCCTGGCGATATAGCGCAGGACATTGTTGGTGATCACATCGGTCATGACGCCGAGGACAATGCCGAAAATCAGAAGCAGATCCAGCGTCGCGCTCACATAGGCGCTCAGCCCCCAGTAGATGAAGAAGCAGACGGAGCCCGCAAACCACATTTTGATCAGGATGGCTTTTGCCCAGTCCGACAGATGAAACTTCGGACCGGAGCGGTACTTGCGCAGTTCCTTCTCCGAAACCTCGGGGGAATTCGACTCGTCCGCCTCCACAAGGTCACGGACAGCGTCGCTGTGCAGTTTGTAGTATTCGGCGGTCGTCGGGCTTTCCTCCTGCACCGCACGCCTGCTTTTTCCGAGCGCCATATTGAATCCTCGTATCATTTCGGGATCGGAAGACAGCAGCCTCCCGATCCGGAACACGTCATCGTTTAATCTTCGCCGGAGATGTCAATCGCTCCGAGCTTGCCGTAATCCTCCACCGTGACGGAGGTTTTGATCCTGCGCAGCCACTTGCTGTAAACCGGCAGCAGCAAGATCAGCGCCACGCCGATCAGCAGCGTAACAATATGCATACCGAGCATCGCATAGGCTTTCTCGATATATGGTTCGAGCGCGATCGGGTTTTCTGCGCGGTTGAGCGCCGTGTGGACCAGGCTCCGATAGCGAATGTCGCAGAAGATAACGGCTGCAAGCATCGCAAACATCAGCCCCAGCATCGGATAGTTGGGTTTCTTACGCTTGGGGAAGGCGTTGGAAAAGCAGACGAAGCTCAGGATGGAAAAGAGCATCGTGACAAAGCCGCACAGGCCCATCCCCACGCCCTGGATACGGGCGGTGGTGTGCGAGATATGCGTGAGATTCAGCGAGTAGATCAGGAACGCAAGGCCAAAGACCAGCAGCGGGATGGTCTGCGGTCTGCGTTTGAGCGCAACGACGATCTTGCGCAGGAATTCCGGCATGTTGCTTCTGTTCTCGCTCATGCTTCTTTCTCCCTTCCGATGGCAACGCCGCTGTCCTTGTCAAAGAAGTGCTTGCGGCTGAAGGCAATGTCCGCACGGTCGCCCTCCTTGTAGTCGTACCAGCCGCGCAGCTTCGCGGAGATCTTGTTGTTCTGGCCGATATGACCGTGCACCAGGGTGTTCATACCGAGGTTTTCGTTGGAGAAGACGTTCATGGCAATCTCGTTGCCGCCGATCACGTCCTCGGGGCGCACGCCCAGTTCGATCTCCTTGCCCGCATAGGGCAGCAGGGCACCCTTTTCCTCCTCTGAGAGCTTCACCCGGAAGCCATGACCCTCAAGCTCGCCTTCGCGCACCGTGACGTCGAAGAAGTTCATCGGCGGCAGGCCGATAAAGCTTGCCACAAAACGGTTGGCTGGGGAATCGTAAAGCTCCAGAGGCGTGCCCACCTGCTGGACATGGCCCATGGACATGCACACAATGCGGTCGGCCAGCGTCAGGGCTTCGGTCTGGTCATGGGTGACGTAGAGCATGGTGGCCTGCAGGCGCTTGTGCAGCAGCAGGATCTCACGGCGGGTGGCACCGCGCAGCTTCGCGTCGAGGTTCGAGAGAGGCTCGTCAAACAGGAAGACCTTCGGGTTCCGGACGATGGAGCGCCCCATGGCCACGCGCTGGCGCTGGCCGCCGGAGAGCTGCGAGGGCTTCTTGTTGAGCTGGCTTGTCAGGCCGAGGATCTCGGCCGCGGCCAGAACCTTCTTGTGGATGACGTTGGGGTTTTCCTTGCGCAGCGTCAGAGAGAAGGCCATGTTTTCATAGATGGTCATATGGCCGTAGAGTGCGTAGTTCTGGAACACCATGGCCATATCGCGGTCCTTGGCGGGGGCTTGGGTAATGTCTTTTCCGTCGAGGTAGAGCTTGCCCGAGGAGATGTCCTCCAGGCCTGCGACCATGCGCAGCGTGGTGGACTTGCCGCAGCCGGACGGCCCAACCAGAACGATCAGCTCCCCGTCCTTGACCTCGAGGTTAAAATCAAAGACCGCCTGGACATTGTTGTCGTATATCTTATCGATATGCTGTAAACTCATCTGTGCCATGTCGCCGCCCCCTTACACCTTGTCCGCCTCTAACGAGGCAAGATGCGCGCTCAGCTCACGGCAGCGCTTGATGCCGATGATACCGGAAACGATACAGCAGACTGCGGAGATGAGCAGATATGCAACCACCCGGATGTGCTGCGCGCTCTCCATGACCCTTGTGGTCACGTTGCCGATGGTGACCTCCGTGGCGGCGGCCTGTGCCGGAAGGATGAACACGCGCACGATCTGCAGCGCCCCGATGAAGAGGAGCACATAGCAGTATCCGATCTTATAATTCTTCACGCCCTCCGAAGAAAGGAACGCTGCCAGCATAAAGACGAGATTGTATATGATGGAGGCACCGATGCGGATCTGATAATAGAAAGTTCCCACATTGCGGCCAACATCGGACTCATAAATGCTGATAAAGTAGAACACATCGAACACAATCGCCAGAATCGCCAGGGTCGAGCAAAGGCTGTTCTTGGTAAAGCGCATACGGTCACGCCTGAGGTACAGTTCTTCGTTCATGCCGCGGCCTCCTTTCCGGCTCGGATCAGCTGTGCTTCTTCCTTCATCAAGCGGAATTTCCAAATCATATTTGCGATCAGAAGAACATTTGCAAGAATCAGCAGGGCAAAAACCGCTGTATGTACGTCAAACCAGAAGGTCGACTCGGTATAGAGCGTGTTCAGCCGCTGGGAGAAAGTTTTCAGCGCCTCAAAATCGATCTGCAGGAACTGTGCCTTAAACGCACGGATCTGTGCGCCTGCCCAGATCGTGACGCCGAGGCAGGCTGCCGCGTTGACCGCGACCGCGAACACATTGCCCACATAATATTTGCGGCGCACATGGGTGTTGGTAAGGAAAAGCAGAAGGCTTGCCAGGATCAGCAGAATCCCGGCGTGCAGGAACTGTCGGTTAAAGCCCTGCATATCATAGTAGATAAAGGCGCCGGCCACCGGATTGCGCCTGGTGTTTTCCGGATTGTCCGGTGCACCGATGGTGGTATAAAGCGCATCGTAGAGATCCGTCATGATCCCCAGCGAATAGAGGAAAACGATCACGCTTGCGATAAGCACAAGCAGACAGACCGCCTTCTGAAGTTTCAGCTGCTTCTTATACATAGTAACCTCCCCGTTGATTATCTCTTTTTCTCGTCCTCCGGAAGGACCGGAGCCCTTCCGGAGGATTTGAATTCAAATCAACGTCGTAACACCGGTTCGTTTGTCGCACCGTTCGCCGGTGCTGCCAAAGGGTTCGCGGGATGCTTAGCCGAGAGAGGTGTAGTAATCCACAATGTCGCCCCAGGCCATATCCTTGATGTACAGATAGGCAGAGCCGTTGTACTGGTTGGCAACCGTGTCGGCAGCCTCCTCGGGGGAGGAGAAGCCGCTGAAGGTCAGGCCCTTGACAATCACATCGACCAGGACGTTGACCTTGTCATCGCCCTTCTGCTGGCTGAACTGGTTGGTCAGGTCGGTATAGGTGTTGAGCTGGTCGTTGTCGGCCTTGGTGGTGGGCAGGACAGTGGGGACGGAGCTGTACCAGGGGTTCTCCGTGATGGCGAGCTCGGGGTGCTTGATGGTGCCGAGTCCGATGGCATTGGAGATATAGCCGGCGCCCTCGCGGCCGACATCGGTGGTGCACTGGTACTCAAAGGCCTGGCTCTTGGCGAAGGACAGCGTGGAGCCGAGGAACATGCGCGCATAGTTGGTGTAGTTGCCGTTGGCCTTCTCCCAGAGCTCGGTGCGGGTCGCATCGGCAATCTCCGGCATCTCCTGGCCGTTGAAGAGGAAGGTCACATAGCTGCCGTCGTCATTGGTCTTGATGAAGGCATCGGGACCGTAGGACATGAGAATCATGCCCTTGGGGCTGTAAGCAAAGTCGATCAGAGCGAGCGCGGCATTCAGCTTGTCGGGGTTGCCCTCGACGCCGGGAGCGGAAATGCCCCAGCCGTCGGTCTTGACAGAACGCCAGGACTCGGTAAAGCGCATGTAAACGCCCTCGGGATCGCTGCCGTCGAACCAGCGGGCCACAGGCACCATGACGGCCATATACTTCTCGCCGTCTTCAACCTGAAGCTTGGTGTTGTTGAGCAGGGTCTGTGTCTGGTTGTAGTCGTAGGACATGAAGCCGAGGTCGTTCTCCATATAGGTGCTGGAGGTCTCAGCCTCGGAGTTGAGGAAGGCGGTGGAGATCAGGCCTTCCTGCGCCATCTCATTCATGTGGGCGAGAGCCACATAGGTGTCGGCCTCCTGGCGGGCATCACGCAGATAGCCGTCCTCACCGACGTACAGGTAATCCTGGCGGGACTCGAGGCCGCGAACGCCGAAGAGATGACCGGCGAAGCGGAACATATCGACGCGGCGCTGGTTGTTGTTGTCCTCACGGGAGAAGATGCCCTGGACGGTATCCGTGCCGTTGAGGGTCTGGGGGTTGGCGACAACACAGCGGAGCAGCGCAACGAGTTCATCCACGTCCCAGGCGGCGTTCTGACCGACAAACAGGTCGGAGCGCTGGGTGCCGTAGTAGCCGTCATAGGCGGCATCGATGTAGTCGCGGAGCATGTTGACCGCGGTCACACCGTCGATCTCACCGGCGTCGTTCATGGCAGCAACGATGTTGCCGGCGGCGTCATAGTTCTTGCTGATCGTCTCGACCGCTGTGCCGTCGGGGGTGACGACGTCAATGTCGATAGAGCCGGAGGTGGGCATATAAGGCTGATATACAGGGGCGGCCAGGGTCTTGCAGGCGTCGGCAGCGAATTCGCCTTCGCCGTCGAGCAGCTTCTGCACCCAGTCAACACGCATCAGCGGCATACGCTCGATGTCGTTGACACCGTCAAAATACGGGGAGAAGTAGATGGCGCCGGTACTGACATTACCGGTGATGGACAGGAGAACAATGGGGTTGGCGTCCAGATAAGCCTTGAAATTGGGCATCTTATCCAGATAGTCGGCAATGTTCACGATCGCGCCGCTCTCGCCGTACTCGGAGAGCTTTGCCGCGGTGCCGCTGACGATGTCGACTTCCTTGAACTGTTCTTTCCAGTAGTCAAACTCAGCAGCGGCGGAGTTGCCCTGATACTTGTCCTCGATCTTGATGCCGAGAACATTCTCAACCTCGACCCAGGTGGGCTTGAGGTCGCCGGAGTTGTAGGTCTTGCCGTCGGCCAGGGTGACACCGGCGCCGGCAGTCTCTGCATCAAAGGACAGACCGGTCTTCGCGCTGTTATAGCCTGTAGCCATACGAAGCACCGTGCCGTCAGCATAGCTCAGCTCGCCGAAATCGGCAAAAGCGGAGGCGGACAGGCCCAGCACCATGCAGACCACAAGAAGTACAGCGAGAATCAATTTGCTTGTTTTCATTTTTTCCTCCTTAATATATAGATGTATATGTTGACCAGGGCGCACAGCCCTGCTGCAACCGGGATTATTCCTTCACGCCGCCGACATTGGTGCCTTTGGCGAAGTACTTCTGGATAAAGGGGTAGATGACCAGGATGGGCACGATGGAAACAACGATCAGGGCATAGATAATGGAGTCGGAGGCGTAGACCTCGTTCCAGCCGGCGATAAATTCCGCATCGCGGTACTGCTCCAGCAGCTCACGGATAAAGACCTGCAGCGGCTTTTCAAAGCTGTTGGAGATCATCTGCCGCGCCCAGAAGTAGCCGTTCCAGCGGGAGATGGCGAAGAAGAGCGCCACGGTCGCGATGGTGGACTTGCTCATCGGGATGTACACGGTGCTCAGCACCTGAAACTCCGTCGCCCCGTCGACAATGGCGGCCTCTTCGATCTCGGAGGGAACGCCCTCAAAGGCGTTTCTGAGCAGGATGATGTTCATGGCCGCCATGCCCATCGCGATGACGACAAGCCACTTGTCATCCATGATGCCGACGCTGTTGAAAACGGTCTTGGTCTGCAGATAGTTGAGGTACTGCGGGACAATGCCGGCGGAGAACCACATCGTAAAGACCAGGAAGAAGTTGAAGGCCTTGCGGAACAGCAGCCGCTTCTTCGAGAGCGCGTAGGCGCCCAGAATCGAATAGCCCAGCGCCCAGATCGTGCCGTAAAGAGTCAGGAACAGCGTGTTCGAGTAGGCGTTCCAGAACATGTTGTTGTTGAACATGGTCTTGAATGCATCGAACTGAATGTTCTTCGGCATAAGAATGATCTGGTTGTAATCGACCTCATGTGCGCCGCTGATCGAGGCGGAGACCGCGTACACAAATGGATAGAGACAGGCCAGCGCAAAGATCGTCAGCAGCGTGTAGCTTAAGATCCGGAAGATCAGCTCGGAAGCTTCGAGTTTTCTTTTCATGGCAGCCTCCTATCAGTACAGCGAGGTGTCCGACGCCTTGCGCGCGATGGTGTTGGCGCCGATGACGAGCAGCATGCCGATGACGTTGTTCATCATCTCCGCCGCGGAGGCGATGCCCTTGGCCGCGCCCTCGAGACCGTAGCGGTTGGCGAAGGTGGAGACCACGTCCGCTGTCACAAAGGTGTTGGAGTTATAGAGAAGGAGGACCTTCTCATAGCCGATGTTCAGCAGAGAGCCGATGCGGGTGATGAGCATGATGACGATGGTGGAAAGGATGCTCGGCAGCACCACATAACGCATCTGGGCCCATTTGTCCGCGCCGTCGATCTGCGCAGCCTCATAGCTTGTGGGTGAGATGGCGATGATTGCGGCGAAGAACACAATGCTGTCATAGCCCGCGCTCTCCCAGATGCCGCTGATGATATAGATCGGGCGGAAGAAGGCGGGGTTGTTGAGAAGACCGGCGTTCGCCGTTTCGCGTGAGACAAGGCCGACGGCGGCCAGCGCCTGGGACACGATGCCCATGCTTGTGGTCTGCGCACCCTGCTTGACCAGCATCATGACCAGCGAGGTCATAACGACGGTGGACATAAACTTGGGCAGGTAGGTCAGCACCTGATAGACGCTGCGGGCGATGTTCGACCGGATCTCATTGAAGAACAGCGCCAGGATGATCGGCATCGGGAAGCCGAAGAGCAGGCCGTAGAAGCTCAGAATAAAGGTGTTGCGCAATGCGCGCCAGAACTCAATGGAAAGCGTGTCCTTTCCGGCGAGCAGGAGCTTGAAGTTGGAAAAGCCTGCGAACAGCTGCTCCGAGACCGGCTTGACGTTATCCGCGACCTTGAAGCTGCCCAGCAGCTCATACATCGGGAAGTAGCGCCAGAACAGGAATACCAGCAGCATCGGAACCAGCATCAGGTACAGACGCCAGTCCTTCACAATGGTCTGCCCGACGTGACGCCAGTAATGCTTCTCCACGTCGTCGCGCACGGCTTGCTCCGGACTCTCTCGGTA
>OCTX012225152.1_pt1 | contig 14198 bp, 11 predicted proteins | sample 1539691 | NCBI WGS metagenome assembly OCTX01 (sample SAMN02144231, study PRJEB22623) | gut metagenome | biome: sheep rumen | host: Ovis aries | place: New Zealand | reverse complement strand
AGGGTATGGGTGAACAAATATGCGATGAAGGACTCGTTCGGCAATATCTACGAGAAGTCGCCCGAGCAGATGCACTGGCGTCTGGCCAACGAGATAGCGCGTATAGAGCAGAAGTACAAGAATCCGATGACGGCTCAGCAGGTGTTCGAGCTGCTGGACCACTTCCGATACATAGTGCCTGCCGGCAGTCCGATGACGGGTATTGGCAACAGCCACCAGATAGCGTCGCTGTCGAACTGTTTCGTCATTGGCCTTGACGGCGATGCCGACTCGTATGGTGGCGTGCTGCGCATTGACGAGGAACAGGTGCAGCTGATGAAACGGCGCGGCGGCGTGGGCCACGACCTGAGTCACATACGTCCCAAGGGCCAGCCGGTGAACAACTCGGCGCTGACATCGACGGGACTGGTGCCCTTTATGGAGAGGTATAGTAATAGTACGCGCGAGGTAGCCCAGGACGGACGTCGTGGAGCCCTGATGCTGTCCGTCAGCATCAAGCATCCCGACGCAGAAGCCTTTATCGACGCAAAGATGACTGAGGGCAAGGTGACAGGAGCCAACGTCTCGGTAAAAATAGACGACGACTTTATGCGCTGTGTCACTGAGGACAAACCCTATGTGCAGCAGTTTCCCATTGCGGGCGACAATCCCGTGGTGCGAAAGGAGATATCGGCCAAGGCTCTGTGGGAGAAGATAGTGCACAACGCCTGGAAGAGCGCCGAACCCGGTGTGCTGTTCTGGGACACTATACTCAGAGAGAGCATCCCCGACTGCTATGCCGACCTGGGCTTCCGCACCGTGTCGACAAATCCCTGTGGCGAGATACCCCTGTGTCCCTACGACTCGTGCCGCTTGCTCAGCATCAACCTCTACTCGTATGTCAAGAACCCGTTTACGAAGGATGCCTACTTCGACTACCAGCTGTTCTGCAACCACGTGCAGAAGGCCCAGCGCCTGATGGACGACATCGTAGACCTGGAGCTGGAGAAGATAGACCTTATCATGCAGAAGGTGGAGAGCGACCCTCAGTCGATGGAGGTGAAGGGGGCCGAGATGCACCTGTGGGAGAAGATAAAGTCCAAGAGTGCAAAGGGCCGACGTACGGGTGTGGGTATTACCGCCGAGGGCGACATGATAGCCGCCATGGGCCTGCGCTATGGTACTCAGGAGGCCACCGACTTTTCGGTCGAGGTGCATAAGACGCTGGCGCTTAACGCCTACCGTTCGAGCGTCGAGATGGCTCGCGAGCGTGGTGCATTCGAGATATACGATGCCCAGCGCGAGGCGCAGAACCCCTTCGTACAGCGAATGAGGCAGGCCGACCCGCAGCTGTATGACGACATGGTGAAGTACGGACGCCGCAACATTGCCTGCCTGACCATAGCACCCACGGGCACCACTTCGCTGATGACGCAGACCACCAGCGGCATAGAGCCCGTCTTCATGCCTGTCTACAAGCGTCGTCGCAAGGTGAACCCAGGCGATGCCGACGTGCACGTAGACTTCGTCGACGAGGTTGGCGACTCCTTCGAAGAATACATCGTCTACCACCCCAAGTTCATGGAGTGGATGAAGGTAAACGGCATGGACACCACTAAGCGCTACACGCAGGAAGAGATAGACGGTCTGGTACAGCAGTCGCCCTACTACAAGGCTACAGCCAACGATGTAGACTGGCTGATGAAGGTACGCATGCAAGGTGCCATACAGAAGTGGGTCGACCACTCTATTAGCGTTACCGTCAACCTGCCTAACGACGTCGACGAGGCTCTTGTCAACCGTCTCTATATCGAGGCGTGGCGTTCGGGCTGCAAGGGCTGTACCATCTATCGTGACGGTTCGCGTGCCGGCGTGATGATCAGTGTGACGAAGAAAGACAAGAAGAAAGACGACGAAGCCATAAAGAACCAGGACAACAACATGGAGCAGCAGACCGAGTCGCCCTGCAAGCATCCCGAGGTGACAGAGGTACGCCCCAAGGTTCTGGAGTGCGACGTGGTGCGTTTCCAGAACAACAAGGACAAATGGGTGGCCTTCGTGGGTCTGCTGGACGGCTATCCCTACGAGATATTCACCGGACTGCAGGACGACGACGAAGGTATCGTGCTGCCAAAGACGGTGACCAAAGGCAAGATTATCAAGCAGGTGAATTCTGACGGCACCAAACGCTATGACTTCCAGTTTGAGAACAAACGCGGCTATAAGACCACCGTAGAGGGACTGTCCGAGAAGTTTAACCCCGAATACTGGAACTATGCTAAACTCATCTCTGGCGTGTTGCGCTACCGCATGCCTATTGACCACGTCATCAAGCTCGTCTCCAGTCTGCAGCTCAAGTCGGAGAGCATCAATACATGGAAAGTCGGCGTCGAGCGCGCCCTGAAGAAGTACATACAAGACGGTACGGAGGCCAAGGGACAGAAGTGTCCCAACTGCGGTGCTGAGAGTCTGGTGTATCAGGAAGGATGTCTTATTTGTAAGAACTGCGGCTCCAGTCGCTGTGGTTGATGCCGTTCATAGTGAAGAGAGATGATGAAGATAGAAAACTCATATATATACATAGACAGGGCCCGGTTCCACAGCTATCACGGCGTGCTGCCTCAGGAGACCCAAGTAGGCCACGACTTCGAGGTCACGGTGCGCTGTGGCGTTGACATCAGTGCAGCCATGGAGCACGACATGGTGGAGGTCACACTTGACTACGGTGTGCTTTACCGTATCCTCGAGGAGGAGATGGCACGTCCCTCGCAGCTTGTAGAACATGTGGCAGGCCGCATTGTAGAGCGCGTCGTGGAGACCTTTCCGCAGGTCACGTCGCTCGACCTGTCCATCACTAAGCTTAACCCGCCCTTGGGAGCTGACTGTAAGGGCGCAGGTGTCGAAGTACACTTAATAAATGATAAAACTAAGCGATAACAAGTTGACTTTTAAGGTAAATTACTTAATTTTGCAGCCGAAATGAAGAATAGGACACTCATTCTGGTAGGATGTATGCTGCTGACGGCTTCAGTCATGGCTTTCAGCGCGTCTGCACGCCATGTAACGGATGCACAGAAGAAGAAATTCATCCTCGTCATCGACGCTGGCCATGGCGGCCACGATGCTGGCGCCATAGGAAAACTGACACAGGAGAAGCGTATCAACCTGAACGTAGCGCTTTGCTTCGGCATGCTCGTAGAGCGCAACTGCCCCGATGTCAAGGTTATTTACACGCGCAAGAAGGACGTTTTCATCCCCCTTCATACCCGTGCCGACATTGCTAACCGAAACAAGGCTGACCTGTTCATCTCTATACATACAAACTCGCTGCCAAAGGGACGCATCTCGCGAGGCATGGAGACCTACACCCTGGGAATGCACCGTGCTGCCGACAATCTCGACGTGGCCAAGCGCGAGAACGAAGTAATACTCTACGAGTCTGACTATAAGCAACGCTACCAGGGCTTTGACCCACGGTCGTCAGAGAGCTACATTATGTTCGAGTTCATGCAGGACCACAATATGGCGCAGAGCGTAGAGCTGGCAAAGTTCGTACAGCGACGTACCACCAGCATAGCAGCGCGTCAGAACAAGGGTGTAAAGCAGGCAGGGTTTCTGGTGCTCAGAGAAACTTCCATGCCCAGTTGTCTTATCGAGCTGGGATTCATTTCGACACCAGACGAAGAGCGTTTCCTACATTCCAGCGATGGCGTGTCTCTCATGGCTGAAGGCATCTACATGGCTTTTCTCGACTATAAGCGCAAGCATTATGGCACCAGCCCTGTGGTAGAAAAGGACGACAGCGCCGAGAAGACTGCCAAAGAGAAGAAGGCTCAGGAGAAGAAGGAAAAGCAAGAGCGGGAAAAGAAACAAAAGGAGGAAGAAGAGAAGAAACAGAAAGAAGAGCAGGAGAAGAAATACAAGCGAAAGAGCAAGATGGCTCAGGCCTTGGCCGACGCTCGCGAGGGTAGGGGAGACGAGGATAAAACTTCTGCCGTATCCACACGTCAGCAACCCAGTGCCGACTCTATCGTGGCTGCTTCGCCCCAGGCACCTGCAGCAGCTGTGCCTCCTGACAAGGAGGCCCCTGCCAAGCAGGAACAGCCCACTAAGACCGAGGATAAATCTGCTAAAGGCGAGGATAACCCCGCAAGGGACGAGAAACCTGCACAGCAGGAGTCGGCAGCTCCGGTCTTCAAGGTACAGATTCTGGCCAGCGGCTATAAGTTGCGTACCAACGACCCACAGCTGAAGGGCCAGAATACGGCTGAATACTACCAGGAAGGTGGACTCTATAAATATACAGTAGGCTCCTCCACCGATTACAGAGAGATAAGCCAGTTGCGCCGAACGTTGCTCAAAAGTTTCCCACAGGCTTTCATTATAGCCTTTAAAGAAGGTAAGAAGATGAATGTTCAGGAAGCCATACAGGAGTGGAACAAGGCGAGGAAGTAAACAACCGACTATAGATAAAGATAAGTAACAAAGAAAAAGATATAAGCCGTATGAAGTTCTTTACGAAAGAGGTTAAGATAGCATTGGTGGCCATTTTTGCCATTGTGGTGCTGTTCTATGGACTGCAGTTCCTCAAAGGACTCAGCATCTTTGCTGATGACGACAATTACTATGTCAAATTTGACGATGTAAGCGGTGTGGCAGCATCGACCCCTGTCTATGCCAACGGCTACAAGGTAGGTGTGGTAGAGGACGTTATCTTCGACTATTCCACCAGTGGCAACATCGTGGCTGTGATGGGGCTTGACAAGAAGATGCGGCTCCCCCGTGGTTCGCGGGCCGAGATATCGAGCGACCTGTTGGGTAATATCAAGATTAACCTACTGTTGGGCAACGACCCTCTCAACAGTATTGCCAAGGGTGACACCATCGTGGGTAGTACTGAGGGGGGCATGATGAGTAAACTGGGTGAGATGATGCCCACCATTGAGCGTATGATGCCTAAGCTCGACTCCATCCTGAGCAGTCTGAATACCTTGCTTGCTGACCCGGCGCTGGCACAGACATTGCACAACGTAGAGGGCATTACACGCAATCTCGATGCTACCAGTGTCCAATTGCGCACCTTGTCGGCATCGTTGAACCACGAACTGCCTGGCGTCATGCAGAAAACCAACGGCGTTCTGACAAACACCCAGGAACTGACAGGCAAACTGGCGGCCATTGACGTGAATGCCATGATGGCCAGTGTGAACCAGACACTGGCCAACGTCAGCCAGATGACCCAGAAGCTGAACAGCAATGAGGGCACCTTGGGTTTGCTTATGCGTGACGCTACACTCTATAACAACTTGAATGCCACAATGGTATCTGCCGACTCATTGCTCATCGACCTTAGGGCTCATCCCAAACGTTATGTCCATTTCTCAATATTTGGCAAAAAGGACAAATAAAGAGATGCGTAATTTTTATTTTGTCTAAATTACGAGGGAGCGGCAATGTTTTTCGACACAGCGTATGCAACTGCCTGATATAAGCTACTTTTTGAATGATATAAAAGTTAATAATGCACAAGAATTGTGTCCTGTGCGGTAATAGCGCAATATATTGAAATACAAGGGCTTACAGAAATGCAAATGTCTTGTTTGTTAAGAAAACTTATGTAGGTGCGTAAAATCCGCAAAACGAGAGAGTTACGTGTTTATGCATAGTTCTTGTTTAAAAATACGGATTTGTTTATTTCAAAAAAAAATGCGAACTTTGCACTCGGAAACAATTTAACCAGACTGTCTATCAATAACAGTATTATTAACAAAATAACGACCGCCGCATGGAACAAACTCCAAAGGCGCTTTGGGACAACTGCCTGCAACTGATAAGGGAGAACGTCACGGAGCCGCAATACAGAACATGGTTCGCACCCATCGTCTTCGAGAAATACGATGAGACAAGCCAGACGCTGCTTGTACAGGTACCCAGTATGTACGTGTATGAGTATTTGGAGCAGCACTATGTGGCACTGTTAAGTAAGGTGCTTTGTCGTTGTTTTGGTTCCAGCATCCAGCTGAACTATCGTATCGTGGCCGACCAGAAGCACCACGTTACGGTAGACGTCGAGGGCAGTGAGCCTATCAACATAGAGCCTCGCCAGTCCCAACGCATGGGCAACAAGGCACCGTCAGTGCTTGATTCGGCTACGCCACAGGACATTGACCCCCAGCTGGACCTACACAAAACGTTCCAGAGTTTCATTGAGGGAGATTCCAACAAGCTGCCGCGCACCGTTGGACTTACTATTGCCGAGCATCCAGGCAAGTCAACTTTCAATCCTTTCTTCGTCTACGGTCCTTCGGGTTGTGGAAAGACTCACCTCATCAATGCTATTGGTGTGCGTTGCAAGGAGACGTACCCTGGCAGACGTGTACTCTACGTCTCAGCACGCCTATTTCAGGTGCAGTTTACTGATGCTACACGTCAGAATACAGTCAACGACTTCATTCGTTTCTACCAAAGCATCGATGTGCTTATCGTCGATGATGTACAAGAATGGGCCACGGCCACCAAGACGCTCGACACCTTCTTCCACATCTTCGACCATTTGTTCCGTTTGGGCAAACAGATTATCTTGGCCTCCGATCGTCCACCAGTAGATCTTTTAGGCGTGAAGGATCGTCTGCTGACGCGCTTCGCCTGCGGACTCATAGCCGAACTCGAAAAGCCCAATGAACAGTTGTGCGTAGATATTCTTAATTCAAAATGCCGTCGTGACGGACTTAAGATACCCGATGACGTCATACGGTTCATAGCCCAGACCGCTAATGGTTCCGTGCGCGACCTGGAGGGTGTTATCAACTCACTGCTGGCCTATTCTGTGGTCTACAACAGCAACATAGACATGCGCTTGGCTGAGCGCATTATCAAGCGTGCCGTTAAGGTCGATAATCACCCGCTGACTATTGACGACATCGTAGAGAAGGTATGTCACCATTATGGTGTAAGTCAGCAGCAAGTGATGAGTCGTTCACGCAAGCGAGACTATGTTCTGGTGCGTCAGGTGTCTATGTATTTGGCTCAGAAATACACCCGTATGCCTGCTTCGCGCATCGGCCAACTCATTGGTGGTCGCGACCACTCCACCGTCATACATAGCTGTACCACCGTCGAGCAGCGCCTGAAGGTAGACAAAGCCTTCGTCACCGAGCTTAGCAGCATTGAGAACTCTTTCAAACTGAAGAAATAAAAAGACAACGGTTACGTTGTCTTTTTCATTTTAAGGATCTCTGAACCTATTTCCCTAAGAATTTGGTATCAAGGTAGGTTTGGAAAACCTCACGATACATGTCGCCTATGGGCAGATATGTGTCGCTATCCATGATGACGCGGTTCTTATTCACCTCCTGTATCTTTGTCAGGTTAATGATGTACGAACGGTGAATACGCATGAAGTAGTCGGGGAGTCGTTCCTCCATCTTCTTCATTGACAGCAGCGTGATGATGGGCTTGCCCTCGCTCTCCAGGTGTACCTTCAGGTATTCACTCATGGCTTCTACATAGCGGATGTCAGAGATGCTGACTTTGACAATGCGGTACTCGGTCTTCAGGAAGAGGGTATCGTCATTTTGAGGCGTAGGTGAGGTCGGGATGGTGTGTGGAAAGGGGGATGTGGGTGTAGTAGGTGGGACAGGTGTTGCTGCCGATGCCTCCAGACGGTCTTTCAGTCGGAGTGCAGCACGCTGGAAATCCTGCATACCGAAGGGTTTCAGAAGGTAGTCGACAGCGTTCACCCTGAAGCCCTCAACGGCATATTCAGCGTATGCTGTGGTGAAGACAATGAGTGGTGGCACAGTAAGCGATTTTACGAAGTCCATGCCGTTAAGGTCGGGCATGTTAATGTCACAGAAGATGGCGTCAACGGTGTCCTGTTCCAGAAACTTTCGCGCATCGAGCGCACTTTGGCATTGGGCAGCCAGCTCGAGGAAAGGTACCTTGCCGATATAGGCTGCTAACTGTTGCAGCGCCAAGGGCTCGTCGTCAATGGCTATACAGCGTATCATGTGAGCGGAATGATAAGTTCAACAATATATGTGTCAGGGTTGTCCTGTATGTTTAGCGTAAAGTTGTTATCATATAGTAAGTGTAATCGTTGTTTGACATTTTGTAGTCCTACGCCTCCTTTCTCCTGATTGGGCTTGTCAGCCTTTGAATTGCGACATTCGAACCGCAGTCTTGTGCCCTCTATTCCCACCTTGACGTCGATGAATGAGGCGTGTTGGTAACTGATACCGTGCTTGAATGCATTCTCAATGAAGGTGATGAGCATCAGTGGGGGCAGCATCTTGTCGGGTGGCTCTAAGGGTAGGTCGAGGCTGATGGTGACCTTGTCTGTGTAGCGCAGTTTCATCAGAGTGACGTAATGGCGTATGAATTCGAACTCGCGTCTGAGCGGCACGCCGTTCTTGTCACCTTCGTAGAGCACGAAGCGCATCATTTTCGACAACTCCAGAATGGTGTCCTTGGCCTTCTCGGGGTCTATGTCTACCAGGGCATGGATGTTGTTCAGCGTGTTCATAAAGAAGTGGGGGTTTATCTGGTATTTCAGATATTCCAGTTGCTGCTCCAGATTCTCCTTCTGCAGGGCTGTCAGCTTCTTCTGGTCGTTTCGACTCTTGAAATAGCCCTTGATGCCGAGGTTTGCTCCAAACATCAGTACGAGCATGGCGAAGGCAATGATGTCGTGTTCGCCAATGAAGGGTGGGGGTGTCTCCTGGAACTTATCGTCGTGGCGTGGACCAGGGGCTCCAAAATCTTGACCTGGTCCGTGACCTTTAAAACCTTCGTCGTGCTGAGGCTTAAACCTCTCGTCAGGACCATGATCTTCGAATCCGTCGCCAGGCCGGTGTCCTTCAAAATTCCGCTCACGCCCTTGCCTTTGAAATTCCTCGCTTGGTCCGTGAGGTCCCTCATGGAAAGGCTTTGGTCGCGATGAGCACTGGTAGGCGGCAAAGACGGCCAGTATAGCCGCCAATGCCGTAAAATAGGCCACGCGCTTGTGCTGATGTACGAGCAGTGGTGCCAGTAGGAAGTTATGAATGAGGAATAGTAGCAGGAAGATGGCAAAGCGCTGCCACACCATCATTACTTCAGCCCAGTCGAAAGAAACGCTGGTATTGTCAATCATGCGTATATACATGCTGAGTATGGGTGTGGCAAACATTATGCCCCACAGACCGATGTACACCAGGTTTTCCTGTCTCGACTGATTCTTCATCCAGTAATACTGTTTCATTTTATAACGCATTAACATGTCTGAAAATTGTGTCAGGGGGCAAGTTATTGCCTGATGTTAGAATTTAAACTTATAGCCTACTCCGATATAGTGCATGTCAGGGTCGTACTCGTCTGCGTCTACATTCTTCATGTTCTGATAGCGGTAAAAGAGGCTGAACGTATGTTGCTTCGTGAGATTGAGGTCGGTACCTACTGTATAGCGTATCTTCTCAATAGCCAACGAGTTGTACAACTCCACATTGACATAGGGAGTGAAGAGCGCTCCCTTCTGGTCGTATTCCAATTGCAGTCGCGAGCGCAACTGGTTCTTACCCCTGCTGCTGCGCACCTTGTCTTCCCAGTATGAGTTGTCAAAGTCCCATCGGGTGACGGTCTTCTCCGGACGGTAGGTGTACTGCCAGCGCTCGCGCAGCGAGATGCGCAGATTGTTTTGGAACTTGTACGTACCAGTGACCGAGGCATGAAAACGGTGACGAATGCCCCAGTAGCTGGGTCTCCAGTTGTTATACGCGCCACTGGTTTTGTAACTGATATCCTCGCGGAAGTTGTTGTCGAGCAGCGAATAGCCGGCATCCAGCTTCAGGTACTTCACGGGCTTGTAGTCGGCAGAGAGTCCTATGCTCCAGCGGTCCATCGTCTTCAGGTTGTTACGGGTGCGCAGGTCGGCTTCCAGTCCTATGCTCCACTTCTTCGAGAGCTTCTTCTCGGCTCCGAACTCCATCCACAGGCCCGCTTCGCTCTGGGCTGACAGCGGCAGGCACATGGCTGCCAAGAGTACTGTCGCAATGATATTACATGTTCGCATAATCTGAGTTTTTGATTTTAATCTTGTTGTCTAATTCTCTGTCGGTAGAGCCGTCAGGGTTATAGTGTACGCGCAGTATGACCATATCGTGCAGGAAGTCGATGGCACCCACGTCTATCTTGGTCACCTTCAGTCCCGTGCGCTGCTTAATGTCCTCAATGAGTTCCTGACGCTTCTCGGGCTCAATGAGTTCGACACGGTCGTACTGGATGAGCTTGGAAGCCTCGACCTTCAACCGTAGTTCGAACACATAGATGACGGCAATGATGACCACATCGATGGTGATAAGTTCGGCCAGCGGTGTGCCTACCGTCTTGTCCAGGTTGTCGACACCCAGATTGTCGGCCATGGCGTGTACCACCGCCAGGCAGACGACGACAAAGAGGTAGGTCATCTCGCGTACAGGCATCGAGTCCGTGCGGTAGCGCATAATGGAGAAGATGCCAAAGAGTCCGAGTCCTACCCCCATCGTAGCCTTGCCACGGTCCATACCCATCATCAGGTAGACGAGGAAGAAGATAGCTACCGAAATGATGACGAAGGTGAAACAGAAGTCGTTCCGCTTGGCTTTCTTGAAATAGAGGAAGTGGACGATAAACCAGTTGACGAAAAGGCAAATCATAAACCGTATCATCGTATCGCCAAATGTATTTGAAAATAAATGCTCCATAGTGTTACTGTTTATTTGATTAGTTATCCATTATTGACTATTTTCCTTATCTCTATCAGCTTGCTTTTGAAACGGTTGCAGGGCAGCTGCGGGTTGGTCAGTGTCGACCCCATGCAGTATTTAGAGAAACTGTGCGGATGGATGTGCAGCTGGCGCAGCATCTCCAGCACAGGCGAAGGCACGCGGCCGTCGCGCTTCAACTCGATGACAACCAGATTGCCCATGTCCTTATATTTGCCATTCACCAGGTTGCGGAAGCTGAGGTGGCTGTCAATGGTGAGGCGCTCGGTCTTGGCTTTGTTGACCAGCGTGATGCGTCGGAAGTGATTGTTGAGGGCCGGCTGCAGCGAGTCTACGCTGTAGTGAAGGGTCTGGCCCAGGAAGTCGCGCTTCTCGGTATCGTTGACATTCATGTCCTTCACCTCGATGCGCTTCTTCTTGGTGCGTCCGTGGTTGTTCTTTGTCTTTACCTCCATGAACTGCAACCCCGAGATGCAGTAGGTGCGGAAGCGAATCTTCTGGCGGTTGGCATGATTGTACTGGTGCTGGCAGTACATGTCGAAGTTGCGAGTGTCGAAATAGGTGGTGTCGTACTCCAGGTCGCGCTGACCGTCAATCTCCTGAATATAGTAGTCTTTGAGGGCCATCGTCAGCAGCTGCTGCAGTTTCTCTCTTGTGGTGACGAACTTCGTGTCCGTACGGTTCATCAGCTTCACGCTCGACATCTGTTCCAAGGAGATGGGAGCAAAGGTCTTCAGTAACTCAGTCATAGTCGTATGCGTTTGTCTATTTGTTTGTTTTGTTACTGCAAAGTTAACCTTTACTCCCATGTCAGGCAAATCTATTCAGCGAATGCGCTGTTTCGTTCAGCGAACGGTCACCGGCCCCAGCCTCCTCCGCCACCTCCGCCTCCTGAACTGCTGCTGTAGTTGGAGAGTGATACTGTAGAGCCTCCGCTGCATGCGGTATATCCATTGCCGTTCCAGAAGCTGCTGCCCGATCCTGTAACCCCTGTCTTCAGCGAGGGCGTCCCTGTGGTGTACACCACCAGTGTGGACCCCATGCTGCTGTTCGAGGGCACCTTGAAGGCGAATGCCAAGTTGCTGCCGTTATACAGAGCGTACCATGCCCCCTTGCTGTACGAACTGGCCTGCTTGGCCGTTCCGTTAGAGACGCTGGCCCCTTTTTCGAAGCCGCCTATGGCCACGATGTTGCCTCCCGTGATGTTCAGCTTATACTGCTCGGCAGCGTCCAGCCCGACTTCTGCACCGCCGGCACATACGACGAAGATGTTGCCGCCCGAGATGTTCATGTTGCCGTTGGCGTCCAGGCCGTCGTTGCCTGACGAGCTGACCATGATATATCCACCGCTGATGGTCATCGTGCTCGACGAGTTGATGCCGTCGTCGGCCGTTGAGGCATAGACATAGCCACCCGTCATCGTCAGCGTGCTTTTCGACTCGATGCCCTCGCCGCCAGCACCGCTGGTGGTGATGTTCATGGTGCCTCCGCTGATGCTGATGGCTCCGTCGGCCTTGATGCCCTTTGGCAGCGACTTGTAGTTAGTAGAGTATCTGTCCAGCGTCTGAGAGTTGTTGACCGTCGAGATGCTTCCTGAGCTCGATGCCACGACGGCATTGCCACTGGTGTTGATGGTGATAGTGCCGTCGCTGATGGTCAGTGCGCCGTCCACGGTGATGCCCTTGCCGCCGGCTCCTGTGCTGGTAAGCGACAGTGTGCCGCCACTGATGGTCATGGCACCGTCGGCACTCAGACAGGCAGCGGCCTTGGTCTTTAGGTCGTCGGTGTCCCACGTGCCGCCACCTGTCGTCTTACAGGTTATGCTTCCTCCACTTATCTTCATGTCGCCCGCACTCTTGACGGCCTTGGCTGCTGTTGCTGTTACCATGACATTCAGCGTACCGTCTTCGATATACACGTTACCCGAATTCTCGTCTTCGTGGCTGGTAGTCTCGCCCGTGGCGTCGTCGTCGCTCTCCAGGTCACACTGTATGCCGTCGTCGCCTACGCCGCTGATGGTCACCGTACCCGACTTCATCAGGAAGTATTTGTTACAGCTAATGCCGTCTTTCGTGGCAGCCAGGATGTTCAGCGTCAGGTTCTTTGCCGAGATGTAGTCGCCGCTTTTGATGCCGTGGGCCGACGGGCCGCAGGCATATACGTTCAGCAGGCCGCGGCCCTGCAGCTGTAGCTGCCCCTTGCTGTATATGCAGCCCTTTGTCGTGTTACCGCTTCCGTCCTTCAGCGTGTTCTCCGTGCCCTCCTTTGCACTGATCTGGATGCGCTTCTTGTTCGTGATGTTGATGGCAGGGCCACTGGGGTTGGTCATTGTCACGCCGGCCAGCGAGACGGTGCACTTATATGCGCCGGCCAGTGTCAGCTCTCCGTCGCCGGTTGTGCCTTCCAGCTGATAGGTTATTTCGTCGTCGTCCACGGCATCGGTGTTGCTTTGTGCTATCGTCACGTGTGCACCACTCACCGTGGGTGTCACGTACTGTGCCACATTGCCGGCCACCAATACCTGGGCTGTGCTGCCCTCATAGCTGATGCTCACCAGATTGTCGGTCACTACCGTTTCGTCAGTATAGATACTACTCACGTCGCTCAGCGTGAACGTCTTACCCATGACGGTCAGCGTGGTGCCGCTGGCGAAGGTCATCTCGCCCGTCTGGCTGGAAGGAAACTGGTAGGTCACGTTGCCTACCTTGACGTTCAGTGTCTGCGCCGTCATGGCCACACAGCAATACAGTGCAGCCAGCGTTATTGCCATCTTCTTCATCGTATCTGTACTTTAGTGGTTCGTCCGTTGCTTTTCACGATATAGATACCCCTGGGCAGCTGTGTGCCACTGGGCATACGACGGCCGTTCAGGTCGTATATCTCCGTATCGTCGCCAGTGCTTACCTCAGCTTCTATGGTGCTCAGGGCCGTGGCGGCGTCGGTCGAGAACTCCATCTTCGTCAGCTGCGTCAGGGGGAGGGAGAGGGTGGCTGTGCCACTCTGGGCCGTCAGCGTGCCGTCGGCGAAGCTCAGGCTCAGGTCCGTGGCCGAAATGCTCTGGGTGGTGCCGTCCGTCAGGGTAAACACCAGGTAGAGGTGGTCCGTGGCCTGCGATGTCGTTGCCAGCAGGGCCAGGCAGAAAGTGAACAGGTACTTCTTCATAATGATGTGCTATTAGGAATGGAAATGGGTAAAAGAACTCACTAAACAGTGGGTGGGCGGTTAGTCACCACCCTCCGGGACGTCCGCCAGGCATGCCGCCACCCATACTGCCTCCGGAGTAGCTCGACAGCGACACCTCCGAGCCTCCGCTCACCGTGGCTCCTGTAGTGGCCAGTCCGCCAAAGTAGCTTGTGCCTCCTGCTACCGTCACGCCCGACTTCAGGGTAGGCTGTGACGCTGCCGACAGCACCATGCCTGTGGCTCCGCTTGAGGGCGTCTTGAAGGCGTAAGTGGTGTTGCCTGTGGTCATGGCGTACC
>OCTX012178914.1_pt1 | contig 14200 bp, 12 predicted proteins | sample 1539691 | NCBI WGS metagenome assembly OCTX01 (sample SAMN02144231, study PRJEB22623) | gut metagenome | biome: sheep rumen | host: Ovis aries | place: New Zealand | reverse complement strand
TGAGCATATACAAGCCCGAAGAGGCCAAGGTCGATGATGCGCTGAAAGCCAGGTTCGAGGCTGGAAATGTCGTCGGAGACCTGGCCATGGGGTATCTCGGCCCTTACGAGGAAGTAACCTCCCATACGCCTGAGGGGGGACTGGACCTTTCGGCGATGTGCCGGAAGACGCAAGATGCAATGGCGCGTGGTGTTGAGAACATCGCCGAGGCGTCCTTCTCCTGGGACGGTAACTACTGCGCCGTAGATATCCTTCACAAATCGCCTGGCGGGTGGGCCATATACGAGGTCAAGAGTTCTTCGGGAACTGTCGATCAAGCCGAAGACGATCCGGAGTATGTCAAGTACGCCCGGGACATCGCCTACCAGAAGTACGTCTTGGAGAAGTGCGGCGTCAAGGTGACCGGCACATATCTTATCCGTATTGACAAGGAGTATGTTCGTGGAGATAAACTGGATATCAAGGGTTTGTTCTATGCTGCCGATTTAAGCGAATTGGTCCAGCAGGAGTATCAGGTGGTTCCGCAGATGATTGCCGCAGCGAAGAAAACGCTGACCGGAGACGAACCGGACACCGACCTCGGCCTGCAATGTCACGACCCTTACAACTGTTCCTTCTGGGAGTATTGTTCCCGGCATCTGCCCAAGCCATCGGTATTCAATGTCTATGGCGGGAAGGGCCGCGGAGGGTTCACCTTCAGCAAGAAGCTGAAGTGCTACTACGACGGAAAGGTGACCTTCGAGGATCTGAGGAACGACGACCTCGGCCCCATCCAGAATATGCAGATCGAGTGCACGTTGGAGGACAAGGAGCATATCAACCCGGAGGGCATCAAGGCCTTCCTTAACAAACTGACCTACCCGCTGTACTTCCTGGATTTCGAGACGCAGCAGGATGCCGTGCCGCAGTACCCGGGAACACAACCTTACCAGCAGATTCCCTTCCAGTATTCCCTGCACATCATCGAATACGAGGGCGGCCCGCTTCTACACAAGGAATTCCTGGGTATCAGCGGAAAGGATCCCAGAAGGGACATTGCCGAAGCCCTCTGCCGGGATATCCCCATGGATGTCTGCACACTGGCCTACAACAAAATGTTCGAGTGCGGGCGCCTTAGGGAACTTGCCAACGCCTTCCCGGACCTGGCGGATCACCTGCGCAACATTGCCGATAACATCCAGGACCTCATCGACCCGTTCCGCGCCGGCGACTACTACGTTCCTGCCATGGGCGGATCCTTCAGCATCAAGAGCGTCCTGCCTGCCCTCTTCCCGGGCGATCCGCAGCTGGACTACCATGCCCTCAGCGGCCTCTGCCAGAACGGCGGCGATGCCATGAACCTGTTCCCCTCCATCGCCAAAATGGCTCCGGTCGATGCCACTGCCGCCCGCGAAGCCCTGCTCCGCTACTGCGAACTCGACACCCTAGCGATGGTGAAGGTATGGGAGAAATTGAAAAGTTTGATATAAACCCAAAATAGCATTGATATGGCACTTAAGATTACTAAAGACACCAAGTATATCAAGTACACGGAAGAACACGGTTTCTTAACCGATGAGGAGACTATCTCAAAAGATAGTTTTCGGGACAATGTTAATCTGAAAAGTGTACGAATTCCAGATGGTATAACGAGAATTCTTGAAGGTTCTTTCGAGGGTTGCGTGCACCTTGCCTCCGTTATTATACCTGCATCTGTGAAAATTATTGAACAAAATGCTTTTGCCAACTGCAATTCACTAAAGTCAATTAAACTTGCAAAGTCCATCGTGGAAATCGAGCAATGGCTCGGTAAAGGCGTGAAGATGAGTATTTCGAGGGAGGATATCGTCGACTTCCTAAAGAAAGGACAAGAAGTGAGATTGTTGACCGAAGATGAAATTGACCATTGGGCATAATGATTAACCTTTCAATTGAACGAACAAATGGATACTAACAAACTGCATAAACGCATTATCTCCATTCTTCTTTATTGTCAGGCGAATAAGGGAGATTTGAGTTCTTATGATTCGTGGAGGGACCGTGAAGACGTCGGTAAAAAGCTTTTCTTCACCTATTATTCCGGGCTATTATGTCGAGTTCTAATGATTATCGATGGACCTCTATCATCTGATAGATTGATCCGAAATTGCGAATTGCTTTTGGACAAGTACGATTGGTATAACATTCAATGTAAAGATCTCGAACTATTCCATTCCGTTGGTCCTTACGGATGTGAGGTCCCTGAGGCCCTTGGTTTTATAGATGGAGTTGACAATGTGGCATGGAAGGATTCTGGATTCGGTAACGGGCGTGATGCAGTATGCCTCAAGATGGAGAATAGTAGTTGGACCTTCGCAGATGTGCGTGGAACTGTAGGCAAGTAGTCTTTATTTAACTACTTGATGGTAAATGTGTGGGAGAAACAATTGAAAAGATTAACAGGTGTGTTATTAAAATGGAACTATAATTATGCAGGTTAATAATAGTACAATTCGTGATACCCTCGAGCAGATTAGGAAAAATGAGATAATACTTCCGGCATTTCAACGTGAATACGTTTGGAAACGGCGTGATATCGAGAACCTCTTTGATAGTTTGATGCAGGATTATCCCATCAACACAATGATGTTTTGGCAAGTTAGTAACATTAAAGAAGAATGCCTGGAGTTCTACAAGTTTCTTAATCCACGATATCAAGAAGGTGTCAGCTGTAATGAAGAATATGAGAGAAAGATTAAGGAAAAGAAAACCATTGTTATTGATGGACAACAGCGATTAACGAGTTTGTATATCGGCATCTATGGCTCATATAAGACAGAAAAACTTCAAAATGAAACCTATCTCTATCTCGATTTGGATGGGCCATTAAGTACTGACAATCCAGATGAGGGTACCATTAGTACAGATAGAAAGTATAATTTCCAATTCTTAAAAAAAGAGATGGCGGAGTCTTTAAATAAAAGAGGTGGGCATTGGATAAGAATTGGCGACGTATACGATGAAGATTTCTCCCCAGTGGATTATCTAATTATGAATGGGCCCAATGATAATAAATGGGCGTCAAAGACACTTCAGAGATTGTATACTCTGTTTGATAAACCAATTATTAACTATTATCCTGTAGTAAAAGATCGATTACAGGATGTGCTTGATATATTTGTCCGAACAAATAACGGTGGTCGGAAACTGACTAAGGGTGACCTGCTTCTTTCGATGATAACTGTTAACTGGGCAGAACGAACAAATGAGAATGCAAGGGATTATGTACAGGGAATTCTGAATGATAATCCATATAAGAGAGTTGATAAGGACTGGGTATTAAGTTGTATTTTATATGTTCTAAATAAAGAGTGTAAATTATCTGCTGAAAAATTTGACAAGGCTACATCAAAGGAATTATATGATAATAAAGATACTATTAAAAAAGCGATCATCGCTTCATTAGAGTTGTCTAGGCGTTTCGGATTACATGAAAACGGGCTTACCACAAAACTAGCGCTTCTTCCAATAGCACATTTCATTTTTCGCCACCCTAAAATAGCGGATGAGATTAAACATGAGTATGAGAATGGACAAAAGAAATCATTCGATTCCGGGGATTATTTGTTGATGCGTAACTGGTTATTTCGTTCAATTGCCAAGAAACTATTCCAAGCAAATACGAACGAGACGTTAGGGAAGTTACTAGGTATTCAAAAGGAGGCAAAGAATGGATTCCCTTATAACGAGATTGTTAGCGAGTTAGGCCTCAGTGTTTCTGGAGATGATATTGAAGAATTATTAAGGACAGAGAAAAGAGAGGCATTTCCGGTGCTAAATATCATCTATTCTGATAAAAAGTACTTGCTTGATAAGTTAAGTCAAGTGTTTCACGTTGACCATATGTATCCTAAATCTCGTTTCGATATAAAAGAAGGCGACGATTATGATAGGCTGCCAAATTTACAACTTTTGCTTGGGGAGCAAAATGAGAGTAAGAATGATACGGAGTTTAAACAATGGTTGAAAGGCCTGGTTGAAGCAAAAGAAACAGGAGAGTACTTAATTCCTGAGATTGATCCTGATACTGTTAAGTTCGAAGATTTCTATTCCCAAAGGAAAGAACAATTACGAAATATACTCAAATGGAAGTTGGGCGTATCTGAATCCCATTGAGAAAATCTGATCTTGATGCTGTTTTAAGCGTTGTTTAAAGAGACACATACATTGCTTCCTCAATTGTTCCTTTTATGAAAGCCGACAAAGAAGATATATCACTCAAGAAACAACTCGCCCTCGTCTTCGATGAAGACTTATCGACAAGGGATCCAAAGTGGAAATACTATTTGGACTACCTGATCATCGGGATGATCGTCCTGAGCACGGTAGCCGTGTTCCTGGAGACGTTTCCATTGTCGGATGGGTTGAGGAGGGCGCTGTGGGTTTTCGATTGGGTGGTCCAGATCTTCTTCACCATTGAGGTCTCGTTACGCATTTGGGCAGCCGACGAGATAGACCCGAAGTATAAGGGCTTCTGGGGCAGGGTGCGGTATTGTTTCTCGTTCTACGGGCTGATTGACTTATTGGCGACTTATCCAGTGTGGTTGGGATTTGCATTCCCCGCGATGATGTCCAAGGGCGTTATTCAAAGTTTCCGGGTGCTGAGGGTGGCAAGACTTTTCCGTGTTTTCCGCTACATGAATGCCTCGCGTTTCCTGGGCCAAGCTTTCCGGAGCAAGAAAAAGGAAATGCTGGTATCGCTGGAGTTCTTGGCCGTCATCACCATCGTCCTTTCCTTCATCCTTTATCTGGTGGAGCATGATTCCAATCCGGTAATGCTGAAGGACGGTTGGCGCTCGATTGTCTGGTCCTTCGCCAAGTATATCGGAGACCCCGGGAAGATTGCCGACACGCCCCTGACGACCACAACAGGTCAGATTATCGCCTTCCTGGTTGGCATCCTTGGCATCGCCATTTTCGCCGTGCCCATCGGCCTTCTCAGTTCGGGTTTTTCGGAGGCGGTGGAACAAGATAAGAAGATTGAGCAGCGGAAAGGAAATGCTGTCAAGTTGCAAAACATGTTCGTGCGCAGGATGGACCGTCCTACCCGGTTCCAGGTCGTTCCACAGTTCGTCCCGTTTACGGACATCAAAGTCAAGGCCAACCTGTCGGAAGAGGAAATCCTTGAGGCCGTCACCCATGGAAGCGGATTCCGCGTCATCAATACGGCATCGACCATCCCTGCTAAAAATAATCCCACGGACCGGATGGCAGTGGAGCATTTCCTTGTCAATCGCCCCTATGGTTGTTGCCTTGACCGCCAGTCAAAGGTTACCATCATATCGACATCATCTCATGACAATCCCCTAGTTGGAAACTTTGCCTATTATTTGGCCAAACTGGGCGGATTCAACTATGTGAGCCGTGAATTCGGGGATGTACTTCAAGAGTCCTACTACATTCCCAAAGTTGAAGGGATTCCGGGGTTTGATGAGTTCATGCATGATATCAATGCATTAACAGACCGGGAAGATCCGTGGACGATAACGATTCTGGCCGCCAGCGGAGCGCAGGAGCCGGAGTATCCGGAAGAGGTCCATATCGGCTATGGCGCCCCGAAGGGACAACCAGCTTTGGACGGTGTCGGACTAACCATTCACGACGCGACCAAGGCCGAACAGGTCTTCTCCGCTCTGGGAACCGTACTTTCCGAGGGCTTCAACATCAAGGTTGAACGTCAGATGCGCCATTCCTCCGACGCCCCTTACCTTTATCTCCGAAAGCTTGAGCATGTCGATACGGTCAATTCCTTTATCCTCCGGATCGCCTGGAGCGCTTTTGCGTGGAATCCGGACCGCCTCCGGATTGCCCGGTCCATAGCCGATACGCTTCATGACCTGCTCGATGCCGATAATCCCCGGGAAGAACTACCCTATTTAACGGTCAAAGACGTCGGTTATGCCAATTATGGCGATAATATTTAGAAAATGACGAGTTTTAACGAATACTGGAAAGCAAAAGTAGCCAAGCGCCACAGATCGTGGGCGGCCAAGGCCAAGCGGTATGCCGACAGGCATAGCCAGCTGGAGGAGATCCGCAAAGAGGTCTACCTCCCGTTGGACTTCAATCCCGGCTTCCGCCTGGACGACCTGAAACTCCTGCATTTCACGGAGCAGAACTCCCTCATCCGATGGGACAAGGATGGATTCACTTTCTCGGAGGCGGGTCTCCGCTCCGCTTTGGAAGCCCAGGGAGCCGATCTGGGGGCCTTCCGGATGGAACAGGAACGCGAGTCCATCAAGGGCAAAGCCGCTCCGCTACCGGAGAACTCCCATGGTCTCAACGAATGGGAGGATTATCGCTATGAAAAACTCAACAGGGTGTACGACTTCGACCGGTTCTACTTTGACTGGCTCCAGATGGTGTACCGCGTCTCGACGGATATGGAAACGGTTCACCTCTCTTACAGGCAGATCTCAATGACCATCCGGCGCTACAGCAACGCCGGCCGACCGTTTGCCTATTACGAGCTCAACCCGTGCGAACAGCTCTGCCACAGCGCCATCCTGTTTCAGGAGACGGATTTCTACACGCTCGACGTCGCCACTCTCCTGATGGATATGGCGGGAGAGTGGGACCTCCGCCAGGAGGAGCTCAATTACTATGCGAAGCAACTGAGGCTCCGTTCAATGGACGCGGCGACTACGACAACCGTTGAGTTCACTCCTTGGGATGAGAAGAAAGTAATAAAGAAGACGAAAGAATACATCGCGAAGGGATACTCCCTGGAGGAGATTGTCCAGCAACTTCTCCGCCCCTGGAAGGCCGCCCTTAAGAAGTATTTCGATGCACAGACGGAGATGGCGGTCAAGGATGATGTCGCCAATCTTGCCGGTTTTGACTCTTCTCGGTCCACGTCAAGGACATTCATTGAAAGAGTCTTCTGCCCGTTCATCGAGAAGGACGGAGAAGATGACGCTGAGATTGTCCTTACGGACCCCTATGATATGACGATAAAGGTGGCCGGTTCCCGATGTCGAATGATGAGTGGTCACTATGGTATCCATTTCTATCCCAACACACACTTTGAGAATTGCTTTATGGACTTGGCGACAAAGACGCCGCTGAAGGCCGTATCCGATTATATGAAGATGATGCCCATCCTCAATGAAAAGACGGATAGAATGATCGTGACGGCCATGCATCAATATGACCTGTTGGTGCTGAAGAGTGAGAAACTGGACGTCGACCGGAAATACCTGGACGAAATGGCGAAAGAGTTTGCCGGAAAGCCCGTGGGAAAACTGATGAAGCACATGCGATGGGGTTTGTGCGGTTACAAGTATGCAATACCTGTTCAGTCTATCAACATTGTCAGTGATAATTCGTTTAGTTTTCTACTAAAAGGCAAAGCCCGGTATGTAACTGTCAACGGTCAGCGTTCCGTGGTTTTCGGGGATGAGACTGTTCGGCGTTGGATAGATGAGGAATGCAGAACCATTTATGCCTATGACCCCCAAGGACCAGATGCGGAGATCATGCAAAAACTCCGGGGAGGAATCCTCCAGGAGCGGACATCTTGGAGCATACAAAAGTTTATAAAGGATTATCTGGGGGCGAATGCGGTTTTATCGCCCGATTTCATCGATCAAAAACTATAATTCATACGGCAATAAGTATTGTAACGCAACCCATTATCATATATGAACTTCAACGATTACTGGAAAGAGAAAGTCGCAAAGCGCCGGAAAGCTTGGGCTGCAAGGGCCAAGCGATATGCCGACAATCACAACCAACTGGAGGAGATACGTAAAGACGTATACCTTCCTTTGGACTTCAACGCGAACTTCAACTTGGATGACTTGATCCCTCTTCATTTCACGGAGAAGAATCCCATCATCAAATGGGACAAAGGCGTGTTCTCTTTCTCTGAAGAAGGCTTGCGTGCAGCCATGACGGCCCAGGGGGTCGATCTGGGGACCTTCAGGATGCAACTGGACCACGAGTCCATCGAGGGAAAGGCCGCTCCGCTACCGGAGGACTACTTTGGCCTCAACAAATGGGATGATTATCATAGCTCCTACTTTAAGCCGAACAAAGTTTACGACTTCGACCGTTTTCGCTTCAACTGGCTGCTTCGAATGTACGGAATCTGCACGGAGATGGAGACGGTGCGCCTTTCATATAGGCAGGTGATCCTGATTATTCGCCGCTACAGCAATGCCGACCGTCCGTTCGGCTACTATGAGATTAATCCCTGTGAGCAGCTATGCCATAGCGCCATCCTCCTTCAGGAGACGGACTTCTACACCCTTGATGTAGCTACCCTCCTGATGGATATGGCCGGAGAGTGGGAACTTCGCCAGGAGGAGCTCAATTATCATGCGAAGAAACTGAAGCTCCGTTCGATGGACGCGGCGACAACGGATACCATTGAGTTTACACCTTGGGATGAGAAAAAAATAATCCAGAAGACGAAAGAATACATCGCAAAGGGATACTCCCTGGGGGAGATTATTCAGCATCTCCTTCGCCCCTGGAAAGCCGCCGTCAAGAAGTATTTTGATGCACAGGCGGAGATGGCGCTCAACGAAAATGTCGTTACTTTTGAAGAGTTTAACTATAACTGGAGCTCGAAAAGTGATTTCATTGAAAGAGTATTTTGTCCTTTCATCGAGAAGGACGGGGATGGAGACGTTGAGATAGTTAAAGACAATCCCTATGACATAACCATTAAGGTTCCCAATTCTCAATGTCGGATGAGAAATGGATACCATGGTTTTTTTCTTTATCCCAATGCCAACTTTCCAAATTGTTCCGTGGAGTTGTCGTACCAGACTCCGCTGAAGGCCGTTTCCGAGTACCTGAAAATGATGCCCGCCATCAACTCAAAAGCGGATGCGATTATTGCGACAGCCATGCATCAATATGACCGGCAGGTGCTACAGGGTGAGAAGTATATTGGAGATCGGGAGTTCTTGGACGGATTGGCTAAAGAGTTTGCCGGGAAACCTGTCGGCAAGATGATGAAACACCTGAAGTGGCATGTTGTAGTACTGTCACAACACCGTTCTTGGCCATTTCCTTTTTCTACAATCAAAATACTAAGTGATACGGTTTTCAGTTACCAATTCAAGGGAAAAACCATCGAGAGATGGCTTGATGCAGAATGTCACACCCTATATGCCAGTGATCCCGCCACAGTAGATGATGAAGCTCGGGCTAACGCCCTTTCTCCTGTTGCTTATCCCAGACCCGACCTTTGGTCTGAGACTTTAGATAGTTTTATGTCATGGTTTGTTGAATTTTCATATTCAGAGTCCTTATCTATCGATTTCATTGATAAATACTTATAATCCATATGGCAATAGCAATCAACAGCAAAGAACTGCTGACTCTTTTGGAAGTCACTCCCGCATGGCAGAACATCATGCTGACGGGCAGGCACGGTATCGGCAAGTCCCAGATTCTAACCAAGTACTTCGAAACCAACGGAATGACGGTGAAGACGCTGTTCCTGGGGCAGATGAGTGACCCGGGAGACCTCCTGGGCCTCCCGAACAAGGATGAGGCTACGGGGAAGACCACCTTCATGCCGCCGTACTGGTTCCCCATCGACGGCAAGCCGATCGTCCTTTTCCTGGACGAGCTCAACCGTGCCCGCCCGGAGATACTCCAGACGGTGATGGACCTGGTGCTGAACCGCAAGCTGGCGGGAAGGGCCCTGCCCGAGGGAAGCCGCATCATCTCGGCATGCAACGACGGCGACGAGTACCAGCTGACCGACCTCGATCCGGCGCTCGTGTCGCGGTTCAACATCTACACTTTCCGCCCTTCCGTGGAAGAATGGCTGCTTTGGGCGGAACGGGAAAGACTGGACGAGCGGGTAATCAGTTTTATCAGCGCCAACCCCGATCTGTTGGACCGCAGCGCCGACACAAAGGAAGAGCAGGGTCTGGAGAAAGATCCGGACCGTCGGGCCTGGGAGAAGGTGGCCCGCCTTCTGGAGAACGTTCCGAGCCCCATGCCCGTGCATCAGAAGGTGGTGGCGGGAATCGTGGGCGTACAGGCTGCGGCGCAGCTGTTCGCATCGTTCCGTGAGTCGGACCTGACACCCATCGACCTCCTGACGGATTTCAGCAAGGCCCGCAAGAAACTCGACCAGTACGAGCTCCACCAGTTCGCGCTCCTCAATGAAGCCCTGGCCCGATTCTTCGAGACGGACAAGGCGGACACCCTGGACCGCGATAGAGTGAGGAAGAATCTCAAGGCCTACCACGACTATCTACAAAAGGATCACCGCGAGGGCTATGCCCATTTTGTGTCCCTGCTGGACGGGACCGGCTACAAGAAGATGCTCCTTCTCATCAACAAGGAGATGCCCGAGACATACAAGCAGATCGTCTCATTCATCAACTCCCTATGACGGTAGTGGATCGCATCAGGCAGATTGTTGAGCAGTGGTTCCTGACGGAGCCGATGCTCTTTGCGGTCTACCATACCCACCGGCTCACGATGGATCCCAAACTCCGGTGCCCCATGCGTACCGGCAAGGGACGGATCGAGTATAACCCCACGCTCATTGAAACCCTCAGTGACGACCTGCTCCGGGACCTTATGAAAGTGGAGATGGTCCGGATCCTTCTTCAACACCCCTATGCCCGCCAACCCCTCGGCTGCAAGCCGGGTGTCCAGAAGACCGCCAGTGACATGGTCATCTCGCCGGCATACAAGCTGCCCGCCATCAGCCTTGCGAAACCGGAGGATGCCGGACTGCCGGAGGGGCAGTACTATGAGTGGTACGCCATGAGGCTCAACGAGCTCTTCGGGTTCCCACCGGAGAGTGATTCGGGACTGTCACAAGGACAGGAAGAAAGCGGTGGCGAAGGAGGCACGGAAAAAGACGGAGAGGAAGAGGAAGAAAGGGAGGGCTCAGACAGCGGTGGTGGTTCTGGAGAACAGGATGACGAAAAGAACGATGAGCGAAGCGAAAACGGTGAAGGCAGGCGAGAAGGCGGAGCGGAAGAGGAAGGAAGGGAGGGCGCAGGCAACGGCGACAGTTCCGGAGAACAGGATGTCGGAAGGAGCGGGGAACGAAGCGGTGAAGGAGATGGCACGGGCACCAGTGGCCGTGGCGAGGATTCGGAGAGTGCATCCACGTCGGAAGACAGACCCGGTAAAGGGAACAGGCAGGACGGCTCAGGGGACTCTTTCGAGACAGACTACACGGCTCTCTGGGAGGAGGACCAGTTCCTGTCGCGTCAGATTACCGACCTTGTGCAAGGCTCGACCAGCTGGGGAATGGTGCCCGCCGGAATGGTGGAACTCATCAAAAAGGCTGCTGAAGGGAGGATCGATTTCCGCGGAGCCCTCCGTATGTTCCGCGCCAGCATACTTTCGCAGAAGCGCCGCCTCACGCGCATGCGTCCAAGCCGCCGCTTCGGGTTCGAGCAGATGGGAAGTCATTACGGGTTCACGACGCGCCTTCTCATAGCCATTGACACCAGCGGGTCCGTCGGATCGGAAGAACTCGCCCGTTACCTCCGCATCATCAGCGCATTCTTCAAGTACGGCATCGAGGAAGTGGACGTGCTGATGTTCGATACCCAAGTTCAAGGGAATCCGATCAACATCAAGGACACCAAAAAGCACCTTGATTCAATGCGGATAGTGGGTCGTGGCGGCACCAATTTCCAGGCTCCGGTCAACTACGTGAAGGATCATCCTGAATATGACGGACTGGTCATCATCACCGATGGCTATGCACCCGTCCCGGATGTGCCCGCACACCTGAAGGCAAAGATCCTATGGGTCATTGACAATGAGACGTCTTTCCAGGAGAATTATAAAGACCTACGTACCACCGGGCGGGTATGCCTGATGCAAGTTTAGCGGACAAGAATCTGAATTTTCAAAATAAAGTTTCTATATTAGTATCAAACGTAAAACAGTCATTATGGCAAACATTTGCACAACCAACTATGTGATCGAGGGCGAAAAAAAGGAACTTGATGCCTTGTATGGCACCATGAAAGCCCTTCAGGAAAACGGTGACGTCGACTATCCGGTCGGACTTGGCCGGTTGGTAGAGGCTTTGGGTAAAAAGGCCGGGGAGGTGGAGTGCCAGGGCGGCTGGACGGAATTGGAACGTCAGGCCGACACCTTGAAGATGACCTTCGAAACCGCCTGGACCCCTTGCTTCGAAGTCACGGCGCTTCTGAAAGAAGCCTATCCTTCCATCCGGATCTACTACAAGGCCGAGGAGCCGGGCTGCGAGGTCTATATGAAGAACGATGCGGAAGGAAAGTATTTCCCGGAGACGGAATCTGATGGTTTCCCGTTCGACTTGATGACCGAGGAAGATGAGCAGAGACACGCTCGTTTCGTCCGCGGAATCCATGACGGGAGCATCAAGATCGAACCCGTAAAAAAGGATTAAAGGGCTTGCGGGGCGCTATTTCTCATAGTTTGCCCGGTGGCTCTTCTTTCCGGCTGACTCTACGTATTTATCCCCGGATCCGAATTGGAGATCCGGGTTTCTGTATCTGTCCGGGTCGATGAAATAATCCCGCTCATCGGGTTTCCAGGAAACATATTCTATCGTATAGCCTTCGCAGAGCTTGTAGTCTCCGCGGAGGCAAAACTTTACCGCATTATAGGAAACCCCCAGCCACCGGGCGCAATTCGCGATTACTTCCGCAGAGACTGCAAACTCTGCGGATTTTTTAGGTTTACTTCAAAATAATTTGAAGTTCGAATTAAATATCGGGGCATTTGATTCTATATTACTCGTGTAATCAAGTTCAGTTTCGACATGCAAAAGATTCAGAAATTCCAGTTCGGCCGCCTTTACGCCGCCCCCAAATCCACCAAGACCTACGAACTGATCAACCGGGATGGTCATGCCCTCACCTTCCGGGTTCGGAATCCCAAAACCCGGGATTCCTGGAAGCAGCTCGCAACCTCCACCTACAAGGCCGATCAAACCGGGGCCTTTGAAGAAGTCCTCTTCTCCGACGGGGTCCGGCTCCGGGCCGACGCCTGTTGCCCGGTGCCCAGGAAGGACCGGAAGAGATCGGCCCCGACCCGGGAAGGGATTGTCAAACTCATGGAAGCCCTCGCTGCCTGAAATGATGAGCACAATGATGACAGAATCAGAACTCGAAAACCTCGTAGCCTGTTATATCCACGTTGAGGGATACACGGACCTGCGATCCATTTACTACACAATGAACCAGGAGTATCCGGGGCAATTCGACCGAAAGACTGCCCTGACTACCATACGTAAAGTATTAAAAGAAGAGAGGGAATTAAACGCATGAACAGCAGAGACTTCTACCTTAAACAGCTTGATCTGTCCATTGGTGACATTGTCTATTATGTCATAGGGAGCGATGCGACTTACTCCATCAGGAAAACCAGAATCATCGGCAAGAAGACTAGAAAACTACTTGGATGCCTCCACGATTTGAAGATTGAGTATACCGTGTATGAAACGGAAGACGGCAGGCTGATCAGCCGGACCTTCTTCATGCACAGACGTGACGAAATGAGCCCAAGGCAGGTATTCCGGACAAAAGACGAGGCCGTACAATTCATCAAAGACTGCCTTGGTAAAGAAATTAACCGGGCAAGACATTCGCTTCTTGAAGCACAGGAGCGGCTGGAAAAAGCGGAAAGAGTACTGAAAGTTTACGAAAAATATGGGGAAACAGAATAACTCACAAATGACAGAAAAGAGCATCCTCCAACTGATGGACCTTCTTTCGGAACGGTCGGACGATTCCAAACTGGGGGACGGATTCTGGACGGACAACCAGGAAGTGGCTACCGCCCTTGCCGCCCGGCTGGGCATTACTCCGCTGCAGGCCGTGCTGCTTTCCATCTGCCTGCGTCACGGTCCCCGGAACGTGGATTACAATGATATTTCCCGACATTTGGATATCAGTAATATCCGAGCGTTGGAGTATAGCGAGGAGTTGAATGCTCTCATCCGGGCACGGTATCTGAAATTCCAAGACGCCAAGGATGAGGACTCTTTCGATGTCCCCAGAACTGTCATCCGGGCATTCAAGAACAATGACATCCCGGAGCCGCCGAAAAAGATTGGTCTCAACATCCACGAACTCTTTGACCGACTGAACGATTATTTCGAGGACCTGGATGACAACGCCATCGCTCCAGGAGAACTTTACCATGAGTTGAAAGAGCTTTTCGAGGCGAATGGACATCTGTCCTTCGT
>OCTX012163270.1_pt1 | contig 14206 bp, 14 predicted proteins | sample 1539691 | NCBI WGS metagenome assembly OCTX01 (sample SAMN02144231, study PRJEB22623) | gut metagenome | biome: sheep rumen | host: Ovis aries | place: New Zealand | reverse complement strand
CTTCGGAAGACGTATTGTCCTTTTTCCCTTCCGGGCAATCACACCGGTTCGCCGTTGAGATCCATCAGCAGGATGCCAAGATACCGGGGAGACGTGCGTTCCAGCCCGAAGCAGTCGCCGGGCAGAATCGGATAGGAAGAAAGGAACGTCCGAATCTTTTCCATCTGCGCGTCAGACAGGTCGAACTGAAGCGTCCGCAGATTGGAAGCCACATGCCTGGAGTTGCGCGTTCCGACCATGACCGCGCCGACACCCTCCTGCCTCAGGATATACTGGACAGCAACATTGGAGATGGAAACGCTGCATTCGTCCGCGATACTCTTAAGCAGTTTCAGCAATTCCTGTAATCCGTCCCAGGTCAGCGTATCCTCAATAATCTGCATGTACTTGACCTGTGAGCGCGTCTCCGGTCCCGGATACGGGATGCCCATATACCGTTCCGCGAGAAATCCGCCCGCAAGGGTCCCGTAGCAGAAAGTCTGGATTCCGTGCACTTTACTGTATTCCAGCAGTTCCCTTTCCGGACGACGGTCAAAGAGGGAATACTGCGCCTGATTGGACACCACCGGGATGCCTGCTTCCACAAATTCCTTCAGCCTTTGCGTATCCATATTACACATGCCGATGTTGCGGATCTTTCCCTTTTTCTGCAGCCGGACCAGGTCCATGGCTGCGTCCATATAGCCTGGAATGTCGTAGTCCCACCAGTGGAACTGGATCAGGTCGATTGCCTCCCTGTGCGTCCGCATAAGAGAGCGGTCCACGATGCGTTCCGTATATTCTGCGTTAATCGTCGGCAGGATAGACCTGTCCGGAACAAACTTGGTGTGGATCTGGATATCCTCTTCCCGGTAGTTTCCGGCATCTTTCAGTTCCTGCACGAACCTGCCCAGAATCTCTTCCACGCCGGTATAGATATCGGCACAGTCAAAAGTGGTGAACCCATTCTCTTTCAGCTGATGAAAGGCATAGATCGCATCATCGACATCCAGATTCCCTTTCAGACAGTGCTCCGCAGACAGCTGCCAGCATCCGTTGATGATCCGGTTGAACGTATATCCGTTGGCAAAATGATTTTTCTGTTCCATTATTCCTCCTCCAGGGGAACCACTGTACACGCGCCATGGCTGAATACCCTTTTCCCTGTCCTCGTGATCCGGAATCTTGCGCCGCAGTTGGGATCCGGGCAGGCGATCTCCGCGTCCGTAGTCATCCAATCATGAGGATCCGTCACGCGCTGTTTCGCGGGCAGCAAGGGCAGGATCGCGCTGAGAGCATACATGGAGAAGGAGCGGGTCTGATCAAAAATGAGATCTTCTCCGCAGACCAAAAAACTGTCTCTCGCATGATGACCACAGACGAACGGCCGGTCTCCTTCCACCACTTCCACTTTCAGATCATAAAGTTCAAAAGTATCCGACATTTTGCATACTCCTTTTTTCATACTATATCATTATGTTAAACTTTCATCGAGAACTTTCCGCAATCCCGCTTCATTGCCGGCATTCGGCAGGCCGGAAAACAGGAGAAAAGATATGGATGAGAAGATCCTTTCATATATCGACCGGCACCGGGAAGAGATGATCGGTACGCTGACCGGCCTCATAGCATCACCCAGCCCGGACCTGGGCGGGACGAACGCCCAGAATCTGGTGGAAAATGCCCTGATGGAAATGGGATTTGAAACCGAAGTATTTCAGGGAATCGAAGAAAGCGTCAGAGGTCTGCCGGATTTCTGCGATCCCGGCGTTTCCTATCCTGCGGACACCTGGAATCTGGTTGGACGCAAAAAAAGCGGCAGTGTTCATCCTTCTCTGATGCTGTTTGCCCATATCGATACGGAATCAGCGAACGCATGGGGTGAAACTGGACAGGACCCCTTCTCCCCGGTCCGGAAGGACGGACGCATCTTCGGTCTCGGCGCAGCCGATGACAAAGGCGGTGTGGCCATGATGCTGGAGGCGGTCCGTACTGCGCTCCGTTTCCGCCCCGAATTGGGATATGACCTTACCGTTCTGTCCATTCTGGGCAAGCACGGAGGCGCATTCGGAACCCTTACGGCCATGAACAGAGGATACACCGCCGACCGCACGCTCTATATCCATCCTGCGGAGACCGGACACGGATTCCAGGAAATCAAGAATATTTCTCTGGGAATCCTGGACCTGAAACTGACCGTACGCGGCGGACCCGGCATCCTTCATGACGATCTGTCCCCCGGCGTCAATGCCAATCTCCGCCTGAACAGATTCCTCACCTGGCTGGACGAATACGGACGTGACATGCGGAGAAAATACTGTTTTGATTTCGGCTCTTTTTGCGGCGAACCCTCCTATCTGCTGAATGTCGGTTCCGTTCATTCCGACGCAGGTTTCGGAGGAATCCCCCTAACGTCGGAGTGTCTCCTGCGTCTGCGCTTCTTCCACCCGCTCACACTGACACAGGCAGAAGAAGACCTGCGCAGGTTTCTCAGCGGGAAAGCACATGATGCCGGACTAGACGGAGCCTGGGAGCTTTCTGCCTGCGGAATGTGTGCCCAGCCTGCCATGATCCCGGAAGATCACCCCTTCGTCCGGTTGACAAAGCGCTGCATCACCGATGTTTGCGGGCCTCAGGATTTTATTCATCAGTATCACGGCGGGAGTGACGTCCGATTCCCCATTCTCTACGGAAACAGCGTATGTATTGGTATCGGACCTGCATGTGTTCTGCCTGAAAAAGGAGGCGGTGAGATGGAATGGATCAATGAAGAAGACTATCTCAACGGCATCCGCATACTAACAAACATCCTGCTTTCCTGTGACGAATGACCTTTATCTGCCTGGGCGGACTGCGGTCCGTCCTTTTCTTTTGTATTAATGGTGACACTCCGTTGCGGGGTCATCCGGTAAACTGGTATGATAAAGGCATCTTTCTGAAAGGGAGTACGCATATGGCAACCGTTCTTTATCACGGCACCGCAGTCAACCCCGCCTCCATGGATCGTTTGGAAGTTCTGGAGGATTGCACCATCGTCGTCTGTGACGGCGTCATACAGACGATATACCGCAGCGGAGAATCTGTTCCTGAAACCTATTCTTCCTGCGAGGCAGTAGACTTTGATGAAGGCATCATCATACCCGCATTCTCGGATCTTCATATCCACGCTTCCCAGTATGTGGAGCGCGGCGTCGGTATGGACTGCCTTCTGTTTGAATGGCTCAACCGCTATACATTTCCGCAGGAATCCAGATTTGTGAATCCCGACTATGCAAAAGTCATCTATGCCCAGGTGATCCATGATCTCCTGCTGCACGGAACCATGCACGCAAATCTGTTCACCACGATCCACTATGATTCCTGCGATCTCTTCTTCCGGATGCTGGAGGAAAGCGGTCTGTACGCTTACGCTTCCAAGATCAACATGGATATGAATTCTCCGGAATACTACGTTGAAGACACATCCGCATCTCTAGCGGAGACCGAACGCTTCATCTGCGAGCATATCGGGGGCAGATACTCCGGAAGAGTTCAGCCCATCATTGTTCCCCGCTTTGCCCCCACCTGTTCCGAACCTCTTCTGAAAGGTCTCGGTAATCTGGCTGCAAAATACGGTGTCGGTCTGCATACCCATCTGGTGGAATCCAGAGAGGAAGCGGCCTGGGCAAAAGAACTGTTCCCGCAGTTCCGCTCCGACGGCGAGATCTATGAGCAATGCGGCCTTCTGCAAGGAACGGGGCCCAAGATCTTTGCTCACGTGATCTTCCCTACGGAAGTGGAAGAAGATATCCTGAAGCGTTATAACGCCGTCTCTGTCCATTGCCCGGACGCAACAACGAACATCACCGCAGGCATTATGCCGGCTAGCCGGCTGAACGACAGCGGTCTCCGCATAGCAATGGGCACCGACGTGGGCGGCGGCCATTACATCGGCCTTTACCGTCAGATCTGCCGTGCAGTCCAGCTGTCCAAAATGAAAGAGTTTTATGAGCCTGAATACCGGAGACTCCGTTTTGCCAATGCCTTCTACATGGCAACTGCTGTGGGCGGATCCGTGTTTGGAAAAGTCGGCAAACTGGAACCCGGCTACCGATTTGATGCACTGGTGCTCGATGGACTGCAGGATGACGGTTATACCGTCTCCGTGGAAGAGTGCGTGGAACGTTTCTGCTACATTGGAGACGACCGGAATATCGTCTGCAGAATCATGAATGGCAATATCGTCGATCCGGAAGAAGTTTTGGATCGGATTCTTGAACTCTGATCATCCGGACCTCGTACGTGAACCGCATTCTCATCAGATGTATAACAGACCTGAAAACGGCATGGTTCACGGTTGGATTTCTTCATCTATATCAGGAACATCTTCAGTTATTTCATTCTTTCTGAATTATTAAAAGAGGGTCTATCGATGGATATTATCAGGTTGGGAGTCGTCGGGACGGGCATTATCGTTAAAGCGATGCTTGCCGCAGTGGAACGCGTTGACGGAATCAAAGCAGTCGCAGCGTGCTCCAGAAGTGAGGAGAGAGGAAGAGGTCTTGGCCTGGAAAAGGTCTACACCTCACTGGAAGATATGCTTAAGGATGACGGCATCGACGCGGTATATATCGCTGTGCCGAATCTGCTGCACTATTCCAGAGCAAAACAGGTCCTGAATGCCGGAAAACACTGCCTGCTGGAAAAACCGTTCTGCGTCCGGCTGGACGAGGCGGAGGAACTGATCCGGATTGCAAAAGAGAAGAATCTTCTTCTCATGGAAACGATCCCGCCCGCATACGGTCCAAATATCCGTTATCTTAATAACGCGTTGACCGAGATCGGCAGAATCAGTCTTGTGATGTCAAATTTCAGTCAGTATTCCAGCAGGTACGATCTTCTGAAAAAAGGTGAACTGCCGTACATATTCGACCCGAACTATGGCGGCGGGAGCCTGATGGATATCAACTATTACAATGTTTATCTGAATGCTTTCCTTTTTGGCCTGCCCGAAACGGTTCTGTATCACCCGAACATGATGAACGGGATCGATACTTCCGGTGTACTGACGCTCAGGTACCCCGACTTCGTTTCCACCAATGCCGGAGCCAAAGACACATCCGGGGAAAACTATTTCTTCATCGAGGGAGAACAGGGATATATCAAGGTGATCGACGGCACCGATTCCATTCCCGAAGTGAAACTGGTCACAAAAAACCGGGAAGAACGGTTCAACAGGCAAAATGAAGAACTTCGGATGGATGGCGAAGTTGCGTTCTTTGTGAACGCTCTGAATAGCAGCGACTATTCGGAAGCATACAGGATGCTTGAGGTCACAAAGGACGCTGTCTGGATTACCCAGGAAGCAAGAAAATATGCAGGAATCGTGTTCCCCGGTGACTGACAGGCATCAGGATTCCGGCGTACCGCATCTCAACACCCGCAACAAAAAACTGCCTGCAGGAAAACGGCTTCTGTTCTGCCGATTTTCCCGCAGGCTTTTTCGTTAACAATTTCAGGATCAGAAGACGCCCTGCTCCAGCATTGCCGTAGCGACCTTCTTGAATCCTGCAATATTTGCTCCGGAAACGAGATCATACCCAAGGCCGAACTCTTCCGCCGTCTCCATAGAAGAATCATGGATATTCTTCATCATCCGGTGCAGCTGTGCATCCACTTCCTCCGCGCTCCAAATCAGCCGTTCAGAGTTCTGAGACATTTCCAGCGCAGAAACACCGACGCCCCCCGCATTGACCGCCTTGGACGGCGCAACGATGAGGCCCTTCTGTGAACGGAGCAGTTCCAGCGCATCATTGGTGGTAGGCATATTCGCCACCTCGATATAGTATTTTACGCCGGACTCAGCAATACGTTGTGCCCATTCCAGATTGACATCGTTCTGTACGGCTGCGGGCATATAGATATCCACATCCCCTGCGCCCCAGAATTTGGTTCCGGGAACGAATTCCACACCGAATTTGTCCGCATAGGGCTTGCAGTGCATCGGATCGTTGGCACGCATCCACTCGATAAAGGCGATTTTTTCATCCGTGACGACCCCGTCCGGATCATGGAAATATCCGTCCGGTCCGGAGACATAGGTCACCTTCGCGCCAAGCTGCGCGGCTTTCTTCATGATGCCCCACGCCACATTGCCGAATCCGGAAACACCGATGCGCTTGCCTTCGATAGTATCGTGTTCATGTTTCAGGACTTCTTCCAGATAATAGACCGCGCCGTATCCGGTCGCCTCAGGGCGGATCAGGGATCCTCCGTAAGTCAGCCCCTTACCGGTGAGGACGCCGTTCTCCCAAACGCCCTTCAGTCTGCGGTACTGGCCGAACAGATATCCGATTTCCCGTTTGCCAACCCCCATATCACCTGCCGGGACATCTACGTCCGGTCCGATATAGCGGTAAAGCGCAGTCATATAACTCTGACAGAAACGGAGGATCTCCGCATCCGACTTACCAGCCGGGTCAAAGTCAGAGCCGCCCTTGCCACCGCCGATCGGCAAGCCGGTAAGGGCATTCTTGTAGGTCTGTTCAAATCCCAGGAATTTGATGATGCTCTCGTTGACGTTTTTCTGAAAACGGAGTCCTCCTTTGTACGGTCCGATCGCGCCGTTGAACTGGCATCTCCAGCCGCGGTTGGTATGCACTTTTCCCTCGTCATCCGTCCACACTACACGGAACGTGAACATCCGCTCCGGCTCCACCATCCTGCCAAGGATGTCGAACCGTTCGTATTCCGGATGGGCGTTGACCAGAGGTTCAACTGAGGTCAGGACCTCTTCTACTGTCTGAACGAATTCCGGTTCAGACGCATGCCTGGTTTTTACTTCTGAGATGATGCGCGAGATATACTGATTCAACGAAGTTTTCCTCCCCTATCATATTCAAGTCAATTGTACCATAGATATCATGAATGGGACCGCTTTCAGTCCAGAATGAGGAAATCATCCAGTGACCTGCAAACATAAGAAGCTTTTTGTCGCAGTTCCTCTTCGAAAAATGATCCTTCAGGTATAGCAACGCTGATTGCACCAGCGAGATTTGCCATTTCCATATCCACGGGAAGGTCTCCAATCATTACAATCTCACTGCAGGAAACACCCATAAAATCCGCTGCTTTGATAATTGCCTCTGGATCCGGTTTACAATTAGTGATTTCACTAGATGAGAGAATAAAACTCAGTGATTCCGTTTTATCTACCATATCAATCATCTCTCGCACACGCTGTGAGGTATCCAGCGTTACGATTCCATATGGGACCCCTTTTTCTCTTAATCTGGAAAAAATTTCTGGGCACCCTTGATGAGTTGCGAGCACTTCCTGCCAGCGAAGTGAATCATCTGCCATAGTGTGAATTTGCAATGCCATTGCCCGTGCTTTCGACCAAGAAAGCTTCAGTGCGTGCATAAAGAATACTGCAGAAATCACCACTTCATCCTCAATGGAGGCTAGGATCGCCGTTCCATCCGGGATACAAGCATCCGCTACCGGTTCCCCGTCAGTACCGATATGCGCCGCAATACCGGCATCTGTCATCCACTCGATTACAATATCCGGATCAACCCCGTATTCTACACGTGCAGCACGAATCCTTTCTTGGTTCAGTGCCCGGATAAAAGAATGGTGGTCAAACAGAAGACCGTCCTTATCAAGCGCGACGACCTTACCCCGAAAGGTTCGGTCGCCGACTTGAAACGTATGCAGATTCAGGAGGTTCTCCGGCATTGTTTTATCACTCGCTTAGTTTAGCTTCATCGAACGCTTTTAGGAGCATCTTCGTGAAAGATTCCATCACATCCTCTGTTGCAATCGTCATGCGGAGATGCTTTTCAACACCGTTGGTAAAGATACGGACCAAATAACCGTTGTCTGCGCAGATCTGTTTGATTTTTTCCGGATCGTAGCCTTTCGTACGGACATAAATGAAGTTTGCATCCGACTTAAAAGCAGTAACGCCCGGGAGCTTGTTGAGATCGGTGATAAGTTTTTCGCGGGAAGCAATCAGTTTTGCAGTTATTGCATCGTAGTATTCATCATCTTTCAGTGCCGCAATAGCCATGCGTTTGTTGATATGAGGCAGGCGATGCAACGGCATATCCAACCACAGGACACCTTTGAGTGCAGTGCTGCAGAAACCATAGCCTATGCGGAGATTTGCAAGACCATAGTATTTTGAGAACGTACGGGAGAAAATCACGTTGTCATAGGTCTCAATCATCCGCCTACAGTCCAGTTTGTACGGAGCAAACCCGTAATATGCTTCATCTACAAGAACAATCGAATCGGGATAATCACGGATGATTCCCTCCAGATCAGCAGGATCGATCATATTCCCAGTGGGCATGGCAGGCGAGGTAATGAAAATCAATCTGGGATGATACTGTTCAACCATTTCCCTGATCTTTGCCACATCGTGACGGCACTTTTCCCCGTCTTCTAGGATGTCATACAGGATCGGCTTGCAGAACTTATAATCTGCCAGTCCATAATAATAACTCCAACCAGGATTCGGAAGAAGGACATAACACTCACGGTTCGCAACGATACTGAAGACACTCTTAATAATCTCAGCTGACCCATTATTCAGAAAAATGTTGTCAGACGGAATGCCGATCTTCTCCGAAATCGCATCCGTAAGATCATCACGATATCCGGATTCATAAAGGTACAGGTCAGACGGTACCAGTGTCTTCAGCGTCTCCATACATTTCGGAGACGGACCATATAGATTCTCATTATAATGGAGTCTTCCGGTCAGCTGCTCTGTCGGAACGCCAGCATACCGTGTAATCCCTTTGTATTCCTCAAACAGCCCCATATCCTTGCCCATAACACACCTCTCCTTTCTATATCTGCATTCATTGTAGCAAGGACGATTATCTTCGTCAAGAAAAATGATTGTTTCATTCATTTTTATGAAGTGAATTTGTGAAAAACAGAGGTGCAACTGTCATATTTCCGTGTTTTTACACAAAAAATTTCGTAGGTTCCGTCATTTTTCTGACGGTACCATCTCCGTCACTTAGTCATTGTTGAACATTTTTTTCGAACGAGACCGCCTTATTTTGTTGACAGTGCCTTAAGCCGGCCATATAATGAAGAAAAAGTTCACTTTTGCGAACGAAACGTTCACGTTTTGTGAAAAAAGGAGCAAAATGCGAATCAAACTGCCAGAAAATGTAATCCCTGATCTAATTGGGATCGTCATAGTAAGCCACAGCTCCTTCGCCTCAGGCATGGTGGACGCCTCCGAGGTGATTCTTGGAGCATCCGAGAATGTCGCCACGCTAGGCCTAGAACTTGAAGATGATCCGGATGAATTCGGAGAAATGGTAGCTGATGCCATCACTCTATTCCCTGCAGGTTGTCTGGTCCTTGTGGATATGCTGGGCGGTACACCTTTCAATCAGCTAATGCTCGCAACAGAACGTGGAAAATACAGAGCAGTTTGTGGTGCGAACCTTGGAATGCTGCTGGAAGTGCTCGTTGCCAGAGATACACAGGATCTGGAAACTCTAGCGGAGAATGCGTTCAAGACAGGACACGAATGTATCGTGGATGTGGAAAAACTTCTGGGAAACTGATCCGTCAACAGTCAGCCCCCTACGAGGCGGCTGGTTAAGTTGTATAAAAGGAACAAATAATGCATAAGGAGGATAATCTGCATGAGTCTGTTTCAAGCAATCCTGCTCGGCGGTCTTTACTGGCTGAGCTATTGCGGTTTTGGCTGTCACTTCCTGAACCTGTGGGTTCTGCAGCCGCTGCCGCTGTCGGTCCTGGTGGGCCTGATTCTCGGCGATGTTCCCACCGCAATGATTGTCGGAGCCACCATTCAGCCGATGTTCCTGTCCCAGACCCAGGCAGGCTGGGTCATTACAAGTGACACTTCTGCATCAGGCATCATCACTGCAGCGGTCGTCATTACCAGCGGCTTGGATATGAAGAGCGCCATGGCAGTTGCTACCGCCGTCGGACTTGTCATGTGTCAGCTGACAAACCTTCGCATGACCGTCGGTGCTGTGTGGAACCACCTCACTGACAAATACATTGCCGAAGGCAAATACGAGAAGACTTGGTTGTCTTCCGTCATCTATCCTAGCTTGTTCAAGGTTGTTCTATACTGGATCCCGATGACCATCGCCCTTTACTTTGGCTCTGAGTCTCTCGGTCTGTTCATCAACGGATTGCCTCAGGCATTGCAGGATGGTCTTTCCGCCGTTGGCAGCCTGATGCCGATTCTTGGTATGTGCATCGTTGCATCCGCCGTCAATAAGAAGGGTTTCTTCCCCTTCTTCATCTTTGGTTTCTTTGCTGTGGCTTTCACGGGACTGTCCCCGATTGGCATTGCAATCCTCGGTGCATTCGTTGCCTACTTCTATTTCATCTGCACCAACAAGGGCACTAGCATTGATCTCGATTTGAGTTCCCTCAAGAGCAACGATCCTAACCGCAAAGTCTCCGGTAGGGATCTGGATCTCGCAACACTTCGTCTGCTGTTCTTCTACACAGCCGGTAACAGTTTTGAGCGCTATCAGGCAAACGGTGTCGTCACCACCATGTACCCCATCCTCAAAACCCTCTATAAGGATGATCCGGACGGCATGAAAGAAGCCATGATGAGAACCTCCGAGTTGTTCAATGCAGAAGATATGACTGCTGCTCTTCCGATTGGTATTGCAATTTCTATGGAAGAACAGAAGGCGGCCGGTCTCCCCATCGACGGCGAACTGATTACAGAGACAAAAGCAGCTTTGTTCCCGCCCATGGCTGCGCTCGGTGACACCCTGAACTGGGCGACCATCGTACCGATCGTACTCGCCTTGATGTGCCCCTATGCTCTGACCGGAGCATGGTGGCCGGGCATCGCAGCAATCGTCATCTGCGGTGTAATCACCAATGCAGAAGCTTTCTTCCTAATGCGTTTCGGCTACAATGCCGGTACAAAAGCTGTCAAACAGCTTACTGAAAGCGGCGTTATTGACAAGATTCTCTCTTTCTTCACCGTTCTTGGTCTGTTCGTCATCGGCGGAATGACAAGCTCTCTGGTCAATGTTACAACGCCTCTGTCAATCACAACCGCTGATTCCGTCATCAGCCTGCAGGCTGACCTGTTGGATGCACTGGTACCGAATCTGCTCACCTTCATCGCAACCATGATCGTGTACCGCATTCTGAAGAAAGGCAAGACCCCTGTCGTCTTCGTCACACTGGGCATGGTCGTCATCGGCCTCGTCCTCGGCGCGCTCGGCATTCTTGCATGATATTAGTCAAGTACTTGTTCCTGTTGTTTCAGACAGGCAAAAGGCCCGATCATTTCGGGCCTTTTGTCATAGAGTCTTCAGGTAACAAGAAGAACCGTCCGGTCCCGCTTTTCTCGCTTGCGGGGTCAACCGGAATAACCTATAATGAATCCGAAACCTGATAAAGGAGTAAAAACATGGCCAAAATCGCACTCGTCCGTGTCGACAACCGTCTGATCCACGGTCAGGTCGCTACTGGTTTTCTTGGCAAAATCGGCGCTGACAAAATCGTTGTCATCGACGATAAGACCGCCACTAATGAATTTGCCAGAGATGTTCTGGCACTTGCAGTTCCTTCTTCCGTTTCTCATGAAGTCTATACTTCGACGGAGGCGGCTGAAGTTTGGAAAGATAATCAATTCGGTTCCGGAACGATCATGATCATCGCAAAAGACATTCCCGGTATTTATGCCTCCTTCAAAGAAGGACTCGTATTCGACAATCTGATGATCGGTGGTACTAAAAATGCCCCGAATCGTGTTAAAATTGAAGGTGCGATTTCGATGGATAGAGCTGAAGCCGATATGCTGGATGAATTGTCCGAAGCAGGTGTCGATGTAATTTTCCAGCAAACCGCTCAAACCAGAATTACTCCCTGGGCGGATGTGCGAAAGAAGCACTCTTTTGTCTGATTTAGCCCTAAACGGATTCGCTTTCCTTCCGGCGGGGACACCGGGTATAACGAACTAGCGGAGGAATTGTAAATGGCTGCTTCCAAATCCGAAAGAATGAGGACGGCTTTGATAGAGGAACTGGGCAAGACTGAGATTGTCAGTACTGCACGGTGCGTTGAGTTGCTGGGAGTTTCTGAATCCACGGTAAGGCGCCTCTTCATCAAGATGGAGGAGAGCGGTGATGCTATCCGTGTCTTTGGCGGCATCCGCAAGAATTCCGCGCATTCCATGTATCATTTTGACGCCATCTATTCGGTGTCTCAGGAAGCAAAGCGATCCATTGGCCGGTTTGCTGGCGACCTCGTACGCTCCGGAGAGGCAATTTTCATCGACTGCGGAACGACGACCATTCATATGGCTCAGAGGCTGGCAGAAAGGATTCAGAACGGCGAACTGGAAAACGTTTCTATTGTTACAAACTCTCTAACGAACCTTGAAACGCTTGCGCCACACTGCAAGGCCATTTTGGTAGGCGGAACGTATAATGCAGAGCGCAAAAGTTTTGCGGGCTACTACAGCGAACAACTCGTGTCCCGCTTTCACTTCGACCGGTGCTTTACCGGTGTCGACAGTTTTACTTTCCAGGACGGATTTGCTACTGCGGATCCAGACTTCTCGCATCTCAGCGGTCTCGCCTCAGCAAAGGCTGCGGATGCATATGTACTGATGGACGCCTCCAAAATCGGAAAACAGTCTTTCTTTGTTTACGACCGTTTCGAAAGAATCCATCAGGTCATTACTGACTCCAGTGTCACGGAAGATCAATTGCGGGAGTTCCGCAGATGCGGGATTTCCGTCATGGTCGCTCCGGATGCCGAATAACCACACATACTGAGGAAGCGACAGTGAAATATACACAGCCCGGAATGAATGATATCTGTGTCAGGGCTTACGGAAAACTGCTTGGTGTCTTTACCTATCGGGAAGTATATGCAAGCATCCCATTCCCACTTTCCCTGTTCAAAGGAAAAAGTGAGGAAATCGTTGCTTATACCGATCTCATTCGTATCTCACTCATGCAAAGCAATGAAGACTTCAGCATCTATATGGTTTTCCGTAAAGGAAATGGGAAAGAGGGAAACTGTACTGTCCAGGTAGGGAAAAACCTGCGATATATCGTCCCGTTGTTCGACAGCATTGTGGAACGCGTAAAATCTGTCAACCCTGATGCCCAGGTCTTTCTTCCTCCCGCTATGGTTGGAAGAAAAGGTATCTGACCGACAAGTTTTAAAAGGACCTGCCGTTGTAGTGCACCCCAAAAGTTGGACAGGTAATTCAATAATTCTTTTAGAAGGACGAACTCCTGAACTGAGAAGGAGTTCGTCCTTTCAGTTTAACTTTGATTCGCTGCTCGTTGTAGTAGTGGATGTAGTGATCAATAGCACTCATAAGATCCCGGATATCCCTGTATTTGGATTCCTGCCCATAGAACATCTCGCACTTCAGTATTCCAAAGAAGTTCTCCATAAGACCGTTATCCATACTGTTTCCCTTTCGGGACATGCTTTGTATGATACCGTGCTTTTTCAGGCTTTCAACATAGCTTTTGTGCTGATACTGCCATCCCTGATCCGAGTGTAATATCGTTCCTTTGAGGTTTGGATTTGCCTGATAGGCTTTCCTCAGCATGTCATGTACTTGATCCAGGTTTGGTGAGACAGATGTGTTCCACGCGACTATCTCTTGTCCGCAGGCATCCAAAATCGGAGATAAATAGCACTTCTCAGTTCCCAGATGGAACTCAGTCACATCTGTAAACCACTTCTCGTTAGCTTTCTCTGCGGTAAAGTCCCGATTTATCAGGTTATCTGCGATCTTACCCACAGTTCCCTTGTAGGAACTGTATCTGCGCTTTTTACGCTGGACGCATACCAGTCCTTCTTTACGCATCAGCCGCTGTATCTTCTTGCGGTTTATCTCATGACCCTCGTTACGCAGCTGCGCTGTTATCCGCCGGTATCCATACATGCCATTATGCTCTAGGAAGATCTCTTTCATTCGGGAAATCAGGATACCGTTCTTCTCATCCTTATCTTTCTTTCCTGCGCAGTAATAGTATGTGGATCTCGGTATTCCTGATATCCTCAGCAGTACGTTTAGCTCATATTTCTGCCGCAGCTCTTTTACAACACTTACTTTTTCTTCTGCTGTCGAGCCTTCCTTGCCTGGACCACGGCATGTAATTTTTTTAAGTATTCGGCCTCAGCTTCTGCATAGATCGCGCGCTTTTTCCAATATTCCACCTGTTCTTCCGGCGTC
>OCTX012257333.1_pt1 | contig 14214 bp, 9 predicted proteins | sample 1539691 | NCBI WGS metagenome assembly OCTX01 (sample SAMN02144231, study PRJEB22623) | gut metagenome | biome: sheep rumen | host: Ovis aries | place: New Zealand | reverse complement strand
TGTTTTGAAATGTTTTATATGTATTGTTACTAAAACTAATTATATGAATGAATACTTATATGAATTATTTAATGAAGTTTTTTTAACGGATTTTTCTATTGAAGATAATGACTTCAAAAAGACTGTTGATTTGGGAGATTATGGGAAACTTGAAACATATTCATTATATCCTGGTATTGTCTTAGCATTCATTGATATGAACGTTAATAATTATGATAATGTATTCATTGAAGAAAAATTTCCTTTCAGGATACTTGAAATCAATCACTGTTCTGATGGAAGATATGCTTATACTGTTGATGATGAAGAGGTTATTTATTTTGGAAATGGGGATTTGTGTATAAGCGTATATGGTATGACAAAAACATTATCTGACTTTCCTTTGGGTTATTATAGGGGATTGGAAATTTTTATTGATGTTGATGTGGCTAATGAATATATTAAAGATTATATCTCTGATTTTGATCTAATTGAATTTTATGAACAGCTTGAAAAGTCAAAAGGGTATAGATTAATTCGTTCTAATGAAAAGATTGAACATGTCATCGGTGAAATATATGATGTTGATGATAGGATTAAGAAATCATATTTCAAGTTAAAATGTTTGGAATTATTGTTATTCTTTTCAATCACTAAGTTCACAAGTACCGATGGACTTTCACTTTCAAAAAAGCAGGTTGAACTTATTGATAATGTCAAAAACGATTTAATAACTAATTTGGAAAGTAAGATTACATTGGATCAATTGGCTGACAAGTATGGTGTAAGCAAAACCACTTTAAAGAACTGTTTTAAGGAGGTATATGGAAAGCCTATAATCAAATGGCGCAATGAGTATAAGCTTGATTATGCATGTGGACTAATTGAAAGTGGAGATTATTCAATGTCTGAAATATCAAAAAGGATAGGTTATAGTTCTCCTTCTAAATTTTCAAAAGCTTTTAAGGAATATATAGGTTGTAGTCCTTCAGAATATGCTGAATAATTATTTTGTCTTTTTGGTATATTTTTTGTCTTTTTAGTTCAAATACATTTATATATTTATAAAATTAATCTTATTATTGAAAATGGGTTTATTTAATTATTATTTTTCTTAAATAACTAAAATTGTACTTTTATTTTATTTTTTAATATTTATGTATTGTTTGTCTTTTTTGGTTATTTTAAATTTTTAGGTAAGCCTAAATTTAATATAAGGCGATAAGATGTCAGAAAATAAAAGTAAAAATAAATTTTTCAGATTATTAAGTTATTCTGGAAATTATAAATATTTAACAATTTTGGGTTGCATATTATCTGCATTAAGTGCAATATCTCTTTTAATCCCTTTTATTTATATTTGGGATGTTGTTAATGCACTTTTGGCTGCTGCACCAGATTTTTCTAAAGCTCAAAATCTGGAATACTATGCATTTAATGCATTTTTGTATGCCCTTTTAGGAATTATACTTAATTTTGCAGGATTGATGTGCACACATTTGTCTGCATTTAGAAATGAAAGAAATATGAAAGATGCTGCATTAAAGCATTTATTGAATCTTCCTTTAGGATATTTTTCAAATCATACGAGCGGTAGCTTAAGAAAGATAATTGATTTTTCAACTTCAAAAACAGAAGGATTTTTAGCACACCAGCTATTTGATTTGTTGGGTGCTGTTGTCACACCAATTGCATTTTTAATATTGTTATTCAGTTTTGATTGGTTTTTAGGTGCAATCTGTTTGATTCCAATCATATTATGTTTCTTATTCATGATTCCAATGTTTACAGGAGATTCACAAAATTTCATGATTGAATACCAGAAATATTTGGAGGAAATGAATAGTGAAGCTGTTGAATATATCCGTGGAATTCCTGTAACAAAGGCATTTCAGCAAAGTGTCTATTCATTTAAAAACTTCATTAAAGCTATTAAAAATTATGGGAAGTTCTCTTCTGAATATGCATTTTCAACCCAGCTTCCAATGACTGCATTTACTGTGTCAATTAATGGATTTTTTGCCTTGCTGATTCCTGCAGGAATATTGTTGGCAGGTTCCGTTATTGATATCAAATTCTTGTCTAATTTCATTTTTTATGTCATTTTCACTCCAATATGTGCTGTGATGATGAATAAGATAATGATGGTGTCACAGGATTGGATGATAGCAAGCAATGCATTGGACAGTATTGAGGAAATACTTTCTCAAGAGCCTTTGAATGAAGCAATCAATCCTCAAAAGCCTAAAAATCATTCTATTGAATTTTGTGATGTCATTTTTGATTATGAAAAAAGTGAATCTGGTGATAAGCATATATTGAATAACATTAATTTAAAAATTGATGAAAATGCTTCAGTTGCATTAGTTGGCCCATCAGGGGGTGGAAAAACAACCATAGCATCATTGATTCCAAGATTCTGGGATGTGGATGAAGGATCCATTAAAGTTGGGGGTGTTGATGTACGTGACATATCAACAAAAGAACTGATGGAAAATGTTTCTTTTGTTTTCCAGAATACGACCTTATTTAAGGATTCAATTTATAATAATGTGGTGATGGGCAAAAAGGATGCAACAAGGCAAGAAGTGATGGATGCATTAAAATTGGCTCAATGTGGGGATATTATAGATGAACTTCCAAATGGTGTTGATACAATAATAGGCTCTGATGGAACATATCTCTCTGGAGGTCAGCAGCAAAGAATTGCTCTTGCAAGAGCTATTTTAAAAGATGCTCCAATAATTATTTTGGATGAAGCTACAGCTTTGGCTGATCCTGAAAATGAATATTTGATTCAAAAAGCCATATCTGAAATCACAAAGGATAAGACTGTTGTCATGATTGCACATAGATTATCAACAATAAAGAATGTAGACAAGATTATTGTGGTTGATGATGGTGAAATCGTTGAGACTGGCAGTCACGATGAACTTGTTGGTTTAAACGGTTTATATTCACGTATGTGGGATGAATTCAATCAGACAATTCAATGGAAAGTTAAAAGTGAGGTGATTTAAATGATTAGTGAATATTTCTCACAGCGATACGGATTAACTCATGATGGTTCTAACAATTTAATTAAAGGTATAATTTACACGGCTCTGATGAATATTTCATTCATGTTGCCTGTTGGATTGTATGCTCTGCTGTTATATCTCTGGATTAATCCATTGATGGGTGGTGAATATGTAAGTCCTGATTTGGGAATGTTTATTGTTGCAATATTGATTGTTTTGGGAATCATATTTGCATTTGCCTGGAAGCAGTATCATTTTGTTTATAATACAACATATGGTGAAAGTGAAAAAAGGAGAATTAATCTAGGTGAAGCATTAAGGAAGTTGCCATTGTCTTTTTTTGAAAATAGGGATTTGGCTGATTTAACATCAACAATCATGAATGACTGCACTGACTTGGAGCATGTATTTTCTCATGCAATTCCTCAATTGTTCGGTTCTGTAATTTCTTTGATATTGGTATCCATTGGATTGCTGTGCTTTGACTGGAGATTGGCTATTGCATTATTGTGGGTTGTTCCGGTAGCATTCATAATCTTATATTCAACAAAAAATTATGTCCAAAATTCTGGAAGGATTACTATGAAGCATACTCTTGATTGCGGTGATGCAATACAGGAATGTTTGGAGTCAGTACGTGATTTAAAATCATATAACTCACAAGATTTATATTTTGATAAATTATCCTCTTTGAATAGGGGTTTAGAAAAATCAAGAATAACGACTGAGTTAAAAACAGCAGCAGGGGTTATTTCAGGAAATGTTGTTTTAAAACTTGGTATTGTAAGCGTAATATTAGTTGGCTCTTATCTGATTTCACACGGTCAGGTATCAATTTACACATTATTGATATTTCTTATATCGGCTTCAACAATATATTCTCCTGTTGAAAACTCATTGATGTTTTTGGCTGAAATACTGATGATGGATTTAAAAATTGACCGAAGCAAGGAAATACAGTCTCAGGTAATTCCTGAAGGTCTTAAGGAATATGAATTGGATGGTTATGACATTGAATTTAGTGATGTTAATTTCAATTATGATGATTTGAAGGATGTTTTAACTGATATCAATTTTATTGCCCGTCAGGGTGAAGTAACTGCACTCGTCGGCCCCTCTGGTGGGGGTAAGTCAACAGTTTCAAAATTAGCTGCAAGATTTTGGGATCCTGTAAGTGGTCAGGTCAAATTGGGCGGAAAAGACTTGTCAGAACTTGACAGCGAAAAACTTTTGGAGAATTTTTCAATAGTTTTTCAGGATGTGATTCTGTTCAATAATACGATAATGGAAAATATTCGTGTTGGAAAGCGTGATGCTACAGATGAAGAAGTAATTGAAGCGGCACGTCTGGCCGAATGTGAAGAATTCATAGAAAAACTTCCTAAAGGGTATGATACTGTCATTGGAGAAAATGGTGATTTGTTGTCTGGAGGTCAAAGGCAAAGGATTTCTATAGCAAGGGCTTTGCTTAAGGATGCAAATGTCATTCTTTTGGATGAGGCAACTTCCTTTTTGGATGTTGAAAATGAATCTAAAATACAAAAGGCATTATCAACATTGATAAAAAATAAGACAGTTATTATAATTGCACATAGGATGCGTACTATCGCAAATGCAGATAAAATCATCGTTTTGGATGATGGGAAAGTAGTTGAACAAGGTTCTCCTGAAGTATTGCTTGCAAATAATGGTCTATTCAAACGTATGGTCGACTTACAAAAAATGAGTGATGCTTGGGAGATTTAATTGAATAATCTGATTAATATTTTGGTTAACCTAAATATTAAATAGATGTTTTTATATATAATTTATTTGTTAAATAATAATGCGGGAGATAATTTATGAGCACATTAATAGAATTTAAAGATGTGGTAAAGGAATATAAGTCAGGAGACCACATTTTACGAGCGATGGATAATGTTAACTTCACAATAGATGAAGGGGAATTTGTTGTAATTCTCGGACCGTCTGGAGCGGGTAAATCAACCCTTTTAAATCTTTTGGGAGGACTTGATTCTGCAACGAGTGGTCAAATTGTTGTGAATGGGGAACATGTGGAAAACTTCAATGACAATGAGTTAACCAAATATCGTGCTAAAAATGTAGGTTTCATTTTTCAATTTTATAATTTAATTCCTAACTTAACAGCTATTGAAAATGTGGAATTGATGAAGGATATTGTTGACGTTAATATCGATGGAAATGCAGTTCTCAACTCTGTTGGTTTAACGGGCCATGCCAATCAGTTCCCAGCACAACTGTCTGGAGGTGAACAACAAAGGGTATCAATTGCAAGAGCTGTTGCTAAACAACCGGCTATGCTTTTATGTGACGAGCCTACTGGTGCACTTGATTCTAATACTGGAGTTTTAATCTTAAATCTGCTTCAGGATATGAGTAATAATAAAAATACTACTGTTATTATAGTTACTCATAATGCAATTTTGGCTGAAGCGGCTGATAAGGTCATTAGAATTAAAAACGGTCAAATTGAAGATATTGCAATCAATGAACATCCTAAAAAAGTAGACGAACTTGAATGGTGAGTGTATGCTTTTTAAAAAGATGTTGAGAGACATCGCGAAGCATAAAACACAATTCCTATCTATTTTTTTAATGGCTTTTTTAGGTGTTTTTGTATTTGCTGGTGTCGGAGGAGAATCAGTTGGTTTGGAAGTTAGTGTTAATGATTATTATGATGCAACTAACTTAGCGGACGGTTGGATTTATTCAGCAAACTTGGATGATAACTTTGTTGATAAGGTAAATAATCTATCACCTACAAAAGATAGTGAAAGACAACTTGTAATAGATTCGATTGGAAATTTTTCAAATGATCCTGAAATAACATTGCATTTTTTAGAGAACAATACTATTTCTAAATTTTATCTGCTTGAAGGTGAAGACGTAAACATTAGTGATGATGATGGGGTCTGGTTAGATAAGGAATTCGCTGATGCTAAAAATTTAAAAGTTGGAGATAATATTTCTTTTACTTTTAATGGAGTGACTATTGAAAAGGAAATTAAAGGATTAGGGTATTCACCAGAATATGTTTATCATGCATCTGATTCATCAATAATTCCAGATTTCAATAAAATGGGCTTTGCATATTTATCTTATGAAGCATTTCCTTTATCTGATGTTCCTTATAATGTATTATTAGTAGATTTTGATGGATCTGCTAGTGATTATAATAATTTGCTTTCAGATAAATTGGATGGGGAGTATAATTCCTTTGTTGAGAAATCAGAAAATCCAAGTGTTTCTCAATTTTCAGAAGAAATCGACCAGCATAAAATGATGGGTGATATTTTCCCTGTTGTATTTATTCTAATTGCTTTGTTGATTTTATTGACAACTATGACTCGTATCATAGCTCATCAAAGAACACAAATTGGTATATTGAAAGCAGTTGGCTATACAAATAAAAGCATAATTTTCCATTATGTTTCATACGGTTTCTGGTTGGTATTGGCTGGAGCAATTTTAGGTTTGATTATTGGTCCTTTAACATTGCCTAACCTATTCTATCCGTCAATGAGTGCTACATACATTATGCCTGAATGGAAACCTGCATGGAGCATGAACTTTATCTATGTTGCAATCATAATGGTTGTAATGTCTCTTTTAGTTTCATATTTTGCTGTTAGAAGTATATCCAGTGAAAATCCTGCAGATACAATACGACCTAAAGCACCTAAGATTTCATCTACAGGATTTGTGGAAAAATTTGGCTTTTGGAATAAGTTAAGTTTTAATGTCCGCTGGAATTATCGTGATGCAAAAAGAAATAAATTCAGAGCATTGATGACAATTGTTGGTGTTATGGGTTGTGCTGCACTTTTGGTATCTGCATTCGGTATGTATGATGGAATGCACGACTTGAAAGAATGGGAATATTCACAAATCAATCATTATGATTCAAAATTGATTGTAAATGACAATGCAAGTATGTCCAGTATAAATAATATTGCAGATGAAGTCAATGGTGACAAGTTAATGGAAAGTGCTATAGAAATCGAATCGGACAATGCTAAAAAGTCTGGTTCGTTACTGGTTCTGAATGGCACGAAATTGGTAACTCCTACGGATTATGATAGAAATGAAATTGAAATTGGAAACGATGAAATTTCAATATCTCAGAAAATGGCTGATTTATTAGGCGTTGGTGTTGGCGATACTGTCAAATGGCATATCATGGGCTCAGATAAATGGGTTTCAACAAAAATTGATAAAATACATGCTGATCCAATTTCACAGGGATTCATAATGTCATCAGACAAATTGGATGATTTGGATTTGAACTATACTCCAACAAGCATTGTCACTTCTGAACATGTTGATAAAAACTATTCTGATATTAAAGCTGTCAATTCAATGAATGACATGACAACCAGCTGGGATGAAATGACAGAATCTATGATGTTATTGGTTTACATTTTAATATTCTTCGCATGTCTTTTGGCGGTTGTTGTACTTTATAATTTAGGTCTGTTGTCATTTACAGAAATTGAGCGCGAAATTGCCACATTGAAAGTTTTAGGATTTAAAACAAGTGCTTTAAGAAGACTGTTATTGACCCAGAACTTATGGTTTACAGCAATTGGTTTTATTTTGGGCCTTCCATTGGGATATTATATTTTGGATATAATGTGGCAATCCTCTGGTGATTCATTTTATATATTGCCTTCAATATCACTTTCAAACTTCCTCCTGACTGCTGTGATAACATTTGCATTATCTATTCTTGTAAACTTGTTGTTTTCACGTAAAATCAAAAAGCTTGATATGGTCGAATCTCTTAAAGGGGTCGAATAGGATGTTATTCAAAAAGATGGTAAGAGATATCAAGAATCATAAGATTCAATTTATCTCTATCTTTTTAATGGCATTTTTAGGAGTATATGTCTTTACAGGATTTGGGGCTGAATCATTTGGTTTTGAGGAAACCTCTTCAACATATTATGGTGAAACTAATCTGGCTGACGGTTGGATTTATGCATCAAATATTGATGATGATTTTGTGAATAAGGTAAATGATTTGTCTTCAACGAAAGACTCTGAACGTAAACTAATTGTAAACTCGATTGCCGATTTTGACAATGATCCGGATATTACTCTACACTTTTTAGAGGATAATGATATTTCAAAATTTTATCTCGTAAAAGGGGAAGAATTTAATTTATCTGATGGTGATGGGGTATGGTTGGATATTAGGTTTGCTGAAGCTAAAAATTTAACTGTTGGCGATAATATATCCTTTACTTTTGAAGGAATGACCGTTGAAAAGGAAATTAAGGGATTGGGTTATTCGCCGGAGCACTTGTATCAGACATCTGATTCATCAATGATTCCGGATTATGGCAAGATGGGTTTTGCTTACCTTTCATATGAGGCTTTTCCCGTATCTGATGTTCCATACAATGTATTATTGGTTAAATATGATGGGAACTCTTCAAATTATGAAAAACAGTTGGATGATGATTTGACAAGAGATTACTCTTCATTTCTTCCAAGAGCCCAACATCCTAGTTTTGCAGAGTTTCAGGATGAAACAGAACAGCATCAAATGATGACTGATGTAATACCTGTAATATTCATAATAATTTCAATGTTGACTCTACTAACGACAATGACTAGAATCATCAACAATCAAAGAATGCAAATTGGTGTTTTAAAGGCATTAGGTTTTAAGAATCGCACGATAATGTTTCACTACATTTCCTATGGGTTCTGGATGGTGTTGGCAGGAAGCATTTTGGGTTTGATTTTAGGACCTTTAACCTTGCCTCCAATAATGTTTGAAGAGATGGCTGATTTGTATTCTATTCCTTACTGGTTAACTGGATTCAACATTAGCTTTATCGTGGTTACTTTGTTGATGGTTGTTTTGGCAGCATTAATATCTTACTTTGCATGCAGAAATATTGTAAATGAGTCTCCTTCAAGCGCAATACGACCTAAGATTCCAAAGGTGTCAACTTCAGGATTTTTAGAAAAGTTGGGAATATGGAAAAAATTTTCATTTAATGTTCGTTGGAATTATCGTGATGCAAAAAGAAATAAGTTCAGGGCATTGATGAGTATTGTTGGTGTAATGGCATGTACATTGATCATTGTTGCATCATTTGGTTGTATGGATGGCTTTGATGAGATGAAAGAATGGGAATACACAGATATTAATCATTATTCATCAAAACTGGTTCTTGAAGATAACATTACAGCTTCACAGATTGATTATATTGCAGATGACGTTGGTGGCGAAAAATTGATGGAAAGTTCGATAGAAATCAAATCGGGAGATATTAAAAAATCGGGTGTCATTACAGTTCTTGATGATAATAAGTTATACACTCCAACGGATGATAATAAAAATCCAATTAGCATCTCTTCCAATGAGGTTTCCATTTCTACAAAGATGGCTCAATTGTTGGGTGTTGGTGTTGGCGATACTATAAAATGGCATATTATGGGTTCTGATAAATGGATTAGTACAAAAGTTGATAAAATTCATTCTGATCCAACATCCCAGGGTATAATCGTATCCAAAGAGAAGTTAGATGATTTGGGATTGAATTACACTGCAACTTGTGTAATTTCTTCTCATGGTGTGGATAAAAATTATTCTGGGGTCAAAACCATATTTTCAATGGATTCACTGACTGACAGTTGGGATGATATGATGGAATCTTCCATGACTATAATATATCTGTTGGCAGCATTTGCATCATTGTTGTCTGTTATTGTGTTATATAATCTTGGATTGTTGTCATTTACTGAAATCAAAAGGGAATTTGCCACATTAAAGGTTCTAGGTTTTAAGTCCTCTCAATTGAGAAAGCTATTGCTAACGCAAAATCTGTGGTTTACAACAATAGGTTTCGTAATTGGTGTTCCTTTAGGACGTGAAGTATTACAGTACTTGTGGGGAACAATGGGTGATTCATTTTACTTGAAAGCGAACATTTCTCTTAAAACATTAATAATAACATTTTTAATTACATATGTAGTTTCTATTCTTGTTAATTTAATGTTTTCAGGTAAAATTAAAAAATTGAATATGGTTGAATCGTTAAAGGATAATGAATAACCATATTTTTCTTTATTTTTTTTATAATCATTAATTTTAAAAATTATTTTTTTCATATTATTATTCATGTCATTATCTAAAAAGATGCTTAGGGATATAAAAATTAACAAAACTCAATTTATTTCCATATTTTTAATGGCATTTTTAGGCATTTTTGCATTTTGTGGAGTATGTAGTGAGTATTATGGTTTAGAACAAACTAGTTCTGATTTTTATACAGATACTAATCTTGCAGATGGTTGGATTTATAATACCACAATTACAGACGATGCTATTGATGAAATAAATAATTTTACGACGAATAGTGAAAAACAACTTGTTGTTCAGTCTGTTGCCAATTTTTCAAATGATCCTGACATTACTCTGCATTTTGTAGAAGATAATGAAATATCTAAATTTTATGTATCTCAAGGTCAGGAGTTTAATTTATCTGATGAATCTGGAGTTTGGTTAGATAAAAGGTTTGCTGATGCTCAAAATTTATCTGTTAGGGACAATATTAGTTTTAAATTTAATGGTATTGAAATTGAAAAGGAAATTAAAGGAATCGGTTACTCTCCAGAGTATGTTTATGAGGCTTCACCAACGTCTATAATACCTGATTTTAAAGATATGGGTTTTGCTTATATGTCTTATAAGGCATTTCCTTCAGATATTAAATATAATGTATTATTGGTTAAATTCAACCAAAGTCCTAATGATTTTAAGAATTCATTGGATGATTCTGTTGAATATCTGTCTTTCACTAAGCAATCAGAACATGTAAGTGTTTCTCAGTTTAATGAGGAAATGGCTCAACATAAAATGATTGGTGATGTTTTTCCAATAGTGTTTATTTTAGTTACATTTTTAACTCTTTTAACAACAATGACTCGTATAATATCTCATCAAAGAACACAAATTGGAGTTTTAAAGGCAGTGGGCTATAAAAATAGGACTATAATTCTTCATTTCATGTCCTATGGGTTCTGGATGGTTTTGTCAGGTGCTATTTTAGGTCTAATTTTAGGACCTATGATTATTCCAAATTTATTTTATCCAACCATGACTTACAGATATTCACTTCCCGAATGGAATCCTGGTTTTGACATTAGTTTTGTTGTAGTGGCTGCTTTGATGGTTGTGTCATCTCTTTTAGTTTCATATTTGGCTGCTCGAAATATTTCAAAAGAAAATCCTGCAAATACTATGCGACCAAAAGCTCCAAACATTTCATCTTCCGGATTTTTGGAAAAATCTTCATTATGGAATAAGTTAAATTTCAATCTTCGTTGGAATTACCGGGATGCTAAAAGAAATAAATTCAGAGCATTGATGGCAATAGTTGGGGTTATGGGTTGTGTTGCTCTTTTGGTTTCAGCTTTCGGTATGAATGATTCTATGGATAATTTAAAAAATTGGGAATATGATGATATTTCTCATTTTGAGTCTAAATTAATTATTAATAATGGTGCATCATTAAGTGATATTGATGATGTCAGAAAAGATGTAAATGGGCATACTATAATGGAGCAAGCTATTGAAATAAAAGCTCAAGGAAATGAAAATACTGCATCACTTCTTACATTAAATGATACGAATTTGATATCTCAGACAGATAAAAATAAAAATCCAATCAATTTATCTGCTACAGATATATCACTTTCTGCAAAAATGGCGGAAAGTCTAAATGTTGATGTTGGAGATACAATAAAATGGCATGTCATAGGGTCTGATGATTGGGTTGAATGTAAAATAACTAATATTCATGGTGAACCGTTGTCTCAGGGAATCATATTGTCATCTGATAAATTAGATGAATTAGGATTAAATTTCACACCAACAAGCATCATAACTTCCAAGAATGTTGATAAGGAATATGATTCAATTAAAAGTGTCACTACATTAAGTGAAATGAGAGAAAATTGGGATGAAATGTCTGGATCTATAATGATGATGGTTTCAATTTTAATATTCTTTGCTGTACTTTTAGCTATTGTGGTATTATATAATCTTGGAATTTTATCATTTACAGAAATTGAACGTGAAATTGCTACTCTTAAGGTGTTAGGCTTTAAAACTGCTGATTTAAGAAAATTACTATTGACACAAAACATAATATTCACTGCTATTGGATTTATATTGGGTATTCCTTTAGGATTTTACCTAATGACATTAATGATGGATGCTGCCGGTGAATCTCTGTATTATATTCCTTCTTTAACTTTGGGAAATATAATATTAAGTGGTGTGATAACATTTACTGTATCAATTGTGGTTAATTTATTATTTTCAAGTAAAATTGGGAATTTAAATATGGTTGAGGCTCTAAAAGATCTTGAATGATTAATGGGTTGTAATTATGGTCAAAAAAAGTAATGTATTAATATTAATAATTCTTTTAGTAGTATTATCAATAGTTTTTGCCTATTCTTTTGGTGAGAATCATAGTAATGATTCTTCTGATGTTAAAAGATTGACTGTGTCTTCTGGAATGTATAAATTAACTGATTTCATAGGTGATGTTGAAAATAAATCTTATTATGCAGGTCATGATAATGAAACCTTGGAGTGGATGAAATCTTTGGGAGATAAATCTGTGTTTAATGGCAATGGATTTATTGTGATAATGGATTCTCATGATGCTGCAAAACTTAAATGTGAGGATGTAACTGATGTTTACATTGAACAGTACTTTGATTGTGTTATTTTGGAAAATCATTCTTTAGGTAATGTTAAACATCCTCGTGATGTTTTGCTTGTGAAAAATGTTAATTATATCGGTGAAAATATAACTGATTTGCAGTAAGGTGGCTGCAGAGATAATGTTGATTTTTTATTTTAACAAAAAGTTTAAATACTTTTTACACACAATATAATAATACTGTTTTTTAGGAGAATTATCATGAAAACCCAAACCATTTTAGATAAATTTGAAGCTGTATCTACAACTATTGATGTCATTTCAAAAGAAAATGGGGATTATTTCACATTCAACGAGTTTGGTGTGGTTCCTGTTAGATGTGATATTCGTTATCTTTGGGATGGTGAAGAAAAGATTGTTGAAGATAAATTCTACGTGGATACTGTTGTATTGGATACAAGTGATGATTGCATCACTTTTGAATTAGCTAACAATACAAAAGAAATGCTAAATCCTGAACATATTTTGGATTTAAATATTACTAAAATATCAAAAACTAGATATTTGGAAGCTATTAAAGAAGATAAACATCGTTTTGATGATTTATTATAATTTATTTTTTTTACATTAACATATCATAATATTGTGATATGAAAATATTTATATATATTAACATTATAAAATATGAACTAGATAAAATTTAATGTGATTAAAAATGGCAGACAAAAATAATCTTGAAAATAACAATGATGATATGTGTGAAGTTTTTAATTCTCACGAAGATGTTATTGAACGTGTGCAAAAACGTATGATTGAAGAAGACCAATATTCAGAATTAGCTGAGTTTTTTAAAATATTTGGTAATCCTACACGATTAAAAATTCTTTCATTACTTGCTATTGAAGATTTATGTGTTTGTGACATTTGTGATGCATTAGATTTAAATCAAACTACTGTTTCAAATCAATTAAGGATTTTAAGAGCAAATAATATTGTAAAATATCAAAAAGAAGGAAAAATGGCAAGATACTCTCTTACAGATCTTCATATTGAAATGATTTATAAAGTTGGTTTGGAACATATTTTAGAATAAATTTAATGGTGTTTTAAATGGCGGAAAATAGGTGTTATGAACCTGATTGTGATGATGGGGATTGTCATAATCCGGAACATTTTAATTTCATTTGTTTTGATCCTAATTGTGAAGAAATTCACTGTGAAAATAGACAACACTTTGATAAACAATTATTAAAAGATTATCAGGCTAATGCTGATTTGAGTGTTTATGATCACAGAGAAGAAATAGACTATGATGAGGATGTAGATATCAATATTTGTGGCTGTCCTGACTGTGCAGATGACCATGACCACGATCATGACCATGAGCATCATCATGGGTATGAGGATGAGGATTCTTGTTCTGATCCGGATTGTGGTTGTCATGATGAGCATGGCCATGAGCACGAGCATGAGCATCATCATGGGTATGAGGAAGTGGA
>OCTX014562954.1_pt1 | contig 14215 bp, 6 predicted proteins | sample 1539691 | NCBI WGS metagenome assembly OCTX01 (sample SAMN02144231, study PRJEB22623) | gut metagenome | biome: sheep rumen | host: Ovis aries | place: New Zealand | reverse complement strand
TTTCTTCTTCGTTTAATTGAACGTTAAATAATTTAAGAGTTCGTAAGGACTCTCTATTCATGCTGCAAAGTTAAAGAGGGGCGGGGAGACTCCGCACAGGAAGGGGACCCCATTCCCGAGCGTAGCTCGCCTAACCGTAGCCTTTCACCTTGAGGGGCGAAGAGAGGGGAGCCAACTTCCCCCCTTCAAGACTCGTTCGGGACTAGTTTCCCCCTTCAAGACTCGTTCGGGACTAGAACCCATTAGATGATGCCCATGTCGGGTGAACAAAAAGAGCCCGGACTTTCACAAGCCCGGACTCCAAAACAATGTAAAGTCATAAAATGACCCTTGGGCCATTTGGGTTTACTTCCCGCTCAAACCGTCGGCAAAGCCTGCGTAGGTATGCTTGCGGTAGTAGTCGATATCCCACAGACCAACGGGGCTGTTGGCGCGCCATCCGCTGCCTGCCGGACTGTCAGTAGCACACCACTGGGTGATACCCCACTGCTGGTTGGCAGGAATGATGGTGAGATACTGCTGGATGATCCACTTGTAGTAGTCGGCCATGGCGTGGTGCTGCTCCTCGGTGACATCGGGAGTAATCACGTCGTTGCCGTTTTCATCTATAAGACCCATGTCGAGCTCAGAGATGCGCACGAGTTTGCCCGTGGCAGCCATGAGTTTGAACGACTCGGTGATGGCTTTCTTCTTGCTCTCGAGCGTCTGCGGGTTCATATAGTAAGAAATGTGCATCTGGGTGCCAATGCCGTCGATTTTGGTCACTCCGTCGGCCTCCCAGCGCTCAATCCACTTGATGAGGCTCTTGAGTTTGCCGTTGTTGTCCCAGTCGCTCTCCAGGTTGTAGTCGTTGATGAAGAGTTTCAGGTCGTCGCCGCCATGCTTGCGGGCCAGTGCGACGGCTGTGCGCACGTAGTCGAGGTCGCCCAGATAGTCCTGCCAGAAGAAGTTGGCGGCGTCGCCGTTGTCGTGCTGCAGGGCATAGACGCCCTCACCATCGGGATTGCCGCCAGAAATGGCTTCGTTGACTACGTCCCAGGCCTTGACGAGCACTTCGGTGCCCTCTTCGTTCTTGCAAGCGTCCATCATGCCTGCAATCCACTGGTCCATGGCCCACACGAGGGTGTCGTGCTTCTCCTCGGGTGTTTGCGGAATGCCGCCCGAGGTGCTCTCTTTCTCCACTTCGAGCACAACGTTGTCGATGTAATAGACGCCGTCGGCCGAGTTGGGCGACATGTTGAAGGCGATGGACTTCATGCCGTTGGCACCGGCCATGGAGCCATCGACAGTGAAGTTCTTCTCGTAGGTTTGCCACTCAGAGGTGAAGGCCACGGTTCCGGCGCATGCCCAGTGCTGGTACTCGCCGGGGCCGAAGTGGGCCTGCGTATCGACATTGGTTCCGGCGCAGCCTGCGTCGGCACGATAGTCGAACATGACGTGTACGTTGGTGCCCTCTTTGAGCACTTCGTTGGAGACAATCCAGAACTGGCTCTCCCAGGCGTCGGCCTGGCCGCCCTTGGAGGCAATCTTGACGCCGCGGCTGCCGTCGCGGCCTACGCCGTCGGTGATTTCATAGACCACGGAGCCGCTGTTTTCCTTCGAGGCGAAGTTTTTGGCGTCGTTGCCTTCCATGTCGCCGTTGTCAACGACGCTCTCCCAGAACTTCACGGGGCCTGCGGCTGCCTTGACCAGGGCGCGCCACGACATGTCGTCGAAGTAGTAGTTGTTGGCTGCCTTATCAACGTTCAGGTTGAACGCGATGGTGCGCATGCCGTTGCCACCGGCCTGGTCGCCGCTGATTTCGCCGGCGAAGCTCACTTCCTGCCACTCGGTGGTGAAGTTGTAGTTGCCGGCAAGCATGGTCCAATGGATGTAGGCACCCGGGGTGTCGTGGGCCTGCAGCGAGACCGATGCGGGACGGTCGGCGCGTATCTTCATCTTGAATTCAAACTTGTCGCCGCTCTGCCAAACGTGGTCGGGGGTGTAGATGAAGAACTGCGTGTCCCAGTCGTTGGCGGGATTATCTACAGAGTGGACCACGATGCCGCGCGAGCCATCGGCACCCACGCCGTCGGTGATGCGGTTGGCATCGGCCTGGCCGGGTTCGCGCACCACGAAGTTGACGGCCTCGCCGCCCTCGCAGTCGCCGTTGGTGAGCTGTTCAACCCAAGTATCGACCTTGGGGGCTGTGGGGTCAACGGGCACGGGCTTGTCGGCCAGCAGAGAGTTGAGCCACTTCACGGGCTGCTGCGAGTGCCATGCCAGGGTGTGGCCATAGACGTTCAGTCCGGCATCGGTGGCAGCCTTGACGTAGGCCTCGACAGTGCCGAAGTTCATGTTGCCGTTGTCATCCACACACGACCCCATCTTCATGGCGTTGCCGGCCACGGTCTCGGTGAAGTTGACGTTGGTCACCACGTAGGTGGCTCCCTGGCTGGCATAGTCGGCTGCATCGGTGCCTACACCCAGCTTGAAGTTGGGGTACTTGGAGAGATCGACATACTCCTTGAGTGCCTTGTATTCGGCCAGATAGGCGTATTTCTCGGTCTTGTCGGGGCGGCCCACCTGGAAGTTTCGGTCGAACTCGTCGGCACAGGAAGCCAGCAGGGTGGCTGCGAGTGCCATCAGAATATATTGCTTTTTCATTGTTTCCCGTTTTTTGCGTTACTTATTATAAACAGGTGTAAATTCGTTGATCGTCACACCACTGCGCTGCCAAACCATCTTCTCGTGGGTTGACCAGGAGTGGCCGTTGCCGAAATCGACAGTGTAGTTCAGTTCCATGCCGTCGCGGTCCTTGTTGCCCCAGGCCTTCTTCTCGCTGTCGTCGCCCCACGAGCCGTTGCCCGTGGCGGTTACGCCTTCGGTGAGCGAGCTGATGGCGCAGTTGTCGCCGTTGAAGGTGAGGAGCAGGGTGGCTTTGTAGATTTGGTCGCCTTCGTGATAGGACACGGTGTAGGAACAGGTGTTGAGCGAGAGCGTCTTTATCTCTACGGCATTGGCTTTCTCGATGTTGGCCGTCGATGTGGTGCCGTTGGTGAGCCACCAGCCCGAATACTTGTTCTGGAACTTCACGCAGTAGAGCACATAGTCCTTGGGCTGCACGTCCCACACTTCGGCGTCGGTGCGCGAGCCTGAGAAGCCTTCGAGCAGCTGGCCGCTGAGGATTCTGCCAAATCCGCTCTGGCCGGTCATGATCAGCGGAATGACATAGGTGGCCTTCACGGCCTCGGGGTCGGCAAAGAAGGCGTCGGAGAGCTGCACCTCGGTGGTGCCGTTCATTGTGCCGTTGAATGCCAGGTTGGTGGTGGAGAGGGTGTAGTAGTTGGTGGGCATGGCCTTGACGGGCGAGCCGTCAGCGAAGGTGAGGTTGTCCACCAGACTGTTATCTACGGCCACCTGCACCGTACCGTTTGATCCGTTGTAGGAGCCTCCGAAGGTGGCCTTGATTTGGCACTTGTGAGCCTTGTCGAGCGATGTGTCGTATTCGTCGTCGCCCAGCACGATGGTGCGCACGGGATACTGGTAGGCGAAATAGACCGTGGTGCCCTCCTCGTAGTCGGGGAACTCTATATCGCCATTCTGACAGGCGTAGAGGCCGGCTACAAGGGCAAGTGCACAGAACGGTTTCAATATGTTTGATTTCATGATCGTCATTTTTGTTTAAGTTTTACATTGTTTTGTTATCTCCAACCGTCGTTCTGAACCAGGTTGCTGTACTTCAGAGTCTCGGAGTAGGGAATCGGGCCGAAGCGCATGTAGTCCTTGTAGTTGCGCGGCTCCACTTCGATGTAGTTGTAGGTGTTGGCATTGGTGATGCTCACACCCTTGGCGGCCTCGTTGAGGTTGGCGTTCCAGCGGCGGAGGTCCCAGAAGCGGTGGTTCTCGAAGCACAGTTCCAGGCGGCGCTCGTTGCGGATGAGCTCGCGCATCTTCTCTTTCGACGCGGCGCACTCCTCAAGATAGGGGTCGCTTGCGCCACCCACGCCAGCTCGCTTGCGCAGAGCCTTGATGACATCGTAGGCCGAGAAGTTGGCTCCGCCCACATTGGCGCGCGGTCCCTGTGCCTCGTTGGCGGCCTCTGCATAGTCGAGGAAAATCTCGGTGTAGCGGATTCGGGCGCCGAAGTGGCGCTTGTCGGCTGCCGGGTTCAGGTTGACGTCGCTACGCAGCAATTTGCGCAGATAGTATCCCGTCTTGGTGGACGATCCGTTCTCGCGGTTGATACCGTCGAGGGTCTCGGTGTTGTCGGCAGCCGTGTTGATGATGGTACCGTTGGCACCCTGGGCTTCGCCGTTGACGAGGATGTACTCTTTCAGACGCGGGTCGCGGTTGGCGTATGGGTTGCGTGGGTCGTAGCCCGAAGCGCTGTTGCTGATGGGGTAGCCGTTGGCCATGGGGAAGGCATCGACAAGGTTCTGCGTCGGGTTGACGCGTCCGTGTCCGAGCAGCGAGGGAGGATAGTTGTTCTCTTCCAGGCTGTGGCTGTCGCCAACCACTCCGCGCCAGCATATTTCGGCGGGGTCGGGGTTGTCGAAGGCGAAAGCCTCGATCATGGTGGTGTTGCAATACCAGCGCCATCCCTCGGGATCCATGCCGGCAACACCGCCAACGTTGTTCAGCGAGGCGGCTGCATACTGGGCAGCCTGCTCCCAGGTCATGGCACCGCCCGAAGCGTAGGCGGGCGAAGCGGCGAAAAGCGCCACCTGAGCCTTGAAGGCTGCTATCATACGGCCGTCGATTTTGCCACGCTGCAGTTTGCCGAAGGCACGGTTGTACTCGTCGGCTGTGCCGCCCATCTGGGCATACTTGGCAGGAACGGCTCCCTCGGCGACGTCGCCATACTGTTGGGGCAGATACTTCAGCGCCTCGTCGAAGTCGGCCATGATTTGGTCGATGCACTCCTTGAACGAGTTGCGGGGCTGGTTGAAGTCAGAAGCGGCATCCTCTGAAGCGAGGTGGATGGGCACTCCCGTGAGCTCACCGTTGACATTGCCGCAGTGGGCGCGCAGCTGATAGAAGAAGTGCAGTCCGCGCAGTGCGTATGCGTTGCCTTTGTAGTTGTCCTTGTGCATTTCGTTGAGGGACTCGGTAGAATAGTCCCACTGCACTTGGTCGGCATTCTCCAGGAACAGGTTCAGATACTGAATGGCGTGGTAGCGGGTTTCCCACTGGTTGATGGGGTTGTTCTGCGCCGTCCAATATACACCGTCGGTCATGCGCTTGTAGTTGTTGTCGTTGTCGTTGGAAACGGCATCGTCGGTGGCCACGTCGGTCGTGGGGCTTTCGTCGTAGGGGAGCACCAGGTTGGCATTGTCCATGATGCCACGTGCGAACTGCGGGTCTTTGTACATCTGGGTGATGTCCTGATTGTTCTCCAGAGCCGGCTCGAAGAGGTCGTCGCAGGCTGTGAGTGCCACTGTGGCTGCACCGAGAATGATTATATTCTTGAGTTTCATATCTAATAAATGTCAATTATTAATTATCAATTGTCAATTATCAATTGTCAATTAGAAGGATACTTTGGCGCCTAAGTTGTAGAAACGGGCTGCCGGTGCACTGCCGACGTTCATCTCCATCAGCTTGCGCTCCTTGGCGAATGTCAGCAGACTGTTGCCGCTTACGTAGATGGAGACACCCTTCACCACTTTATTGTCGAAAAGCGTCTTCGGGAAGTCGTAGGTGAGCTGCACCTTGGCCAGGTCGAAGCGTGAAGTGGAGTACATCCAGAAGTCAGAGTTGGTGTTGTTGTTGGCACCGCTCTGGGTGGTCAGACGGGGGTAGCTGGCCGTTGCGGCTGTCTCGGGAGTCCAGCGGTCGCGCACGGCTGCCGAGTACTTGTTCTCACCCGAAATCCACCAGTAGCTGTTGCTCTTCATGGCATGGCCGCCGAAACCGCCTATACCGAGCACAAACAGCGAGAGGTTCTTCCACTTGAAGGTGAGGTTCACACCCAGCGTGGTGGGAGCGCCGTACCATCCGCCCGTGGCCAGGTTCACCTGGTCCTTGCTGTCGATGACGCCGTCGCCGTTCTGGTCCTTATACTTCAGGTCGCCGGGCTTCACGTTTCCACCAAGAGCCTGCGAAGGCGAGTTGTCGATGTCGGCCTGGTCCTTGAAGAAACCGAGACACTCATATCCCCAGACAGCGTCGAGAGGCTTGCCCTCGCGGAACTGGTAGGCGTCGGCATAGTTGGTGTCGTCGCGCTTGGTAGCCTTTGTGGTGTAGTAGGTCAGGTTGGCTCCACCTTCGAAACCGAAGTCACCCCACTGGTTCTTGTACTTCAAGGCCAAGTCGAATCCAGTGCGCTTGTCCTTGTTGTAGTTCAGATAAGAGAGGAACGACGATTCGGGATAATACACTCTGAAGTAGCTGGGCAGCTGATTGGTGGCGGTGATGATGCCGCCGTCCATGCTGCTTGTGAAGAACGAAGCGTCGAGTGCCAGAGTGCGGTTCCATACTTCTGCATGGAGGCTGGCAGACAATTCCTTGCGCTTGATGTAGCCGAAGTCAGAGTTGCCGCCTCGCTTGGACTGATAGAGCGAGAATCCGGTCAGACCGTTCCAGTCGAACCATCCACCGCTCTGATAGGTACCCAGATGCATGTAATAGTCGCTGATGTCGATGTCGGTGTTCAGCTGGCTGGCACTGACGCTCAGTGTCAGGGCGTCGAAGGCGCTGCCCTCCATGAAGGCTTCGCGGGCGATGTTCCAACCCAGTGTGGCCGAGGGAGAGAAGCCTGCGCGCTTGCCCTCGGGCAGACGGGCCGACCAAGGTGCTGCCAGCGCAAATTCGGCATAATACTTCTTGGCGAAGTTGTAGGACAGGTCAAAGCCAAGGTTGGCATTGCTGGTCTTGTGGTATTCGCCCGAGAGCGTCTGCTGATAGCCGTTGGCCAGCAGCATGGCGCTGACGTTGTGCAGACCGCCGAACGTGCGTTTGTAGTCGAAATGGGCGTTGAAGGCGATGGTCTGGTTGCTGGTTGAGCCGCCCATGTTCTGCACACCCGACTTCTTGTCCACCTTTTCGTGGTTGTCGAGCGAGAGGATGAGGTCGGGGCCGTTGTAGTTGCTCCATGCGGCTTCGAAGGTAGCATAGTCGTTGTTGTACGACGTAGAGTACGACGTGGCATAGTCAACGGCCACCATGGCATGGAAGCTCAGTCCCTTGAGCAGCGAGCTGAGGTCGGCGTTGACACCAGCGTCGAACTGGAACTGGCGGCTTGTCCATGTGCTCTTGCCGGCAGCATAATAGTCGGCGAAGATGTTGGTCATGTCGGTCAGTGTGCCTCCGAGGAAGTACTTGCCGTCGATGATGTTGTTCGACGAAGTGAGGGCAGCCTGCGGCTGAGTGGCGTTGGGGTCGAGGAAGCTGATGGGAATCAGCGGGCTGACACGGTTGGGTCGCCACGAAGCAGCCACTTGCCAGTAGTTCAGCGTGTTGTCGTCAGCATCTTTCTGTGTAGAGATGGCCGACTTCTGGTTGTAGTAGGTGGCGTTGGCATTGACGAACGCCGTGATGTACTGGTTGATGCGCATATCCACGTTACCTCTCACGTTGAATCGGTCGGTGTAGTTGTGCTTTGCCTCGCCGAAGTTCAGGAAGTCGCCCTGACGATAGTAGCTCACGTTCGAGTAGAACTTGGCACGATCGTTGCCACCCTCAATCTCGACGGAGACGTCGGTGCGGTTGTAGGCCTTCTTGATGTAGTCCGACGAATAGAAGTCCACGTCAGGATAGCGCCAGGGATTCTCGCGGCTGGCGTAGTTGTAGATTTGCTCCGGGGTGTAGAGAGGAGCGAGTCCGTCGTTGGCGCGGGCTTCGTTGTAGAGTGTCATGTACTCAGCCGAGCTGAGATACTCAGGATAAGCCTTGGCCACGTTCCATCCCGTGTTGGCGCGTACGTTCACGCTCAGGCCGTCGTTCACGCGGCCGCGCTTGGTGGTAATGAGCAAAGCACCCTTGGCGGCGCGGCTGCCGTAGAGCACCACGGCTTGTGCCCCTTTCAGGAAAGTAATCTCCTCGATTTCAGAGGGCAGCACGTTGTTGGCCTCGCGAGGCACACCGTCAATCAGCACCAGGTGGTCGGTGAATCCCCACATACCCGAGCCATTGAAGCCGGCCACGTAGCCCTGCATGTTGTCAAGACTGTAGGTATTGTAGTTCTTGTCCATCAGGTCCCTGTAGTTGAGGCTGGACACACCACCCATGATGTCTTCCTTGGCCATCTTGCGGAACGCCACGTTCACCTGGGCTGTATCGGCAGCGTCTATCTGGGCCTCAGCGGGCACGACGGCCGACAGAGCCAAGAGGGCTGACAGTATGATATGTTTGTTGCGTTTCATATATTCTTTCATTTTTAATCTTTAATTTTTCATTTAAAGAATTACCATCCAGGATTCTGGGGATACTCCGCATAGAGGTAAACCTCTTTCTCCTTCAGAGGCAGCAGGTAGTGCTTCGAGGCATACTTGCGCTCCACAATGGTTGTCTCGCTCCATCCGGTCACCTCGGCATAGCGGGGATCTTCGTTCTCGTAGTCGTAGTTGCCTACGCGCTTGAACTCCTGACGGGTCTTGATGTTGTAGGGGTATTCGGTGAGCAACAGCCAGCGCTGCAGGTCTTGCCAGCGGAAGCCCTCGAAGGCCAGCTCGCAGGCGCGCTCGCGGCGCACTTCGTCGATGAACCGCTGCTGGTTGGCGGTGAAGCGGGCAGCCACGTGTCCGGCGCCTACACGGTCGCGGAGCACATTGATGGCATCCTCGGCTGTGAGGTTGCACTTGGCGCGGAACGAGGCGCCTCCGGCGGCGGCTCCGGCCTCAGCGTAGAGCAGATAGATGTCGGCCAGACGCATGTAGGGCAGATAGGTCATGAGCGAACCACCCCAGGCGTACATGCCGTCGTACTTGTTGCACTGGTGGGGCACCAGCTTCTGGCAGAAGTAGCCCGTGCGGCTTCCGTCGGCGTTGCGTGCGGGATTGCCCGTGGGCACCATGTTTCCGCCGGTGAACATCTCCATATACTGGAACTGCTTGTCCTCGCCGGTAGCGGTGAGCAGGAACTTGAATCCGTCGAACACGATGTCATGATAGAAACGGGGGTCGCGGTTGGCAAACGGGTGGGTGGGGTCGAATCCCGACTCGGGGTTGAGCGAACCGTCGGCCAGGACGATGGGCTCGCCGTTGGCCATGCCGTAGGCATAGTTGATGTAGTTGGCCGTAGGCATGTGGATGATGGCGTCGTGCTCAACCAAGTTGTTCACCTTGGGGCCCCACAGCTTCACGAAGTTCCAGTTCGAGCCGTTCACCTCGGTAGAGGGACCGCGCATGATGGCCTCCTTCACGCCAGGCATTTTCCAGCTCTGGCCCGTGGTGCGGAAGATGTCGGAATAGTTGTTGCTCGAGCCTTTGGCGGCCACATGGTCGTAAATGCCGTAGCTGGGACGGTTTTCTGCGTTGTCCTCGGCATAGTTGTATTCGGCCAGCTGGTAGGGGGTGACACCGCTCTGAACGTTGCTGATGGCCTCGCCCAGCGCTTCGGCGGCACGCTGTGCCAACTCCTTGTCATAGACGTAGGTCTTGCCGTTCTTCAGGGCGCCAATCTGCGCACCGCCGTTGCCTTCGGCATTGAGCGGCGAAGCAGCCCAAAGCAGCACTTTGCCCATGTAGCCCAGTGCGCAGGTCTTGGTGATGCGGATGTCGTTCTTGCCCAGGGTTTTCTTACCGATGGTAGAGTTGTCCCAGTTGTCGGGCAGCAGGTCGGCGGCTGCACGATAGTCGGCAGCGCACTTTTCGGCGCACTCCTTGAACGAGAGGCGCGGCAGCTTGAACTCAGCATCGGGAGCAAGCACTTCCTCGATGTAGGGAAGGCCGCCCCACCATTCCATCTGCTGGTGGTGCCACCAGGCACGGAAGAAGAGCAACTGGCCCTTGATGAAGTTCTTTTCCTCGCGAGTGGCGTCGGTCATCTTGTCCAGATTGGCCAGACCGAGGTTGGCCTTGCGTATGCAGTACCATGCGTGGCCCGCGAGCGAGTGGTCGAACTTGTTGGTTGAGGTGGGATTCGAGCCCGGACGATTGAGCCAGCTCTGCTGTCCGCCCTTGTCCTGCTCGTCGTACCAGTGGCGATAGTCGCCTAAGTCGAAGTGAGCCGTCACGTGGGTGTCGCCACCGCCGGTGTTCATGATTTCGTCCTCGCCCCAGTTGAAGCTGGTACACCAGTAGCAGGACTCCTTGTTGGGTATGCAGTTGTAGATTTCCTCAACGAATCCCTGGAAGTTGGTGAAATTCTTGAAGGCTTCAGTCTCTCCCACCGTTGAGTCGGGCTCTTTGTCAAGATAGTCCTTGCAGGATGTCAGGCCACAGGCCATGGACAAGGCTGCAATACCTATTATATATAATTTACTGAACTTTTTCATTGTTTTGCCTTTTAAAGATTGAATTTGATGCCAAAGTTAATACGCTTCATGGTGGGATAAGCACCGTTGCCGGCGTTGCCGTTGGCGGCAAAGTTCGATTCGCGGTCGTCGGGCATTCGTGTCCACAGCCAGAGGTTGTTGCCGCTGACATAGACCTTGAGGTCCTTCAGTCCGATTTTGCGTACCCAAGGCTGGGTGAAGGTGTAGCCTATCTCTATGTTCTTCAGACGGATGAACGAACCGTCGCAAAGATACTGTGTGCCGTAGTAGCTCTGATAGGGCTTGGTGTTGAAGCGCGGTGTGACGATGTCGGCCCCGTTGTGGTCCTCGCTCCACCATGTGCCTTGGTCATAGACGTTGGCCACCATCACGTCAGCGAAGCTGAGCATGGTCACGTCGCGGGTGACGTTGGTGACGCCGTAGAACTGTGCCATGAAGTTGAAGCCCTTCCAGTCGAATCCGAAGGTGGCGTTGTAGGTGTTCTGGGGCGAGGTGGGGTGGCCGTAGGGAACGAAGTCGTTCACATTGTCAACCTTGCCGTCGCCGTTGAAGTCAACGATGTAGTAGTCGCCGGGCAGCTTCTGGTCGTCGTTGGCATCCATCTTGGGCGAGCCGTAGATGTCGTCGTAGGTTTGCATCATGCCTTGGTCGATGAAGGCGTGGGTCTGTCCGATGGAGTAGCCGGCTTCCTTGCGGTAGCTGGGCAACAGCGGCGCGTCGTCCTTGACGTCAATCTTGTTTTCGGCATGCGTCATGCTCAGGTTGGCCCAGAGGTGCATCTGGTTGTTGAGCATCTTGTTGAATCGCACCTCCACCTCGTAACCGTGGGTGGTCACCTCGCCGATGTTGGCGATGGGGGGTGTCTGTCCGTAGTAGGAAGGAACCGTGCGTTGGGTGCCGGGCACCAGGATGTCGGTACGCTTGTCGCGGAAGAACTCCAGCGAACCTGCCAGCAGACCGCCGAACAGGCCGTAGTCAACACCGATGTTCAGCTTGCGCACAGTCTCCCAGTGAACGTTGGGGTTGCCCACGGTCGATTCGCGATACCATGTGTAGGGCGAAGCTCCTTGGGTCACGTCCATGGCGGTGTTGCCGCCGTAGGCCCACTGGTTCATGTAGAGGAAGCGGAGGTTGGGGATGTTGTCGTCACCAATCTCGCCGTAGCTGGCGCGCAGCTTCAGCATGTCGATGATGTGCTTCTCGCGCAGGTTCTTCATGAAGGCCTCCTCGCTGATCATCCAGCCAATGGCGCCCGAATTGAAGAATGCGAAGCGGTTGTCCTTGGAGAATTTCTCCGAGCCGTTGTAGGCGCCGTTGTACTCAAGGAAGTAGCGGCCGCCGTAAGCGTAGGTGGCACGGAACACCCAATCCTCGCGGTAGTTGGGAATCATCGAGCCCCAGGCTGTTTCCTGGCGGGCGAACACGCCCATGGCCGTCACGTCGTGCTTGCCGAAGGTGCGGGCCCAGTTGAGCTGCACCTGGTAGTTCAGGTTGCGGGTGGTGGCGCGGTTGTTCACGCTACCGCCGTTGGTGGTCCACTTGTTGCCCTGCGTATAGTCGAAGCGGTCGTAGCCTTCGTAAGCCTCCTTATAGACCACGGCTCCCGTCTCGGGGTTGATCCACTTGTTCTGTGGGTTGTTATAGAGGTCGTTGATACCGCGGCGGTTCTCCTCGAAGGTGTTGTCCCAGGCAATCATTCCGCGAGCCGACAAGCCCTTGGTGATGAAGTCGAGATTCTGCTCGAGCACGAAGTCGGTGTTGATGCGGGTGGTGGTGCGGGTTTCCGTTCCACCGAGCGCAAGGCTCTGGGCGCCGTTATCTACGTTGGTGGAGCCGGGAAGGAATCCCCACGAGCCATCGACGTACTTGGGAAGGAACACGTCGGGGCTGATGTTGTAGATACCGTTCCAGCGCTGCGACTCCTGCCATGCGCTCCATCCGTCCTGGTTCCAGGGCGACTTGCGTTTGCCGTTCGAACCGGCGATGTTGATTTTCAGCACCGTGGTCTTGGTGATGTTGAAGTCAAGGTTTGAGCGCACGCTCACGCGATTGTAGTTGTATCCCGTGGAATACTGGCGTCCGTTGCCGAAGTCCTTGTAGAGGTCGCCCTCGTTCACGAAATCCACACCGGCGAAGTATTTCACGAAACGCGTACCGCCGCTCACGTTGAGGTTGGCATTGTAAGACATGGCGTAGTCATCGAACAAGGCCTTGCGCCAGTCAACGTTCGGATAGCGCTCCACAATCAGGTTGCCAAACTCGTCCTTGGCGTTGGGGTCCTGGTTGCGGTAGTTCTCAATGAAACTCACGGGACGCACATAGGCGAAGCTCTCGGGATAGAGGTTCAACTCGTGCTCGACAGCGGTGTTGCGCGCCATCAGGGCGTTGTAGGAGTCGTACTTCTCGGGAATCTTCGAGGGCACCTTCATCACGGCGTTGGCCGTGACGCTGATCTGCGCCTTGCCTTCCTGTCCGCGCTTGGTGGTGATGAGGATGACACCGTTGGCACCCTTCACACCATAGACGGCTGTGGCCGAAGCGTCCTTGAGCACCGAGATGGTGGCCACCGACTGGATATCGACGCTACTCATGGGGCGCTCGATGCCATCGACAAGCACCAGCGGTGCAGAATTGTTCCACGACGAGATACCACGGATGACAATCTCGGGTTCCTCCTCGCCGGGTTTACCAGACGACGACATCGTCACCACGCCCGGCAGGTTACCCGTCAGGGCTGCACCGATGTCGGTGATACCGGCGGCACGCTCCAGCACTTCGCCCGTGGTCTGGGTGATGGCACCCACCACCGAGGCCTTCTTCTGCTGGCCGAAACCTACCACAACCACTTCAGAGAGCTGGGTGTTCTCGGCGAGCGTGACGTCGAACTGGCGCTGCTTGCCAACCCTGAACTCTCTGGTGTCCATTCCCACGTAAGAAACGACAATTGTCGATGACTCAGAAGGAACTTGCAAGGTGAAATGTCCGTCGAGGTCGGTAACTGTTCCCAGCGCGGAATTTCCCTTCACCACAACAGAAGCGCCGATAAGCGCCTCGTTGTTAGCATCGAGCACCGTTCCCTTGATGGTGATGCCTCCCTGCGCCATGGCGGTGCCACAGAAGGCTATCAACATCAGTACAGACAGCGTCAATGCTTTGAACAATTGTTTTCGTTCTTTCATCTTGACTGATTTTAATTCATAGATTTTTTAGGGGTTATTTTTTTTCATGATTCTTCTTCTTGCTTTACATCTTGAACATCTTCTAAGACCTGCTCACAAAAAATTTACATTGCTTTGGGTGGGTCTTTTCCTTTAGTCGTCATGTTGATTCTGGTTAGTGTCTGTCAGGAAATCGGAGGCCACGCATGGCCGTCTTGATTCACATGCTTAAACAATTCGGCTGCAAAATTAAACACCTTTTACATAATTAACTTTATTTTTTGTTACACGCACTTTACGAAGTGTAACAAGTGTTAAAAACCGCCTGTTTATCGGCGTTTTCAGCTGTTTTGGTGCTCACAGGAAAGGGACTCGTCTTCGGTGTTTTGAGGATGTTGGGATGGCGTTTCGTCGGGTGTCGAACTGGCCTTGCCGACGAAAATTTTTTATGATTATCCGCTGGTCGTACCACCAAATACGTTGTCTTAGGGGCAATATACCAAAAGAGACAGTTGGTTGAACGCTCTGCGTCTTCATTCCCGAGCAAGCTCGCCTACCCGTAGCCTTTCGGCCAGCGACCGTTGGTTCCCGAGCAAGCTCGCCTACCCGTAGCCTTTGGCTTTCCCTTCGGCCGCCGATT
>OCTX011910715.1_pt1 | contig 14215 bp, 12 predicted proteins | sample 1539691 | NCBI WGS metagenome assembly OCTX01 (sample SAMN02144231, study PRJEB22623) | gut metagenome | biome: sheep rumen | host: Ovis aries | place: New Zealand | reverse complement strand
TAAATCGCTCTAGCATGACCGTTCTTCTTTCCTCCGTAGTCCGGGAGGTCCTTAAGATAAGCATTATAGTTTTGAACCGTCTCCTCCCAGATCCGGTCTGCCTCTTTTCCGTATCTGTCCATGAGCCATTTCTTCACCGGTTTACAATAAGGCAGTTCGTTTACGGGAACATGATTCATCACCATCATATATCCTCCCGCCAAAGCCATTGTTACAGTTTAAGAAGCTCCTGTGCCATCCGCTCGGGATAAAATAGTGCCATATCCCCGTGATCCATTCCCCTAAAGCTTTTGAAAACAGTCTCGGGTACAAACTTCTTCATATACTTCAGGTCCCAGTCTCTGGCCTTGCGCTCTTTTTCCGCATACCAGTAGTGGACCTTCCCGGTAAAACGAATGGTTTTCTTCGGCATCTTATAGTTGTTGCAGGAATCAAAGGTGTTCCAAAGCGTCTTATAGGTGCAGTGACGGAATATTTTGGCCACGTACTTCAGATCCTCGTCACTGTACTGTGTGGAGCTGAAGGCCTTCACGATCAGTTTTTCCCCGCCAAGTTTACCCAAAGCCATCATTCCGAAATCGCGCACAGCGATGAACCGGGTCAGGATCCATGGCAGCTGATAGGGCGTGATCCCTCCGTCCATTATATAGTTCTTCGCTTTCAGCTTTCCGTCAGCCGCCATCCGCAGTGCGATGCTCCCGCCCATGGAGCAGCCGTAGATCGCTTTTACTTCTCGAATTCCTCTTTTCAGAATATCATCCGCCAGCTCTGAAGCGATCTGCTCGACAGAGCTGAACTCGGAGTTATCGTTAAGGTCATATCCGGGAAGAGCGGGTATCAGCAGGTGATAGTGCTTTTCCAGAAGCGGTATTACATATTCGAAGTAGTCCCACGTTACCAGCGAAGGGTGGATCAGCAGGATGCATTCCGGGTTCTCTTGGCCATACTCGTAAATTTTCATATAGAATCCACTTTCTTCATGACGGCAACAGCGCATGGAATGCGTCCGTCAGCCAATATGATCTGCACATCCAAATACCCGGCGTCCAGAAAAAACTGTCTGTAGCTGTCCACAGTAAACTGTCGTTTGAAATCCGCCCCGGCTCTTCCCACAGTCGCTGCAAATCCGCTCGTTTTGCCTTTGGAATCCTTATTCATGTAGGTCGGGATGATCAACATGCCTCCGTCTTTGCAGACCCGGTTCAGTTCGCCCAGGGCTGTCAGCGGATTGTCCAACAGATGGATCACGTTTCCGGCTACGACCTTGTCAAAGCTGCAGTCCGGAAAGGCCAGCGCGGTGATGTCAGCCTTAGTGAAAGTGATATTATGAAAGGCAACGCAATTCTTTTCTGCCTTCTTCAGCATATTTCCGGAGAAATCCGTCGCTGTAAGCCGCCTGCATTTCTGCGCGATCACAGCGCTGAGAAGGCCTGTCCCGCAGGCACATTCCAGAACAACATCGTCAGGTTCGATCAGATCCGACACGATCTCTTTCAGTATCTTATGCGTTTTCCTGTTGATGACGTTGACAAAGATGTCGTACACGCCGGCTACCTGGTCCCAGAACATCTTGCTGCCTCCCTTTTGGCATAGATAATAAGCGGTTAGATATTTCTAACTATCCCATAATTTTATTCCCTTTTAGAAAGGAATGCAAGAGTCAGCCGGGAATACAAAAGGACAGTTCTTCCGCCATACAAAGAACCGACCCTTTCCATCTCACTCGCTCTTCAGCACACGATAGAACACAACGCCCACGACCAGCAGGATCAGCCCTGCTCCCAGGCAGCATGGAGTGACATAAGCCGGAAGTCCGGCATTTCCAAGATACAGTCCGCCGATCAGAAAGAACACGCTGATGAGCATAGTCAGAAGTCCTATCATCCGGCATGTATTCTTACTCATGCGCTCACCTCCCTGCTCCAGCTGCTCATCTTTTCCTGCAGCCTTGCCATTTGGCTGTACATACCGTCCTTCCGGATCAGTTCCAAATGACTGCCTTGTTCGACGATCCGGCCTTTATCCAGGACCAGAATCAGGTCTGCGCCTCGAATTGTATTGAGTCTGTGAGCGATCACCAGGACCGTTTTATCCCGGCACAGCTCACTCACCGCCTGCTGAATGTAGAACTCATTGTCTGCATCTACACTGGCCGTCGCCTCATCCAGCAGGATCACAGGCGCGTCTTTTAAAATACAGCGTGAGATAGATACGCGCTGGGCTTCGCCTCCGGAGAGGCTGGCTCCGCCTTCTCCCACGATCGTGTCGAAACCATAGGGCAGGTTCATGATAAAGTCGTAACAACGGGCTTTTCTGGCGGCTTCCATCACGTCTTCATAAGAAGCGTCAGGCCTTCCCATAGCGATGTTATTGTAGATCGTGTCTTCAAAGAGGTATACCTTCTGGAAGACCATGCTGATCTGAGACATCAGAGTTTCCATCGGCAATTCTTTGACATTTACACCGCGCAGCCTCACTTCTCCCTCCTGAACATCCCAGAACCTGGCCAGAAGGTTTACGATCGTAGTCTTGCCGCTTCCGGACTCTCCTACCAGCGCGACCATCCGCCCCCGGTCAGCGGTAAATGAGATATCATGCAGGATCTTTTCTTTGCTGTATGAAAAGCCGACATGGGAGAACTCGATCTCGTGCTCTGCCGTGTCAGGCAGCTGCTTTGTGTTTGCCATCGGAAGCGGTTCTTCCGCAAAGACATCCTCCAAGCGGTCCAGGCAGTTTTCCATGATCGTCAGCCGGGAATCCAGCTGGAACAGATGCCTGATCGGGGCGAAAATACTCAGCAGGAACAGCATGACACCGACAAATCCCGCGCTGTCCAGCTGCCCACTGCTGTAAAGACAAACAGCGGTCACGAGGATCGCCGCTGTTCCCAGTGCATAAATGATCTGAAGCACGCGCTCCCATGGTGTATGCTGCCGCTCAAAGGTCAGATTTGTATCGCGGCTTTTAGCAAAGCTCTGACGCAGTTCGCCTGCGCTTTCTCCTGTTATGCAGAAGCTTTTGGACACTCCAAGGCCTTCCGTATACTCGATCACTGCGCCGGTCAGATCCTGGATCGCCTGCTGTCTGGCCGCAGAGTTCCGCATAGACTCGCGGTTCATCGGATATGCGATCAGGATCGCGATGAGCTCCGCGCAGAGCGCCGCTGCTCCTGTCAGGGGATGGATCGTAAACAGAAAAACGGTCAGGACCAGCTGGGAGAAAAGATCACTGACAACATCCGCCACGATATTCATACTGTTTTCTTCGATGAACACCATATCCGCCGACAGGATCGAACTGATGCGCCCCAGGTTCCCGGCTGTAAAATACCCCATTGGTAGCCGTCTTAAGTGCGCAGCGAATTCCTTGCGCTTATCAGCGAATACCTCATAGCCCGTGGCTGACTGGAAGCGATCAGAAAGATTCTGAAATACAGCTCCCAGCGCCAGAAAACACAGCAGTATCCCCGCCGAAACACAGCATGTGATCACATCCGCAGTCCCTTCCATCAGTTTTCGGAGCAGCCATACGGCGGTAAAGATCGGTGCATTTTGGCAGATGGATTTCAGGAAAGAGAAAAGGTAAGCGATCCGTATCCGTCTGGCATATTTACCGCCGCAGAAGCGGAGTACGCGATGTACCATTCTGATCATGTGTTCTTGCCTCCCTTCAGGACCCAGCCCCGGCTTTCCTCTGAAGCTGCCCAGAGTCTTCGATAATCCTCACTTGTTCCGAGAAGTTCCTCGTGTGTCCCCTCCGCGGCGATCTTCCCTTTTCGAAGAACAATGATCTTGTCTGCCGATACAATGGAACTGAGCTTATGGGCTATGACCAGCACAGTTTTATTGCTAATAATATCCGCAATGGCTTCGTTCATTTTCTGCTCGTTTTCCGGGTCGATGAACGCCGTCGCTTCATCGAGGACAATGATCGGCGCATCCTTCAGAAGGACTCTCGCAAAAGCGATCCGCTGGCGCTGTCCGCCGGAAAGTCTGCTTCCGGCAAGTCCCGCGGGCGTATCATATCCCTGTGGAAGCCTGAGAATAAAATCATCGCACTGCGCTCTTTTGGCCGCTTCCCGGACTTCCTCATCCGAAGCATCCGGATTTCCGACGCGGATATTCTCAAGTATGCTCTTGTTAAACAGGAACAGCTCCTGAGAGACGTAAGCGACCTCGCGATTCAGTGCGTCCAGTGTCATATCGCGCAGGCTTTGTCCCCCAATGGTGATCTCTCCGGCGCTGACGTCGTAATAATGGCTGAGCAGCCGGGCGATCGTGCTCTTTCCGCTGCCGGACTCACCGACCAAAGCGGTCATTTTACCTTCCGGCGCGGTGAAGGAGATCCCTTTCAGCACTTCGTCACTCTTGTAGGCAAAGCGCACCTCCTTAAAGCGGACGCTGTGATCTGTTCCTTCAAACTCTGCTGCCCCGCATTTGAGCGGAGGCCGGTCGAGAGTCTTTTCCAGCGCCTGTATCTTGAAGTTGACCTGCGGGATCGCTCCGATCAGAGCGAGCGTCCTCATCAGCATCGGGCCTATGGCAAAGCTCAGGCACAACGCCAGCACATAGCGGCCGAGCGGCATATATCCCATAACGACCATCAGCGCGCCGAACGGCAGGGAATAGAGGACCACATTGGAGAACAGGCTCCCGTACAGGGCCATCCAGGGCCAGCAGACTTTGTACCAGGCCAAGGCGAAGTCACGATACCCGTTTACAGACTCCTCGAAGTGCTTACCGGATTCACCCTCCCGGTTAAAGACGCGCACGACTTCCATTCCGTCGACATATTCGATGATCGTGTTGTTCAGGCGCTTGGACGCGGCAAAATAGCTCCCCATCCGGTCCATTCCCACCGTGTACATCTGTCGGGAGGCGCTGAATCCGAAACCCAAAAGGATAACGGTGAGCAGTGCCATCTGCCAGTCCACCGCAATGAGGACCAGCAGGATCACTGCGGGAACCGCAAGATTGGCGACGCCTTCCGGGATCACATGGGCCAGCATCAGTTCGATCGATTCGATATCGTCACCAAACAGTTTTTTGACAGCGCCCGTGCCAAGATCCTGCACATTGCCGAGGGGCTGCTTTTCCAGCTTCTCCTGCAGGCTGATCCGCAGGTTCTCCAGCGTGTGATATGCGGCGCTGTGGCTGAACTGCAGACCGACAGTGTATGTTATGGCATAGAGAACGCCAAAAACCAGGACCATTACGACAGCGGGCATTGCCGCGGAAAGATTCACAGGCTCTCCCGCAAGTACCCGGTCGATCAGCGTATACACACCCAGATACGGCACAGCGCTGCAAAGCGCTCCGACGATCATGAGCGCTGCCGCGATGTAAGTGTATTTCTTCCATTGCCCTGCATACTGCAGGACTTTGCCGAACATTCCGAGTTTTTCTCTTCTCTTGGAGGTGCTCTCCTCACTTTCTGACAGGAAATACCAGCGCATCCGCGCCGCACCCTCGTCATTTAAGGGATAAAAGCCCAGGATCCGTCCGTTCTCCACATGCAGGATGTGCGTGCAGCATTGGAGAATCAGTTCGGGATCGTGGGTAATGATCACAGATGTAACTGTATCCTGCATTCGGCGCAGGATCGCCGCGAACCGCTCCATACCGCCGCGGTCCAGTCCGGACGTGGGTTCGTCATAGAACAATATCTCTTTTCCGGCGCAAACGGCGGAAGCGATCGCCACGCGCTGCTTCTGCCCTCCGGACAGGGAAGCCGGGTGGCGGTCCAGCTGCTCCCCAAGTCCCAGGCTGTCAAGCACCTGCTCCGCTCTCTCCCGGGAAACTGATGCGTTCAGCATCACTTCCTCTATCACGCTGTCCGAAAACAGCTGGCGGTTCACATCCTGCATGACCAGGAAGCTTCGCTTTGCTCTTTCCTTATCCGTCAGGTATACACCGTCAAAAGCTATGCTGCCGCCGGACGGGATCACCCCGCAGAGGGATTCTGTAAGCGTAGACTTTCCGCATCCGTTATCACCGATCATGGCGATGATACTGTTAGCAGGAAAACTCATGCGGTCGATATCCAGGATCTGGCTGCTCCCGCGGTTGCAGCTAAGGTCTACCGTTTCCAGAACAGGCTTTCCGCCATGCGGTATTTCTCCGATCAGGGGATTTCTCATCAGGGAATGCAGGTCTATGCATCGAAGTCCAAGGCTCGCCAGCTCTGTGTCGGGAAGCTTCTTCAGTTCGTCAGGCACAAAACTCCTGACAATATATCCGTCGTCCAGATAGACAAAGCGGTCAGCCAGGTCCATCAGATAGTACAGCCTGTGTTCAGAAATGACGATCGTCTTGCCGGACTCTTTGATGCGGCGGATCGTCTCGTGCAGCCGGGTGATCGCTTTTTTGTCAAGATTTGACGATGGCTCATCCAGCACAAAGACCTCCGGCCGCGCTGTATAGACACTGCCGCAGGCGATCTGCTGTTTTTCACCGCCGGAGAGCTCGAAAATATTGCGGCCGAGCAGGGCGTCGAGCCTCATGTCCCCGACCGTTTTATCCAGCCTGCGCTTTATTTCATCCCGCTCCAGTCCGAAGTTCTCACATCCGAAGACCAGCTCACCGGTCGTATCTGTATTAAAGAACTGGCTCTTGGGGTTCTGGAAAACACTGCCGACAAGCCTGCTGATCTCAGTCAGTGAAGCTTTGGAAACGCAAAGACTGTCTACCCAGACTTCGCCTTCCAGCTCGCCGGGGTAAAAGTGAGGGGCAAGGCCGTTGATCAGCCGCGTGAGCGTAGTCTTTCCGCAGCCGGAAGGGCCGCACAGTACAACGACTTCACCGGTGCCGATCGTCAGATCAATGTTGTCCACACCCTCGCCTGTGCCCTGCTCGCCTCCATAGTGAAAACTGACATTTTTAAATCTGATCATATGCCTGCTGCTCCTTTCGATGAGACCAGTATCACAATGGCCGATGCCAGTGCAGCAAAAATAGACATCACAATATAGTCTGCCGCATGAAGTCTGACCTCTTCATAGGAGCTGCGCTTTACATCGATGTCCATACCGCGGGCCAGCGCTGCGGCTGCCAGTTCCTCCATCACTCCGATGGTCGAGAACAGCAGCGGGACCAGCACATACTCGATCGTTCTCCAGGGGTGCCGCAGTACGGAGCTGAAGTTTACGGAGATCCCCCGGAAAGCCATCGCCTTGCGTATTCCGTTCCATTCGTCCTGTACAGTAGGAATAAAACGGAACAGCATGGCGATCGGGATCACTGCATTGACCGGCAGGTGCATTGCTGACAAAGCTGACAGAAACTGACTGATGCGTGTTGTCTGCACGATCAGAACGATACTGAGTATCGTCGGCAGAGAATACAATATGAGCGTTGTCAGCACTGATACGATCAGTACCACTGCCGGAGCAGAGCTTCCTGTATGATCGACAGCTTCCTTTATGTACAGCGCGACGGAAAAGGCAAAAAATGCCTTCAGTGCCAGCCATGGTTTCCCGCTTAGCGCGAGTACGGCGCAGACTGCTCCCGTGAACAGCAGAATATACAGCCCGCTGTATGTATACATGCTGGTCACGCCGCAAGCGAGAAAAATAAAGAGTTTGGTCCTGGGGTCAAAATGCACCAGCGCCTTTGAATCGTCACCGTAAAGACTGATATCCATAACTTATATGATCCCTGCTTTTTCGAAATGCTTGCTTATAAGTCCGGATGCGATCAGCACGCCGACTGCTGCTCCGGCCAGCGCCAGTCCGATCTGGATAAAAGCAAGGCCGCCTGCTGCATATTTTGCCAACTGGTCCGCATAGTCCTGTCCGTAAAAGCTGACAGAACGGGCCATAAACTCGTCCCTGTGAAAATACAGCATGGTGTACGGGCATACCATGTTCAGGTTGAAGGCAAGGAAGGACAACAGGAACATCTTTCTGGATTTGTAATGGCCTGCCATAATAATGAACTCAGCTGCAAGGGCACAGGCGATCGCCAGGATCATGCCCAGCACGTTACCGGAGCATGCGACGAGGGCAAACAGTACGCCGAGGATCAGCGCGGCGCCGAATTTATGCACCTTCAAAACGCACAGTTCATAGACAGTCGCGCAGACGACGCCGACCGTAAAGGGCGCAAGGATATAAAGGACAGGGATCGCGCTGGTGCCAAGCACTACAATGAGCATCAGGACGATGTAGACCGCTCCGAATGCGCCTGCGTAAATGAGGTCCTTTGTGCGGAGCTTTTTATCGCTCTGCTGTGTAGTTTGTGTTACTTCTTTTCTTGCCATAGTGTTTCTCTCCTTTTCATGTGTTGTATAAAAACGGCACAGACCGTTTTTTACGGATAACGATTTTGGAAAAGTGTTATCAAAAAAGCCTGACCGGTTTGGGTCAGGCTTTCAGCTTTCCTTATTTATTTCTTCAAGCAGTTTCTGAAATCCGGCTTCTGAGAAGGCCGTCAGCAGAATGATCATTTTTTTCACTTCCTCCACGGTATATCCTCCGTAAATGAGTTCCATATACTCCTCAAATTTCATGTGAAGAATGATCATAACAAGTGAGGGGTCCACATGCCTTCCCGCATAGCGGTCAAAGATCTCCTGATAGCTTGGATAAAACACTTCGTGGATCAGGTGCTCCTTAAATCCCTCATATTTCGTTCCGCCGGAGCACTCAAACAGAAGGCGGAACTCATCCTTGTGCGCTATTGCGTAAGCAATAGATGTCAGTTCATTGTCTATTCCGGTACTCAGATCAGTCATCTCCTGAGAGATAACATTCCGATACATTTCCTGAAACCCACGGAGCATAGGATCCACAAGCGCGGAGAAAAGATCCTCTTTTCCGGAAAAGTGATTATAAAATGCTCCTGTAGTAAGTCCAGCCTCCTTACATATAGTCCTGAGAGATGCTTTCTCAAAACCATACGCAAGGAACTGTTCTTTTCCGCTTTTCAACAGCATTGCTCTGATATTGACGGGGAGTCTTGCCATGTTCCGCCTCCAGTTAGATATCTCTAACCAAAATAACATGTGTTATCTTCAAAGTCAACTCCCCTTTTCGCAGCATCAGCTGTATTTTGTTCGATGTGACCGGGCAGTTCGCTGTTTTGCAGAACATCTTCATTTCCACCCGAACAGGCCTTTCTTCTCATAAGGATTCGACTCCACGGACAGGCAGGAATAGCCTGTTGCGTCAATAGCCGATTTGATCATTTCCGCATCCACCGGCGCTTCCGTCAGGAAGGATGCCTCTTTTTTACCGCGGGAGGCTGCGACCTTCTTCGCAGAAGGAACAGCTTTCCGTATCGTATCGCAGATATGCGCTTCGCACATCCCGCACATCATTCCGTCTATTTTCAGTGTTGTTCTGATCATTGCTTTATGTCCTCCGTTTCCAACTCTCTCTGTTCTCTTTCACTTTCCGGGTACATCCCGGCGACCGCGCGTCAGTTAGTAATATATAACTAAATTATATACAACTAACTGAGCAAATCAAGCTTTTTACATATATATCAATCCTCCAAAAATCCCGCCGGGTCCGGCAGGTCCGACGGGATTTCTGTGTTCTTCATTTATCTGTCCCGGATACCGGAGTCAATGTGCCTCATTCCCCTTTTTCCTTAATCGACCAGCCCGCGCTGGAGTTCTGCAGTTCAGCCATACGACGGAACATACTGTTCTCACATGCGAACAGTTCCTCCGGTGAGCCCTGTTCGGCAACTTTTCCGTCGGCGAGGACCACGATCTTGTCCGCTGCTTCAACTGTACGCATCCGGTGCGCGATGACCAGCACGGTCTTTCCTGCGAGCAGGCGGGACAGAGCGCCCTGTACCTTGGTCTCGTTCTCTACATCGAGGGAAGCCGTAGCTTCATCCAGCAGTACGATCGGCGCGTCTTTGAGCAGCGCGCGGGCGATGGAGATGCGCTGGCGCTCGCCTCCCGAGAGCTTCGCACCGTTTTCACCGATCGGCGTATTATACCCCTGCGGCAGTTTTTCCACGAACTCGTCGCAGTTGGCTGCTCTTGCGGCCGCCCGGACTTCCTTATCCGTCGCGCCGTGCTTTCCGAGCCGGATATTCTCCATCACGGTATCATCAAAGAGCACCACATCCTGGAACACCATGGAATAGTCTGTGAGAAGCGTTTCGGGATCAATGGTCTTAATATCGACGCCGCCGACTTTGATCGCTCCGCTTTCATTGTCCCAGAGACGGGCGGCGAGCCTCGTGCATGTGCTCTTTCCGGAGCCGGAAGGACCGACCAGGGCCGTGACTTCACCCTCTTTCGCGGTAAAGCTGACGCCGTCCAGCACCTGTTTGTCATCGTAGCCGAAACCGACATTTTCAAAAACAATGTCATGCCCATCCGGATGGAACTCTTCGCTCCCCTCCGCTGTCCTCGCATCCTCGATCTCATTAAGGCGGTTCGCGCAGACCTCGGAGAGGAACATCTCGGAGATCAGTGCCAGAGCCTGATCGAACGGCGCGTAAATGCGGGTGATCACCATGAGATACATGAAGAGCATCATGAAATCGATCTCACCCGCAAGGATCATACGAGTTCCGGCAAGGATCGTGGTCGCTACACCCAGTCGCATAATGACGCTAGCGGCGTTGACGAAGACCCCGTTCACGAGTTCCACATGGATCATTTTGGCTTCGTGTTCGTCGATCTTATCGCTCAGCGCATTCAGAAAGCGGTCTTCCTGGTTGGTCGCCCTGATCTCCCTGATGTTTTCCAGGGTCTCCTGGATCCCGTCGGAGACCTGAACAGCCGCCGCCTTGGTAATCTCCGAATTCTTACGGGAAAGCTTCCGGCTTCCGAAAAGGAGGATAAAGGCCACCGGAACAGCCCACAGGCATGCGATCGCCAGTTTCCAGTTGTATGCAAGGAGCATGACGGCAATGACAGCCGTTGAAATAAAGGAACCGTAGAGATAGCCCAGGCAGTGGGACCAGACATGCTCCAGCCGGTTCACATCTCCCATGAGGGTCTCGATGAGGTCGGCGAGGTCCCGCTTGCTGAAGTAGCCTAAGGGGAGCTTGCGAAGGCGCTCCGCCAGCGACAAGCGCACTTTTTTGACTTCCCGGTAAACAAGGCCGTAGGTCGTCTGATACTGCTGCAGGTGCGTGAAGAACGACAGGAGGAGGAATACCGCCACAAGGAACAGAATAGTGACCGCGCCGGGCAATGGTGCAGCGTCCGTCAGCGTTCCGACAAATGCCTTCATCATGAGGTACAGGATCCCCATGCCGCCCATGACGACCAGATTGACTATGACCGTCCAGAGCGTTCCTTTTTTCGTATTCCTGATCCCCTGGTCCGTAAGAGCGTATTTGCGCTGAAAATCTTTACCGAACATATCACTTCGCCTCCTTTCCCAGCAAAATGGGCTCCGCCGCATTTTCCCTGGAATCGCGCTGCCCAGTCTCTGCAGATCCTTCCGAGGAAATGCGCCACCGGACCGCCCGCCGGTAATCGGCCCACATGCGGGCATACAGGCCATCCGCATTCAACAGTTCTTCGTGGCTGCCCTGCTCTGACACATGTCCTGAATCCAGGACAATGATCCTGTCCGCGCCTACAACAGTAGACAGCCGGTGCGCGATCATGATAACGGTGCGCCCTTCAGTGAGCTTCGTGAAGGCTTTCTGGATCAGCGCCTCGTTTTCGGGGTCTGCAAAGGCTGTCGCCTCATCCAGAACTACGATCGGCGCGTTTTTCAGGATCGCCCGCGCCAGTGCCACGCGCTGCTGCTCGCCGCCGGAGAGATATGTCCCCTTCGTACCGATCATGGTATCGATTCCTTCCGGCAGCTTTTCAATGATATCATCACACTGCGCCGCAGAGAGGGCCTCCATCACCTCCTCGCGGGAAGCGTCCGGCCTCGCGGCCCGCACATTTTCCAGTATGGACGCCTTGAACAGATGGGTGTTCTGGAACACAAACGCCACCTGGTCCATCAGCACATGCGGATCGGTCTGCCGCACATCCACACCGCCGACTTCCACTGCTCCGCCCGTCACATCCCAGAAGCGCGGGATGAGACTGGCTGCCGTGGTCTTTCCGCCGCCGGAAGGTCCGACGAGCGCCACTGTCTGTCCCGGTCCCACGCGGAAAGAAACACGGTCGAGTGCCGGAATATCCGCGCCGTCATAGGTAAAGCTTACATTCTTAAACTCGACACTGTTGTCCCGTGGAACCTGCGGATGATCGGTGATCTCCATCATCGGTGCGCTCATGACCTGATTAATGCGCCCAAGCGCAGTACTTGCCTGCATCGAGCCGCTCGCGGCAAACATGATCCTCGCCAGCGCCGTGGACACAACTGCGGAAAAGGCGGCATAGAAAGCGAAGTCCGTCAGGAAACCGGCAAAGTTTCCTGTGCGGAGCGCGCCGGGAGCAAGCAGCAGCGCCACAGGAACAAGAAATACGAAAGCGCCTTCAGTGGCAGTGAGGTTTACAGCCTGCGGGACCTTGCAGACATCGGCCTGAAAGTGTTCCGCCTTGGCGCTGTAGTCCTCGATCGCCTGCTTGAAAGCCCTGAACGAGTAAACGGTCTGCTGGAATACCTTGACCACGGGAATGCCGCGCACATATTCGGTGCCGGCCTTACTCATCACATCCTGCGCCGCGTAATACTCCGCCATGAGATTTGCATTCTTGCCGCCCATCATGTAGAACATAGCCCCGATTGAAATGACAGCAGCCAGCAGGCAGGCTGCGCCCATGCGCCAGTCAAAGACGAACATCAGCACAATTGTGGCGATCAGCATGGCGGCGGATCCGACGATATCCGCCAGGTTATGGGCAAGAAGCGTCTCCGTTTCCGACGCAGCCCCATCGAGGCGGTTGCGCAGAAGTCCTGACGCGTTGGAGTCAAAAAATCCCAGGGGCGCCTTCATCAGGTGCTCCATACCTGCCTTGCGGATGTTGCTCGCTGTGCGGAAGGCTGCAAGATGCGTGCACATCAGCGCGCAAAAATAGACAGCGATCCCGGCAAACGCGAAGGCAAACGCCATCCAGCCGTAACGGGATATCCTGACGGCCTGTGTCCAGTTTGGCGCGACAGCGATCAGATCCCGCACTACCAGCCAAATGCAGATATACGGGAGCATCCCAAGGATCATGGCGAACGCCGAGAAGATGAGTCCTAAATAAGTCAGCCCTTTGTAGCTGCCCGCATAACCGAGCAGGGCTGACACGTCGCTTTGTTTCTTTTCTTTCATTTGCATCTTTAACCTACTACCTCCCACATTTCTCCCATATTCATAAGTTCCGCGCCGGGGATGCAGCCTGAGCAGCCGTTCTTTCCTTTTCTGCCGCCCGGATCGTTCCCTGCATTCGGACTGCAGCCCGTACAGCTGCTGCAGCTGCCGCCTCCGCAGGAGGCAGCTGTAAAGGAAATTCTTTTGATGATGCCCGCGTTTTCCAGAAACTCCAGTTTTCTGCGTATGTCAGCCGGCGTCGTGTGAAGCTCCGACGCCAGCATGAGTGTCGTGCGGGCGTGTCCGTCCTTTAACAGATTCAAAAGCTCGTTCATCTCATCACCTCGCCTTACCGATACCTGAACGGAGAATCGTCACCCGTTCAACTTTTGAACAGAGAAGCGTCCCCCGTTCAAAAAATCACCAGTCCGATGCGATACGCTATCGCCGCGAGCAGCAGCGCTGTCAGCGTATAGTACACGGCGATCTTTGCCGTCCACTTCGCGGAATGGATCTCCTGATAAGTCGCCGCCAAAGCCACTACGCAGGGCATATTGAATGTGATCGCGAAGATGAAGGCCAGCGCCTCAGGCTTAGTGACATTCGACAGCAGGATCTCGTTCAGGTTGGACGCTACACCGCCGCCGCTCATAGCCTGGTTGAACGCGCCGGCGAAGTTGCCGCCGGTAAAGAGAGCGCTGATGACGCCGAGCGCGCCTTCCTTGCCGACTGATGACGCAATAAACGCTACAAAGAGCTGCCAGTTGAGACCAAACAGCTTCGTCACCGGCTCGATCGCAGTGCCGATCCGGTACAGGAGCGGCACGCTGTCCGCTGAAAAAGAATAACTGATCAGCCAGAAGATCGCGCAGACAAGTAAGACCACTTTTGTGACGCGGACGAAGGTATCCTTCGTGCGGCCCAGCACATAGCGGAACAGGGCACCCCACTTCGGCTTATGGTACGGCGGCAGTTCCATGATCATGCCGTAGCGGTCCTCTTCTTTCACAAGCCCGCGCCCGAAGATCTTCGCC
>OCTX014568094.1_pt1 | contig 14219 bp, 11 predicted proteins | sample 1539691 | NCBI WGS metagenome assembly OCTX01 (sample SAMN02144231, study PRJEB22623) | gut metagenome | biome: sheep rumen | host: Ovis aries | place: New Zealand | reverse complement strand
GGAATATGCAGCTGCCTTAAGGCGTCGGTCTCTGACACGATTTCATTCGGCGACAGCATGAATGACATTATGATGATTCGCACGACCGGAGTATCGGTCGCGATGGGCAATGCGGAACAGAGGGTCAAGGATGAAGCGGATATTATCTGTGAATCCTGCGACGAGGACGGTGTCGCTAAAGAGCTTCAAAGACTCGGTCTCATCTAAATGTTCCACCGCTTGCATTTGATATAATTCTCCTGTATCATATAGGTTACATGGGATTTACCGGGGACCGAGTTATGATCCCCGGTTCATTATGAGCGCAGCTAAGATTATGCATGGAGGTTTTTATGCTTGAATTAAAACATGTCGGCTACGTGGCTGAGGATGACACTGAGATCCTGAGTGACGTAAGCCTTTCTATCAATGAGCGGTTCGTGGCCATCACCGGTCCGAACGGAGGCGGCAAGTCTACCCTCGCAAAATTGATTTCCGGCATTTATATGCCGACCAGCGGTCAGATTCTTCTGGACGGCATCGATATAACTCATATGAGTATAACGGATAGGGCTAATCTCGGAATTTCCTACGCGTTCCAGCAGCCGGTGCGCTTCAAGGGACTCAGGGTGCGCGATCTTCTCCGCCTCGCGGCGGGCAAGGATACGACTCTCGCTCAGGCATGTGATTACCTCAGTGAAGTAGGTCTGTGCGCGCGGGATTACATTGACCGTGAACTGAATGACTCACTCTCCGGCGGCGAGCTGAAGAGAATCGAGATTGCCATGGTCCTGGCCCGCGGAACAAAACTCTCTGTATTCGATGAGCCCGAGGCGGGTATTGATCTGTGGAGCTTCCAGAATCTGATCAGGGTCTTTGAGAAAATGTATGAGGAGACCCGGGGAAACATTCTGATCATCAGCCACCAGGAGCGGATCCTGAACATTGCCGACAAGATCGTTGTCATCAGGGAAGGCAAGGTGGACAGAGTCGGCAGCCGTGATGAGATCCTTCCGGGACTCCTTCAAAGTGCCGATGCCGGGAACGCGGTGTGTGATATACTGACGCAGAAAGTAATGTCGTGAGGAGGGCAAGATGGACGAGATACGTATGAACTTACTGAAGGAGGTCGCGGACCTCGACGCACTCCCAGTCGGAGCGTACAATATCCGCGAAAACGGCAAGGCGGCAGGACGCAATACCACCGCGAACATTGATATTGTAACAAAGTCGGACAAGCCCGGAATCGATATAATCATAGCCCCCGGGACAAAAAAAGAGAGTGTCCATATCCCGGTCATTATTTCCCAGACCGGTCTTACAGACCTTGTGTATAATGATTTTTACATCGGCGAGGACGCTGACGTTGTGATTATTGCTGGCTGCGGTATCCACAACTGCGGCGGCGAGCTGTCCCAGCACGACGGTATCCACACATTCTGGCTCGGAAAGAACTCTCATATCCGCTACGTTGAGAAGCACTACGGCGAAGGGGACGGGAGTAAGAATGTCATGAATCCGACCACGATCGTTCACCTTGACGAGGGCGCTTCCATGGAAATGGAGACGACACAGATCGCGGGTATCGATGATACTGACCGGCGAACGGAAGGCGATCTCAAAGCCGGAGCAAAACTTGAGGTCAGAGAGAAGATACTTACGAACGGCGTACAGAACGCGAAGACATATTTCAATGTCGATCTCAACGGGGAGGGCTGCTCGGCCAATGTAGTCAGCCGCAGCGTTGCCCGTGAGAACAGCACGCAGTTCTTTGACAGCCGCCTTAACGGAAATGCGCCATGTGCCGGCCATTCCGAGTGCGATTCGATTATAATGGAGAACGGCAGGGTCACAGCGTGCCCGTCCCTTACCGCCAACAATATCGATGCGAGCCTGATCCATGAAGCAGCCATCGGAAAAATTGCCGGTGAGCAGCTTATGAAGCTGATGACACTGGGGCTTACCGAAAAAGAAGCAGAAGAACAGATCGTCAACGGATTCCTGAAATAATGTGAAAAATGGCACACCAACGGATGAAAGGGAGATAACTATGGATAATTATGTCATTTACACTGACACATCCGCCGATGTGAGCAAGGAGTTCCTAAAGAACAATGAACTCTTTTTTGTACCTATGACTTACACGCTTGGAGAGGAAGAGAGAGTTTGCCGTGGAATGGAAGACGAGGCTCTCCTGAAAGAGTTTTATGACGGCCAGCGGGCAGGTGATCTCACACATACAAGTCAGATTACGCCGCAGCAGTATATAGATGTCTTTGAGAAGCATCTTGCGCAAGGTGAATCTGTTGTCTATCTGTCCCTGTCGAGCGGATTGACCAAGACTTTTGACAGCGTGCGGATTGCTAAAATGGATATGGATGAGAAATATCCTGACGCGAAAATATATCCCGTCGACACATTGTCTGCAACGGGCGGTATGGGACTGCTCGCAGAACTGGCGGTCAATAATAAAAAGAGCGGAATGAGCGCAGCTGAAAATGCAGCCAATCTCGAAGAAATGAGCCATAAGGTCTGCCATATCTTTATGGTGGAGGATCTCATGTATCTGAAGCGAGGAGGACGTATTTCCGCCGCCACAGCTGTTGTCGGTACTGTCATGAATATTAAGCCGATCCTGGTCATTGATCAGGAAGGGAAGCTCATCACTGTGGCCAAGAAACGCGGTGAGAAGCTCGCCCTCAGAGAACTGATGACGAGATATCTGGACAGCCGGGACACGAGATACGGAAAGAACGCTTACATTATTCACGCGGATGCCGGGGAACGGCCGGCGATTCTCGAAGAAATGCTGAAGCGCCACGACCCGTCTGTCAACTATACAGAGATGTATCTCTCTCCTATTATCGGCGCGCATACCGGCCCGGGCATGACAGCGATCCTTTTCTTCGGCGACCGCGCCAAAATATGCGAGTGATGAATCTGCGTAACGGTTCAGACAGACGCATCGAAGTTCAAAATCGGCGCAGACACCATCTTCATCGAAAAACGCAGTTCCTTCCCTGCGAGCTGGAGCAGGGCGGCCAGCCGCCTCTGCTCGATCTCTCAGTCGGACCCGCAATGTTTTTCTCACGAAGATGGATGCCTGCGCCGGAATCGAACTGCAAGAGCTGTCTGTCTGAAATGTTACTTACACCTAAACACAAAAATATTGCTCCTCGTGGATGCTTGACAGCACTGCGAGGAGCTTTTTGAGTTAAAATAATTTCCACTCTGGATCCTGGGCAAAGCCGTACTCATAAAAGATGTACTGGCAGATTATTTCTCTGTGAAGGAGAGCCCCGCTGCGGCCAGCGGGAGCAGCATATATACGCTGCTGAAAACGTAGAGGCTCTTGGTCTCCCACACAAGGTGGAAGAGGAACACGCCCAGGAGAAAGAGGATCGGGAATGCTGTAAAAACTGTGACGTTGTCACTGTGACTGAATCTGTCTGTCATTATCCGGATCCGCCGGATCAGACTTTTGATCAGGAAGAGGACACAGCCGGCCAGCACTGCAGTATAAATTATACTGCATATTATGCAGGTGATATCGTACGCAGTCCCTCCGGTGTAGAGGTTCCTGAAGAGGAGACCGCCGACCTTCTCCGCTGCGGCATCCTGCGGACCTACCCAGACAGACTGGAATGTCGGTTCTGACCATGTAGACGCAACTTTTCTCATGAAGAAGGTGTATGCGTAGTCGTGGTCATTGCGGAATGCCTGAAGGCGCTCGCTGATTAAGGCATGGGCGGCTTCATCTGCCGCTTTCTGATCGTAACCGGTCTCCTGAAATGTACTATAGTTATAGCCATTGTACCAGCCTTCCGCTCGGGGCCCCTCTGAAAGGCCCATTGCCATCCAGGCTGACCGCGGAATACTGTTTTCAATCTTTTGACCGCTGATGTTTCCGATGCCGATTTTTAGGATCATATTCGGAATGATCATGGCGGCAATAAGCAGGACTGCCACCACTATATAGCGAATTCTACCGACGATTTTTCTGCGGTCATGCTCAAATGTACGGAGGAATATGAGGAGCAGAAGGATTATTTCCGCAATGACTCCGATCATGTAATTGCTCCTGAGTATCACAGCAAAAGCGCAAAAGATCACTGCACAGACGGCATGGAGAATGTTTCCGCTCTTTTCAAAGTTCACAAGAGCCAGGAATGAAATCAGCAATGCTGTGAGACCGGGAATGATGCCATAGCAAAAGACGCTGAAGAAAAAGTGTGGAAGCATGATGAACGTCAGGAGCACGGTCATAAAATTGATCTGGTCATTATTGAACAGCGCATCCGAAATATTGAGCATCAGCAGATTATTGAGGAGGATCAGTACCAGATTCAAAATATAAAAATAATGAATATCAGGCAGGAACCTCTGAAGGAGGCTGAGAATGATGGTGATTCCGATCTGGTGAGGATATGCGGCAAGATAGCCGCTGGAATATGTTCCCTGCGCGGTGGAGGCATCAAGGATGAGCGGAGAATAGTCACCGCTTTTTATCTCACCGGCAGCTGTAAATATAGCATACGCATCTGCCCTGAGGTCTGAGGGAACGCGAAAAATCAGGTAAAGACCGAAAATCAGATAGAGAGCTGTGCCGAGGATAAAGAACAGCATGGTTCCGTTTTTCGGAATAAACCCGTGGGGATCCCTGAAGGAGAAGAAACCGAATGCGATAATGCATGCGAGGACTGTCATAAGGACGAGGTAAAACAGAACATTATCGGTCGCGAATGTAACGAGCTCCGCATCTGTAAGCGGCATAAAGGCTGTACCTGTCAGATTCAGATATGTAATGAACAGGAGTACGCTCCCGCCGAGGATGTATATGATGCTTCTCAGTATACTGTTAAGAGTTTTCAATGGTCGAACCTCACTGGATGTATTAGTATTATCGGGAGATACTTGCGTAACTTCCGATAAGATATTATATGTGTTTTCTCTCCTGCAGACTTATATAGAGGTCATAGAGGGGAGAGCCGGTCTGTCCTCTGGCGGGAAAATCGCTCTCGGGAAAATCGATGATCTGGTGGTCGAAGCAGTTGACAATTGTTGTGCCTCCGCTGTGAGTCATTATGGGATTAAAGTGTCCATAGGATTTATGCACGTGGCCGTGGATAAAATACTTGGGTTTCCATTTTTCGAGCAGCGGGTTAAAGCACATAAACCCCATGTGAGGAAGATCTTCCATATCTCCGAATCCCCGTGCCGGCGCATGAGCCAGAAGGATGTCGAAACCGTTCATCAATACTGCCCGTATCTCAGCCTTCAGGACCCGACGGCGCATATCATTTTCCGTGTACTGATTGCTTCCGTTGTTATAGCGCATGCATCCGCCGAGCCCCAGAATGCGAAGTCCCTTGTAGTTGTAGATCGTATCCTCGATGCAGATGCAGCCCCCGGGCGGCTCCTTATCATATTTACTGTCATGGTTCCCGCGGACATATAGCAGTGGACAGTTTGTCAGTGTGACCAGAAATTCCAGATAAGCGGGAGAGAGATCTCCGGCGGATAAAATGAGGTCTACATCTCGCAGGCGTTCCGAGTCATAATAGTCCCACAGACTTTTTGATTCCTCGTCCGCAATTGTAAGTATCTTCATACGGGCTCCTTATTTTTTGACGCCCGCGACAGATACGGACTTTTTGGCGCTGTCATTCATTTCCCAGGCCGGCGGAATCTCACCGTCGACGTTTTCGTTCAGCCAGTCGATTGACAGAATTTCTTCGTAAGTGAGACGATCTGAACCTACCGGTTTCACAATACTGTCGCGGCTTCTCAGTTCTCCGTCGAACGGACTGATCGTGCCTTTGACAAGCCCGTCCCGGAGAAGGTCCATAAGCTTCAGTGTATTATAGGAAAGCTTTTTTGAATATATCACGTCGATGACACCGGATGAAATGCCGTACCAGTAATTCAGGGACTGATTTTTATCGGTCAGGGATTTCGATTCCCAGGCGCCGGTAAGAATGCTCTCAATGATAAGAGCGTAGTAGCGCCCCCAGTTCTGCATCGGTGCCGCCAGGTTCTCAGCTGTGCCGTCATCAAGGACCCGGTAGAGTCCGTGACGCCTTTTCACATCTCTCGGAGTAATGAATTCTTTGCCGGAGATGATGGAAATGCCCTGGGATGTCAGATCTGCCTCCCAGTCATAATCCTTTCGCCCCGACCAGACCAGCGTGACGCGCGCTTTTGGATCGATCATGGAAGCTCCGATTGCAAATGCGTTGATTTCCGCCAGTGTTCCGTAGATCGGAGCCCCGGCACAGTAGCCTATCCTGTGGTTTGGAGCCATGATGGCAGCCAGAGCGCCCATCAGGAACTTGGCCTCATAAGTCCTGGCTTCATAGGAGCGCACCGCATTGACCGTGAGGCCCGTTGAACAGTTCAGGAACTTGATCGAGGGGTTATCGATTGCGGCTTTCAGGGCTGTCGGCATCATGAGCGGGGATGTGGTAAAGATGACGTCGTCCTTATCATCTATCGCCGCGTTCACGCCTCTCAGGATGGAATCCTCATCGTTGCAGTTCTCAATCTTGATCGTGTCGATCAGATCTCCGTATATGCGGTGGAGCTCATTGCGGCCGAGCTCATGTCCGTAGGTCCAGCTGGAGGATGCTTCGTCATTTGCATAAAGAAAAGCGGCCTTCAGCGGGCGCTGGACAGTATAGACCGGCATGACATTGAGCATCTTCGCAATCTTGGCATCCTGCAGTGCCCCGGCCTTTTTGTCGACCTGCCACGGGCTTTCGATGAGTTTCAGGTTGTCCGGATCAGATTCTGTGAGGAATTCTTTCCATATACGGTCCATATGCTTACCTAGGGCGTCGTTCCCGGCGTCCCGCAGAGTCTCAAGAGGGTAGATGCCGAGAGAGATGAGCAGAGCGTCTTCTGCTCTCAGCCCTGTGCGCGAACCGCCTTTCTGATAGAAGACAGACGCGAACCTCTCAGCCGTGTCCATGAAGTCTTTCACCAGCGATTTCGGCCACGGAGTGACAAGGTCACGCCCCAGAAGCGCGGCAAGCTTGTCGAAACAGCCCTCGCGGGTGAACATAAAACCGAAGATGCCGGTCACCTCATAAAATGAAAGATACTCGTAGTAGATCTGAATATCGCGGCCGCTGGTCTTTTTAGGAAGGCAGCGGATCACATGGGTGGGAATCGAGTAAGATCCAAGATATTTCATAACGGAGACCCGCTTGTTGCCCTCCTCGACGTAGAAACGGCCCATGTACTCATATGCCTTGACAGGCTCTCTCAGACCCTCCTCGAGCTGTGATTCGTAGAGGTCAGCCCATTTTTTGGCAAACTCTGAATTCTCGTCCAAAAGGGGCATAAAATTTTCGGCAAATGCATTCTGCCTGCCCCGTGTCCTTGTACCCGCATACAGATACAGGGGGATTTCATGGATACCGAGATCCTGTTCAGCTGCTATATCGGAGGAAGAGACGAACTCTTCCATTGATGAAAGATAGGGATTGCGGCCGGATACCGTGGCCCAACGTCTGGCACGCTCTCCCTGTCGTCTGGCGTTGTTATAATCGTTTGTCATGAGTGAGAACACCTCCTTCTCTTATTCGTTAATAATACCAGAAACGAGTGGAAAAGTAACTATAATCAGGCCTTTTTCCGGTGGGGATAAAAAACTGCCCTGCCCGGAAGAACAATCTTCCGGGCAGGGCAGTTATCAAATTTTACCTAATCAGCCAAACAGTTCAGAATTTACATATGCGCGCTGACCATTGTAATCGATTACGAACCATCCGTCCACATTTCCCTGGATCGTGACCCGTTCATCCGCGTCGATCGTACCGATGATCGTGTTCGGGTCTCCGCCGGGCTCGCTGTAGACGTCCGCGATCTCGAGGGCGACCGCCTTGTTGCCTTCACCACCCTGGTCGGTGTTCTCGTCATCTTCGACGATGTCGACGTCATAGTATTCAACACTGTCTGTCTGATCGTCGTATTCCTGCGCGTCTCCGTCATCCTGTACCCAGTCGTTTGATTCTTCGGTGTCGTCTTCATCGATGTCACCGCCAAGCGCCCATTCCGGAATGGAGTCCGGATCAGACTCGGGGGTCGCCGGAATCGGTGTGGGAGTGGGAGTAAGAGCAGGCGTTGCTGTCGGGACAGCAGCGATGACTGAATCCGGTTTTGGCGAATTGGTGTCCTTTGCGCCGCAGGCACTGAGAAACAGGATACCGCCGAGAAGGATCACAGTGCCGGTTTTAAACATTTTTGTCATAACCTAATTCCTTTGCGTGTTAAAATTCTGACCTTCTCTTGTATACAGAAGGTGATCTTACGAATACAGTATAGCGATGATTTTATCATTTTCGAATCATTACGTCAATTCCACTTGTATTTACGTTTGTTTACGTTTCTGTTAAAGTGTAGTATCATATCACATAAAAATAAGAAAAAGAATTTCCCGCACACAGCAAAGAGAAGTATCATTATAGAAAGTGGGAAGTTTACCGGAGAAATACTGAACGGAGAATATTATGTGGATCGCTGATAATTGGAGAGATTACGAAGTATTGGATACGAGATGCGGAGAGAAGCTTGAGAGATGGGGAAAATATCTGCTGATCCGTCCTGACCCGCAGGTCATCTGGCAGACAGAGGCTGCTCATGAGGGCTGGAGACATCCGAACGGACATTACCACCGCAGCAGCAAAGGGGGCGGGAACTGGGAGTTCTTTGATCTGCCGGAGACCTGGCAGATATCTTACGGTGACCTTCGCTTCAACTTAAAGCCGTTCAGCTTCAAGCATACAGGCCTTTTTCCCGAGCAGGCGGCCAATTGGGACTGGTTCGGAAAATTGATCCGTGAAGCAGGCAGGCCGATAAGAGTGCTGAATCTTTTCGCCTATACAGGCGGCGCTACCTGCGCGGCTCTGGCAGCGGGAGCGTCAGTGACCCATGTGGATGCCTCCAAAGGCATGGTCACGTGGGCGAGGGAAAACGCGGAATCCTCGGGGTTGGCAGACCGACCGGTCCGCTGGCTGGTCGACGACTGCACAAAGTTCGTGCAGAGGGAGATCCGCCGGGGCAATACATATGATGCCGTTATCATGGATCCGCCCTCATACGGGAGGGGCCCCAAGGGTGAGATTTGGAAGATCGAGGATACGATCTATCCTCTGCTCCTGCTCACTCAGCAGATACTGTCGGAAAAGCCCCTGTTCTTCCTGTTGAATTCTTATACGACCGGTCTGCAGGCCGGCGTACTCACTCACATGCTAAAGACATCGCTCGCCGCTTCACGTCCGGCATGTGTTGAGTCCGGTGAGGTCGGCCTCCCGATCAGGGACACAGAACTTATTCTTCCGTGTGGCTGCGCGGGGCGTGTAGTGTTCTGATGCGGAGATGAAGATTTCCCGCAGTTGACACAAAAAGAGCCATTACGTATAATAATTGCAATCGTGAGGAAGAAGAGACCAATCGGTTTTGGACCGCCGCAGGCGGTCGGGAGGAGTTATTATGAAACCTTATCTGGAAATGACATTTGCCGAACTGGCAGAAGAAAAGAGCAAAGTAGAGAAGCAGTATAAAGAGATACAGGCAATGGGGCTTAAGCTGGATATGTCCCGCGGCAAGCCATCCAAAGCTCAGCTGGAGTTGTCCAGACCTATGCTTGATGTACTGCATTCCAATATATATTTTAATGATGAGACAGGCACAGACTGTCGTAACTATGGCGTCCTGACAGGTATTCCGGAAGCCAAGAGACTAATGGGCGAGATGTCTGAGGTGGGCCCGGATGACATGATTATTTTCGGCAACTCCTCGCTCAATGTCATGTTCGACTCAATTTCGCGTTCCTACACACATGGCGTGTGCGGCGGAACTCCCTGGTGCAAGCTGGATGAGGTAAAGTGGCTGTGTCCGGTACCGGGCTATGACAGACATTTCAAGATCACGGAGTTCTTCGGCATAAAGATGATTAACGTCCCTATGTCGGAGAATGGTCCCGATATGGATATGGTCGAGGAGTATGTCAATAACGATCCGACAGTTAAGGGTATCTGGTGTGTGCCGAAATACTCGAACCCGCAGGGATATACATATTCGGAGGAGACGGTCAAGCGTTTTGCCCATCTGGAACCTGCTGCCATGGACTTCAGGATTTACTGGGACAACGCCTATTCAATTCACCACCTCTACGAGGACCCGGAAAAGCAGGACTATCTGCTCGAGATTCTTAGAGAGTGCCGCAAGGCGGGAAGACCGGACATCGTATATAAGTTCATCTCCACGTCCAAAGTTTCCTTCCCGGGTTCGGGTCTTGCGGCGCTGGCTGCGTCCCACAGGAATCTGGAGGACATTAAGAAATATATGAAGATCCAGACCATCGGCCATGACAAGCTGAATCAGCTGCGTCATGTCAGGTTCTTCGGCAATGTCGCGAACATGCGCGACCATATGTCTAAGCACGCTGATATTATGCGCCCGAAATTCGAACTCGTCGAGAAAACGCTTGAGAGGGAACTCGGACCGCTGAAGATCGCGACATGGACAAAACCGCACGGCGGATATTTCATCGGGTTTGACTCACTGGAGGGGTGTGCCAAATCGATCGTTAAAAAAGCAAAGGACGCGGGTGTCGTGATGACAAGCGCCGGAGCGACCTATCCTTACGGAAAGGATCCGAGAGATACCAACATCCGTATCGCTCCTTCCTATCCGACAGAGGCGGAACTTGAAAAGGCCTGTGAAGTATTTGTGGTCAGCGTCAAACTGGCTACGCTTGAAAAGCTGCTCCATAGATAAATTCTTAGGGGTGCCGCGTTTTGCGCGGCAGCCCTATTACTATAAAAGAATAGCTTTCTGAAGTTCTGCTATACTGGGGACAATAAGGCAGACAATGTGAAAAGGGAGTTAATATATGCAAGATAATATGAAGGATAATATTCTGAATACGGGGGGAGATCCTCCGAAGACGGGTGGAATAGATTTCTCGAAAATGACGGATGAAGAGCTGATGAAAATGGACATATCCGACATTTTTCTTGAGGATCTGGACAGGTTTCTCGCAGAAAAAGAAGTGCGCCTGTCGAAGCGTGAGAGAATGGAGGCCCGGGCTGAGGAGCTGAACGGGAGTATGAATGGTGAGTCTGCGCCGGACGGCGATGAACCGGAGGCCGCGAAGCCTGCCGAAGTTGGCAAGTCTGTCGGCACAGTGGTCCCGGAGAGTGCTGATCCGGCGGAGAGCACTGATCCGGCGGAGATTGCTGATCCGGAGGAGAGCGCAGAGTCGGCAGAAAGCGCCAAGCCGGAGGAGAGTGCTGAGCCGGCGGAGGAGAATAAAGCGGCGGAAATTGCGGAAGCTGCGGAAGACGACGAGACCGCAGCTGAAAATGAAGTTGCTGCTCAGAATGAGTTGGCAGAAGGTACAGAGACTTCGGAGAGCGCAGAGCAGGCAGAGAGCGCAGAGTCAGCGGAGAGTGCTGAGCAGGCAGAGAGCGTAGCGTCAACGGATAGCGCGGAGCAGGCAGAGAGTGCAGCGTCAGCAGAGAGTGCGGTGTTAACGGAGAGCGCAGAGTCAGCAGAGAGCGCACCGCCTGCGGCAGCTGATGCGGCCTGGGCGACACCCGCGCCGGTTCCGGGAGGCCCCGGCTATGTACTGCCGCCACCTGCGTCGGTGACACAGGAGCCTCAGGTGAAACAAAAAAAGAAGCCGGGCATCGGAGGTCTTATTTTTGTCGGATCCCTGCTCTGCTGTGCGATCATAGCCATCGCGGCTGCATACTTCTACTACGCAGACTATTATACAAAGCGATTTTTCCCGGGCACGATCATCAATGAGAGGGATGTGTCCGTTCTTGAGCCTGCGCAGGTCAAGCAGGATATTGCAAATGATATTGTGACCTACCATCTCGACATCAAAGAACTGAACGACGTGACGGAGACGATCACGTCCGAGGACATTGCTCTGGCCTATGTCGATGACGGAGCTGTCGATAAGATCCTTGAAGAGCAGGATACAAAGTTCTGGTTCCTGAGACTTCTCGGCACAAAGTCCTATGATGTCAGCACCGGAACCACATATGACCGTGAGAAGGCGGAGCAGGTCATAAACGGTCTTTCCTGTCTGAATCCGGAGAACATTACGGCTCCGGCCGATGCCCAGCTCGTTGATAACGGGACGTCTTTCTCCATACAGCCGGAGGTCGAGGGCAATCAGCTGGACGAGGAAAAATTCAGGTCCATGGTATTTGAAGCATTGGATTCGGGAGAGACGGAAATTGATGTGGTGAAGAATGACTGTTATCTGCATCCGTCCCGGCGCAGCGATGATGAGAATCTGAACACCCGAATGAACGAGTATAACGCGATTCTCGGTGTCAACGTGTACTATGTGTTCGGCGAGAACACTGAGTACGTCAATGCGGATACGCTGAGACCCTACATCACGGACGACGGTAATCACGTCACTCTCTCAGGTGATTACGCGAGAAAACTGGTCTACGGCTGGGGTCAGAAATATGATACGTTCGGACTCGCCCGCGAGTTCACGACCCACTCCGGTGAGGTCGTCATGCTCCCTGACGGCGGAGACTACGGATGGGTCATCAACAAGGATGTTACCATTGCTGATGTAGAGGATGCTGTGACGACACAGGCAGCCGGCGAGAGAACACCTACCTTCCTCTACAGCGCTATGGGCTGGGATAACGGAGATATCACCGGAACTTATGTTGAGGTAAGCCTTTCGGAACAGCATCTCTGGTGCTACCACAATTACGAACTTGTCATGGATACGGATGTCGTCACCGGTCTTCCGACATCGGAGCGGGAGACGAGGAGAGGCATATACGCGATCGACGCCAAGAAAGAGCACGCGACACTGGGAAGACTGGATGTGCAGGGATATGCGTCTCCTGTCGACTACTGGGCACCGTTCGACGGCGGCCGCGGTCTGCACGACGCGCCGTGGCGAAGCTCATTTGGCGGAGATATCTATCTGTATGACGGCTCCCACGGCTGTGTCAATATTCCTACGGAGAACATGGCTGCAATTTTCAACGCTATAGAGATCGGCAATGCAGTCATAATCTACTGATACGTCTTAATTGCCGAAATCTTCCGGCCGCAATCGAGAACAATATTTTCGCAGGGCGCCGCCTTTTATGTGCGCGGCACCCTGCTGAATGAGAAGACTACATATGAAAAAAAAGAAGAAAAAGAGAAGAGGCGGGATGGGGATCATCCGCGCGATCCTGTTCGTGGCAGCACTCTGCGTGTTCTTTTATTCCGCTTATCAGCTCTACATAATTTATCACGGCTATGCTGCCGCCGATGCCGAGTATGACGGTCTGGCGGATGAATTCACAAAACCGGTCGCGAAAAAGGAGCCGGACAGTACACCGACCCCGACGCCCGAGCCGGTCAAACCGGAGGAAGGTCAGGTGGCCGATATTATCGAGGACGCGGATCCTCCGGTCGAGGTCGACTGGGAGAACCTGAAAGCTATTAATCCGGATATTGTCGGCTGGCTCTATGTTGACGCACAGGATAATATCAATTATCCGATCTGCCATACGACCGACAATGAATACTATCTGCATAAGACCTTCCGCAGAGAATATCTCTATGCCGGATCTATCTTTGAAGAGTGCCTGAACTCCGGTGACTTTACCGATCCAAACACGATCGTGTACGGTCATAACATGAAGAGCGGCAGTATGTTCGGTATGCTTAAGTATCTCCGGAATCAGGAAAAATATGACTCTGCCCCATACTTCTGGATCCTGACACCGCAGGGCAATTATCGCTATCATATTTACGCTGCTTTCCAGACAGCTGTCGACTCTGAGGTGTATAATATTTTTACAGCGAGGGGCAAGGAGTTTCTCGAGTGGGAGAGACGGCTTCAGGCAGCTTCGGAAGTGAGCAACAGCGTACCGCTGACCGAGAATGACTTTACCGTCACACTGTCGACCTGCACGTCGGACAGCTCGGTAAGGTGCGTCGTCATCGGAAAATGCGTATCGAGCGCCAAACCGGTCAAGGCCGCCAGGACCGCTTCGTGAGAAAACGCCTCTTCCGCAGTATGAGGAAGGTGAATAAGGCAGAAGGAGCTCCTGAACTATGTGGACTGTGCCCTATAAGGCATATTGAATCTGATATATTTAAGAAGGAAGGTGAAACTATGAGCCGCGAAGTAGATGAACTTCAGAAGATTATCGACACTCACAAGAAGATCGTATTCTTTGGCGGGGCAG
>OCTX012287181.1_pt1 | contig 14219 bp, 9 predicted proteins | sample 1539691 | NCBI WGS metagenome assembly OCTX01 (sample SAMN02144231, study PRJEB22623) | gut metagenome | biome: sheep rumen | host: Ovis aries | place: New Zealand | reverse complement strand
GGACATCTGCATTCTGCTCGACATAAGCAACCGCACCTTGTACAATCACCGCAACCGCATCAAGCAACATCTTGGATTAGCGGAGAACGAGGATCTGGATGAATGGATTAGGAATAGGTGAGTGGATTCAAGATACTAATCAAAAGTATGTGTGTGAGTTTATAAATGAGGGTGTCACCCCGTCACCCTGTCACCCTTTTGCTTCAATTTTTCGATTTGCATTTATCTCCTCAGAATCCCGTTCACGTACTACCCATCCGTGCAACTTGACCGCCAAGACACTTTTGTCTGTAGGCATAACGGCCGGCGAAGCGGAATAAACGGAGTTAGCGCTCGATTTCGAAACACTTCAGGTTGGCATCCAGGCCATGCACAACGTCAAGGCTGCGGAGATGGGGCGATACAAAACTGGCCGTAGAATCTAAGCCGGCATATGGGATATGGCCCAAATCAAGCAACGAATTGAAAAGCGCCATCGTCGAAAAAGTCTTGCGGCGGTTTTCTCGCAGGATATCCGCCGTGGCAGGATAGCGCCTCCTGTACTCAGGCGAGAGCCAAACGAAAAGAGGCACATGGTACTCGTAACGGCTACCGTAAAAAGTACCATGGAGAAACATATTTCGTTCGTCATCCAACAGATTCTCGCCATGGTCACCAACATAAACAAGGGCGATACTGCGCCCCGAGCGTTCAAGACAAGTCAGGACGGTATCGATGAAGTAATCGGTATAGAGGATAGCATTATCGTACGAATTGACGAGGATGTTACGCAACTCATCAAGGGCCTTACCTTCCTCGGACAGGCTGCCCTTTTCGGGGTTCATCGAACTAATGAGTTCACGCACATTCAGATCGCGCATATCGGGCTGAAAAACGCAGTATTCATCGGGATATCTGGCCGAATACTTGAAATGGCAACCAAGGGAATGGAGTACCAACATCTGCTTGCCGCTTTGGTTGATAAAATGGTTCATGGGCGAGATCAGAATAGTGTCAAAAAAGGTCAGTTGGCTTCTGGGGGGATAGAAACAATAGTCGCAGGTAGATGAGATACGCTGTAGGAAGGGGTTACCGAAACTCTGGTCTGCAATCCAAGCTGTATGCCAACCCGCTTCCTGAAAAGCCTCAACGACCGATTTCTCGGTATAAAACCGGTGGGGTTCCTCGGGCGTAGCGGGAGATAGCATAAACGGCACGGATACGGTAGTGAGGTTTGCAATCGAATAACAGCTATCAAAGCTAACCAACTCATCGCCACGGGCGAGCAAGCGGGGGGAAGTCTGCCGCTCGTAGCCATTCAGCTGCCAGTGGTCATAACGCGAAGTCTCGCCCAATAAGAGAATGACGATATCGTCACCGGAATAGTCGGTGGGGATGCCAAAAGAATAATTCCGGAGATTTTCCTGTTGGCGACGGATCTGCGTGCCTATATCAATAATATGGTAGGCAGCGAGTCCGATATTGACGGGGGATATTTTCTCCATACCCACAAAAGCCGTGGTACGCACATCTTCGTTATTCTGCGGCAGCCATCGTGGCGGGGTGTGATTGAAATGTAACACAATGATTCCCACGAGGAAATAGGTAGCAATGACACCGGCTGCACCATATCGCCAGAGGCGACGCGGGATAAGATATTGGTCACGAATGACATGTTTAGTCAGGTGGTAATAGAGCCACCAAAGACCGCCAAAGACAAAGAGCCCCCACCAGTAGGTGCTGAAGAGTTCGAGGAACTCGCCCGGCTCGCTGGCTATAATAGTATAGACGAACAAAAGCGAGGTAGTAGCATGATTGATGGCGAGATGGACCATTTCGACGGCGCTGAAGAAGAAGGTCATGAACGCCATAACAAAGAAAAAGGTCCGACGCTTGTTGAGCACCAAGAAGAACGCATAGAACAGGATTCCGGACAAGAGATAGAGAATCCGGATGCCGACAGTACCCAAATCACCTGCCATAAAAGTACCCATAAAAGTGGGCAGTAGCAGGAAAGCGAGCAGGAAGGTAAAAACGATAATTTCTCTTGGTTTCATCGGTATTTTTTGCTTTGCAATAAACAATCATTTCCTACGGATAAGCGGCAGGGAGCATTGAGCCAAAGCGGCAGGTTGCGCTCCACATGTCCGGCGGGGAAGTCAAAGAGGACGGGATAGTCGTAGCCGTCGGTAGCCCGCAGGATGGTTTCCGCGACGGAACAATTCATGGATGGATCATCGTCGCAGTCGCTAAACTGCCCGACGACCAGTCCGGCAATACGTGATAGCACCCCGCTCATGCGCAGGTTCTGCATCATGCGGTCAATATGGTAGTGCCGCTCGGCGATATCTTCGATGAAGAGTATGGCGGGTGTATCGGGTTCGGCATCCAGCAGGCGAGCGAGGCTGTAGGGCGTACCCTGCAGACCATATAATACACTAAGGTTACCGCCGATGAGCCGTCCGGTAATCTGTCCCGTGCGGTTGAGTGGATGGGCAGGCAGGGTATAGCAGAGGGGTTCGCCCTGCAAGGCCTGATGCCAGAGTTGTACGGGTTCGCTGTCTAAGGGCAGTTCCGCCAGGTGCTTGCACATCAGAGCGTGCAAGGAGGGTATGCCATGTAGTCCGCACCACTGATGGAGTGCGGTGATGTCGGAGAAGCCGATAAGGATCGGCCGGTGATCGGTTATCAGTTCTCGGTTATCGAGAGCGGGGAGTATTTGCTGCAGGCCATAGCCTCCACGGGCACAGAGGATGGCATCAATGGCGGGGTTGGCGAGGGCGTCCGTGAGGTCGGCTATTCGTTCGGCCGGCGTACCGGCAAAGCGCCCATACGCCCCATAGGCATGCGGAGCGACAGAGACGCGGTAGCCGAAGAGCCTCAGCCGTTCGGCAGCGCGGTCAATCAAGTCGGGCGCTATAGCCCCCGAGGGGGATAGGATATGTATTGTTTTAGGGGTCATCCGCGGTCAGAGAGACGGAGCATTAGAACATACTGCCGTCATCGAAACTGAGATCCTGGAAGCCCTCCATATCCAGTTCTCCTTCGTCGTACTGGCTGTCGCCGTAGAAGTTCTCATCGCCTTCCCAGTCGGCCTTGCCGTTCTTGCCGACGATACCGCTGAGTGGATCCTCTTCGTGGAGTTGCTTGGGTGCTTTGCCTTTTTTCTCGACACACTTAACACCGGTCATGCTGCCAGGCAGTATTTCCTTGAGTGAGCCAAAGAAATAGCGTTCGAACATGGGGTCGAAGATATAGATGAGCCGCTGCCCCTGTTCCTTCATCAAGTCGGCAAGGTGTGTGCGGTCCATGACCATATTGTCGTAATCGAAGTTACGATCCATTTCAATGAGCGTTACCTCCTGTTCTTTTTCCCAGCGGTCGTTGCACATGAAGAACGATGTCATTTGGTCGTTGTTGTACTTGACGGCAGAGAGAATTGCCTCGTGCAGTTCCAGAAACGTAGCATCGGGGTCAGCCTCGAAGACCAGGCGGAAATTGTCGCCCTCTTCGCATGAAAAAGCAATTTTGTATATCATATCGTTTATTGTTTGTCTTTGGCGTTAGCGTTGGCTGTTGTTGGACAGTTTTATTCCATTCGCGGTGCAAAGTTACAGTATTTTTTTGGAATACACAAATATTTTTACGAAAAAAAGCAATAATTACTATTTAGAGGCGAAAAAATGCAGAAATATTTGCATATATGCAAATTTTGTTGTACCTTTGTCGGCGGAATTTTTAGAATACCACTTTATGCGTTATTGTGTACCTTAAAAAGAAACAAAAAAAGCAAGAATGACAAAATCTCAGTCAATCATTGAAGTGAACCATGTCTCGAAGCAATTTGAGGACGGGACATATGCGTTGCACGATGTTAGCCTTCAGGTAAAAAAAGGCGAGTTTGTAACCATCTTAGGTCCTTCGGGCTGCGGCAAAACGACGCTACTCAGATGTATAGCGGGTTTTCAGGTCGCGAGTTCGGGGGATATTCTTTTGAACGGCGAAGACGTGACGGATATGCCACCCCACATGCGTCCGGTCAACACGGTGTTTCAGAAGTATGCGTTATTTCCGCATCTGAACGTGTTTGAGAACGTAGCTTTCGGCCTGAAGCTGAAGGGCGTGGAGAAGACGGAAATGATTCGTCGGGTAAAGAAAGCCCTCAAGATGGTAGCTATGTCGGACTACGAGTACCGAAATGTGGATTCGCTGTCCGGTGGTCAACAACAGCGTGTAGCCATAGCACGCGCGATTATCAACGAGCCGGAGGTGCTTCTGCTGGACGAACCGTTAGCAGCCCTGGACCGCAAGATGCGCGCGGATATGCAGATTGAGCTGAGAGAGATGCACAAGAAATTAGGTATCACCTTTATCTACGTGACGCACGATCAGGAAGAGGCATTGACGCTGAGCGACCGCATTGTAGTGATGCGCGAGGGGCGCATACAGCAGATTGGCACGCCGACGGATATCTACAACGAGCCGCAGAACTGCTTTGTAGCGCACTTCATCGGTGAGAGTAACATACTGGACGCCACAATGATACATGACCGAAGGGTGAAGTTCTGCGAGCAGGAGTTTGACTGTATCGACGAGGGATTCGGCGAAGACACGGAAGTGGATGTAGTCATTCGTCCCGAGGATATCTATATCTGGCGCAAAGGCGACGGCATCCAATGGGCAGAGGATGTGGACCCGGATGACCGCGTGCCGAAGGGTAATTTCACCCGCCTGTACGGAACGGTGACGACCTGTATCTTCAAGGGCGTTCACTACGAGATGACCGTTCAGACCGACAACGGCTACGAGTTGGAGGTGCAAGACTACCATATGTTTGCCGTAGGCGAGAATGTCGGCCTATTGGTGAAGCCCGAAGATATTCAGGTGATGAAGAAAGAGCGCCTGTGCAACACCTTCCGCGGCGTGATGAAAGAGGGCAATAAGGTAGAGTTCCTGGATGCCGATTGGGAAGTGACCGAACGCATGGCGGAGCGATTCCAGCCGGGCGAAGAGGTGGATGTAGAAGTAGATTTCGGACGCATCAATTTGCAGGATGATGAGGACGACGGCGTTCTGTCGGGCGATGTACATTTCATATTGTACAAGGGCGACCACTACCATCTGACCGTTCGCACGGACGATGGTGATGACCTGTTTGTGGATACCAACGATATTTGGGATGACGGCGACCGCGTGGGTATCAAGATAGCTGCCAGTTGGATAAGACTTTATAAGACGGAGAAGACAAACGATGAAACTATTTCAAAACAGGCGTAGTTGGGCTTGGCCGTATATCGTGTTCTTAGTGCTACTGGTGATACTGCCGCTGGTACTCATCGGCATCTATGCCTTCACGGACACGGCGGGCCATTTCACGCTCAGGAACTTTGCTCAGTTCTTCTCCAAATCAGAGGCGGTTAACACGTTTATCTACTCTATCGCCGTAGCGCTGATCACGACGATTATCTGCCTGCTGTTGGGTTATCCGGCGGCATACGTGATGGCGATGCGTTCGTTCCGCACACCGGCGGTGATGGCATTGCTGTTCATCCTGCCGATGTGGATTAACTTTCTGCTGCGCACGATTGCGACGGTGGAGCTGTTTCATATGTTCAACCTGCCGCTGGGCGAGGGGGCACTACTATTCGGTATGTCGTACGATTTTCTGCCATTTATGATATACCCTATCTATAATACGCTGCAGAAGATGGATATCAGCCTGCTGGAGGCCGCCAAGGATTTGGGTGCTACCCGCTGGCAGACATTCATGAAGGTAGTGCTGCCGCTCTCGATGCCGGGCATTTATTCGGGTATCGTGATGGTGTTCATGCCGACGGTAAGTACGTTTGCGATAGCCGAACTGCTGACGCACAACAAGATTACGTTGTTCGGTTCGCTTATCCAGCGCAGTTTTGGCGAAGGCGGCATTCTGATGTGGAACTACGGAGCGGCTCTGTCGCTGATTATGCTTGTTATTATAGGTGCAACCTCGTTCTTCGGGCAGAATGACTCGGAGATAGACAACCAGAAAGGAGGTCTGATATGAAGAATCAGAAATTCGTATCGTCGGTTGACAAACGCGGCCGTTGGTCTCGCGTGGCGGGTCAGGCATACCTATGGTTGCTGTTAGTGGTGCTGTACGCGCCGATACTGCTGATTATCATCTTCTCGTTCACCAAGAGCAAGGTGTTCGGCAACTGGACGGGCTTTACGTTCGGTCTGTACGAGAACCTGCTGACGGGTTACGACTACGATGCGCAGGTGCGTGTGGACCCCAACCTGTATCGCGCCATCTTCTACACGGGCCTGATAGCCCTGATTGCGGCTATCATATCAACGCTACTGGGCACGCTGGCGGCAATAGGTATATTCCACCTAAAGCAACGCTTGCGCCGTGCGGTGACCTTTATGAACTCCATACCGATGATTAACCCCGATATATTGACGGGTATCAGCTTGTTCCTGCTGTTCGCCTCCATCGGCCTGACGCGCGGACTGGGCACGGTCATCATCGCGCATGTGGTATTCTGTACGCCCTATGTGGTGCTGAGCGTGATGCCACGCCTACAGAAGATGAATCCGAACATCTACGAGGCCGCCTTGGACTTAGGCGCCACGCCGCAACAAGCGCTGCGCAAGGTGTTAGTACCGGAGTTATGGCCGGGCATCATCAGCGGATTCATACTGAGTCTGACGCTCAGTATCGACGACTTCGGTGTCACCTTCTTCACCAAGGGAAGCGGCGGTCTGGAGACACTAAGCACCTTTATCTACGCAGACGCGCGCAAGGGTGGCTTGACACCCGAGTTGAGACCCCTGTTCTCACTCATCTTCCTTACCATTTTGGTACTATTGATCATCATGAATATACGAACAAATAAACAAATAAAGAAATGAAAAAAATCGTTCTTGGCCTGATGGCCGTAATCATGGGAATGACAGCCTTTGCTGCCGACCGCGAACACACCCTGAAAGTCTATAACTGGGCCGACTATATCGACCTGGAGAATGTGCTGAACAAGTTCCCCGCTTGGTACAAAGAGCAGACAGGCGAAGATGTGAACATTATCTACCAGACCTTTGATATCAACGAGTCGATGCTGACCGAGATAGAGGTGGGACACGAGGACTACGACGTAATCTGCCCGTCGGAGTATATCATCGAGCGTATGCTGCGCAAGAACCTGTTGCAACCTATTGACAAGAACTACGGAGAGACGCCCGACTACACCAAGTTGGTAGCGCCCTTTGCAAAGGACAAGTTCCAACAAATGGCTCCTGCCGGACGGGGCATCAACGTAGAGGACTATACGGTAGGCTACATGTGGGGCACGACGGGTTGGCTGTATAACCCCGCATACGTATCCGCTGATGATTTGCGCAGCTGGGGAGCCATTCTGGACCCGAAGTTCGAGGGGCATATCTTCATGAAAGATGCCTTCCGCGATGTATATTCCGTACTGGTACAATATGCTTATCGCGATGAGATTGCGCGCGGCGAAGTGACGCGCGATGAGTTGGTGGGCACGCTGACCGCCGAACGTATGAACCGCGTAGAGGAGATTCTGCTGGAAGCCAAGAATAACATAGCCGGCTGGGAAGTGGATTTCGGTAAGGAAGAGATGGCCAAGGGCAAGACCTGGATGAACCTGTCGTGGTCGGGCGATGCCCAATGGGCGATTGACGAGGCCGAAGAAGTAGGCGTTACACTGAATTATATTGTTCCTGACGAGGGTTCCAACGTATGGTTTGACGGCTGGTGCATACCTGTCTATGCCAAGAACACCAAAGCTGCATCGTACTTCATCAACTACCTCTGCATGCCTGAGAATGCCATCCTGAATATGGAGGAGATCGGCTACGTGAGCGTGATAGCTTCGCCCGAGGTCTTGGAGTGGGCTAATGACGACGAGATTGAAGAGACTGCAGACCTGAGCTATTTCTTTGGTCCGGAGGCTACCGCTATTCATGCCAATCAGGTATTTTATCCCGACCGCAGCGTGATTGAGCGTTGCGCCCTGATGCACGACTGCGGAACAGGCACGCAACAGATGCTTGACATGTGGTCGCACGTCAAGGGTGACAACCTTAGCATAACGATGATTGTCATCATCGCCGTGGTGGTACTGGCCATCGTGATTTTCGCCGTCATCCGTGCCGTCAGCGTACGCCGTGAACGCAATCTGCAGAATCGGAGAAGAGGACGGAAATGATAGTTGAGTGTTTAGAGTTTAGAGTTGAGTGCAGTTGATAGTTCTTATCTCGGCTAAAGCCTCGAACGATCGGCTAAAGCCGTACGATAGTTGATAATTGATAGTTGATAATTGATAGTTTATTGAATGAATAGAATTCGGTATTTACTGCTGTTACTGACACTGAGTCTGGTGCTGCCCATACACGCCAACGAGGTGGAAGAACAGTTCAGAAAAGTTAAAACAAGTTTTGAGGAACGCCAAAAGGATGCACAGAACGACCTGAAGCAATACCTGGCGGACTATCCGTACACCACCTATCGCAGCGAGACCAACCTGATGATAGCCGTCCTGCAGACGGAGAAAGAACGGTACAAACAAGCCTTGCGCACGTTCGGCAAAATCGAAGTGAAAGAGCTGGAGCGCAATCAGCAACCGATGTACTGGTTCTATAAGGGCTATGTGCTGCTGCAAAAAGGGGAAGAAGGACAGGCTGCCGCGTGCTTCAAGCTGTTGAAGGACACGGGTAACCCCTACACTCTGCAGGCACAGTACTACTATGCCTACTGCTCGTACAAGGTAGGTAACTACAACCGCGCCCTGCCGGATTTCCTCGCCATTGAGCACACCGCACAGTACAAGCATATTGTGCCCTACTACATCGTACAGATATATTATGCCCGGCATCAGTATGACGAGGTCTATGAGCGGGCGGCAATGCTGCTGCGCGAGAACCCCGAGAGCGAATATACGGGCGAGCTGCACCGTATCATGGGTGAGATTTACTACACCCAGGGTCAGTACCTGGGCGCTGCCGACCACCTGCGCGCATACGAGGAGGACTACACCAAGCTGCAGAAGGAACTGCTGCGCGAGGATATCTACCTGTTAGGTATCACCGAGTATCAGTTGGAGAACTGGCAAGCGGCTATTAAGTACCTCAAGAAGGTAAAGCAGATTCGCGATACCATCTCAGAGAACACCTGTCTGCACATGGGTAACGCGTATGTTAAGATAGGCGATATAGAGCATGCCAAGCTGTCGTATCAGGCTGCTATCCGTTTCAACCTGAACCGCCGCGTACGCGAGGAGGCAATGTACAACTATGCGCTGGCCACCTACCAGTGCGGTACAGCATTGGGCGAGAGCATCAACGCCTTCAACGACTTCTTGGATGAATACCCCAACACCGCTCACGCCGAAGATGTGTATGCCCTGCTGGCAGATATGTACCGTTCGTCTAAGAACTACAAGGCCGCCTTGGAGTCCATCGAACGGATACAGAACCCCACATCCAAACTGCGCGAGACAAAGCAGTACCTGCGCTACCAATTAGGCGCAGACGCCTTCCTGCAAGGCAAACTGCCCTTGGCGATGAAATGGATGCAGGAAGTAGTGGACAACGAGAAAGCCTCGTCGCAATACAAGACTGAGGCGTATTACTACCTGGCGGAATGCAACTACCGCCTGCACCACTACGACAAATGCTACCAACTCATCAACACCTACCTTGCCCAGCCGGATGCGGAGCACTCGAAGAACTACAATGCCGCCTTCTACCTAAAGGGTTATGCCCTCTTCTCGCTGAAGCAATACGGCGAGGCAGAGATGGTGTTCCGCCGCTACATTGCCGGTAATGCTGACCCGACATTCGCCGATGCCCTGAACCGTATCGGTGACTGCTGCTTCAACAACCGTTCCTTTGAGGAGGCTGCCAACACCTATCAGCGCGTCATTGAGATGGGACAGACCGGTGCCGACTATGCCACATTCCAACGCGGGTACGCACTCGGTCTGATGCACCGCTACAGCGAGAAAGCACAGGTCATGGAGCACCTGGTAAAAGCTTTCCCCAAGTCAGACTACGCCGATGACGCCCTCTACGAGATCGCACGCGCACAACTGCAAGCCGACCAGAACGATGCAGCCATCGACGCCTATACGCGCCTGATTACACGCTACCCCAACTCCAACTACGCACGCAAAGCCTCGCTCGAGTTGGCCATGATCTACCGCAACCAGCGTCGCTACAACGAAGCCCTGGATGCCTATCGTACGACCATAGAACGGTACCCGGGCAGCGAAGAGGCCTATTCCGCTCTCAGCGGCATGGAACAAGTATATGTAGAGACCAACAATATCACCGATTATCTGGCCTTCACCCGTCAGTTGGGCACCATGAACATGAATGTTGTTACCGCCGAAGACTCACTGACCTACGTTACCGCTGAGTTGCAGTATATGCAGGGTAATTACCGCGAAGCTGCCCTCGGGATGAGCAACTATATCAGTTCGTACTGTGCCGGTGGACGCTACTGCACGATGGCATCGTACTACCGCGCAGACGCATACTACCGCCTCAACGACACGCTCAATGCACTGAATGCTTACCTCGAACTGGTCGAGATAACCGGTAACCCCTACATGCTGGAGGCCTACACCCGCATTGCCGAACTGAGTTATGACAGGCAGGACTACCAGACGGCGCGCACCTATTTCACCAAGATGCAGCCCCTGTGCACCACAGAGAAACAATCTACGGCTGCCATGATCGGTATCCTGCGCACCAGTTATTTCCTGGGCGACCAGGCTACGACCGTAGATATCGCCACGCAGATTCTTGCTGACGACAACCGTCCGGCAGATGTACTCAACGAGGCACACTACAACCGCGGCAAGGCATACTACCGTGCCGGCAGTTACGGCCTGGCTGTGGTGGATATGAATCCGCTGAGCAAAGATGTGCGTATCGAGACCGGCGCCGAAGCCAAGTACATACTGGCTGACTGCTACTTCCACTTAGGGGCTCTGGACGATGCCGAACAGGAGATTATGTCCTTCGCCCAGACCAATACGCAACACCAGTACTGGTTGGCTAAGAGCCTGATACTGCTATCGGATATCAACGTGCAGCGCGGCGACCTGTTCCAGGCACGCCAATACCTGCTAACCCTGCAGAACAACTACAAGGGCGAAGATGATATCCAGGCCATCGTGAACGAACACCTGCAGACCATCACCGACATGGAGACGGCCGCACAGACGGAACAAGAAGAGGAGGACGAATAATGAGAAAGTATCGTATATTTATCGCGGCTTTTGCCGCCATGACGCTGACGATTCAGGCACAAGAGGAGGCTACGCCGGATACCATCCTGCAACGCGAGGTGACCGTGGAGCGTGAGTTCCAGCCTATCATCCAGCATGCCGGTAAGTTATCGGTCAATCCGCAGCGCCTGGAGACGCAACTGCAACCCGTGGATGTGAAATACTCCACCTATGCCAACGCGCTACAGACGACCTTTAACTTCAACACCCTGGACTGCTCGCTGACCAACTTCACCTATGCCCAACCCACGCATAACTACCTGGAGGGCGCCATTGGGCATCCCTTTACAAGGCTACATTTCAACTACCGTCTGCAGCCCCACCGCACCATTCAGATGAACCTCTACGCCCACCACAACGGGCAGTGGGGACGTCGCACCTGGGCGGATACAAAGATTGGCATGGATATGACCAAGCAGTATTCGGAGTTCCAACTCTACTTCGATGTAGCGGGTGCCAACCGCTTCTACACGCGCTACGGACGGTATTATGATTTCAACGACGGACTGACCATCAAGCACTATAGCGACCTCAGCAAGGCTGACAAACAGGCGCTATTCATGGTCAGCGCCAATGTGGGATTGCGATCCCGCAAAGGCAATGACTTCCAATGGCGCGTGCAAACCGGCTACGCGGCACTCATTGCGCCGGAGGTGGCTGCCGAGCACTTTGTGCGCACGCATGCTAACATAGACTACGCCTTCGACCTGCACCATGCCGGTCTGAACCTCTTTGTGCAGAATGCGCTCTACTCCATCAGTCCGAAGCAGACGCTGAACCCCGCGCTCTACAACGGGCGACACGGCATCCGCATCGAACCCTTCTACGCGTATAAAGGGGAACGCGTGCGCGTACACGCAGGCGTAAATCTGGATTTCAATATCGGCAAGGGACAGATGATGTCCGGCAGCAAGGATATCTCCTTCGCCCCCTCGCCCAATGTGGAAGTAGAGTATCGTATCCTGCCCGAGCTGTTGGCGCTGTACGGCGGAGCCAAGGGCAGATACAGCTTCGGTACACTGGAGGGCTACCTGAATATGAATCCCTACCTGCGCCTCATACCGGGTATCACGTCGCACCACGTGAGTGCTTACACACCGGTGGATGCGTTCTTGGGCTTCAAGATCCATCCCGTCAGCACGCTGCTGATAAATGTATATGCCCACTATGCGGTGCAGAAGAATCAGGCAGTATTCCTTGCCCCCGATGCCGCATACCTCGCAGCGAATCCGGATGCCTATCTGGACTATTTCTACAGCGATTGGCAACAATGGCGCGTAGGAGCAGAGATAACGTACCACTACCAGGATATCATTCATATCCTCCTGGCGGGCAACTGGTATCTCAACTACCAGGACAAGGTAGAGGTGCCCACGGCTACTGCAGCCGCCATACCTACCCTATCCGTCACGCCCAATACGGCCTATGACCGCCCGTCGTGGGACCTCCACTTGCGCATAGATGCCAATATCAACAGCAAATGGGCATTGTATTCGGATAATATCTTTGCCGGCAAGCGTACCGCGCTGACGACCAATGGTGATGTGGTGCTGAAACCCACTATCGATCTGCGCCTCGGCGCAAGCTACACCATCAATACCTGGCTGAAGGTCTATCTGGAACTCAATAACCTGCTCAATCGCCACAACGACATCTTCTATACCTATCAGAGCATCGGTATCAACGGTGTCGCCGGCGTGAAGTGGCAGTTCTGATAATCGCTATTTCCACAGAAAAGAGGGTACATTTCGCAGAGACATACCCTCTTTTTCAGGCTTCTATCCCAGTATCTTTGTGATGTCTTCGGCTTCATTAAGCCCCAGTTTCTGACGGACTTGGGTTTTGCGCTGGTAGATAGTTTGCAGGCTTTGGCGCGTGAGCATGTTGATTTCTTTGGTAGTGAAATCGGCTTTGAGCAGGCAGCAGAGTTGCAGTTCTTTCTCATTCAAAACCGGGTTCGCCGGCTCATTTGATTGGGCAGCGGCTCCGTATTTCTGCACAAGACGTGTATAGAAACCGTCATAGACAAGATCGATGGTTTGGTAAATGCTTGGCCAATTGATGAGGGCATTGGCGGTTTCCTCGTTCAATGCCATGAGACGTGCAAGCAGCTGTTGGTTGGCTTCGGTGGGTGTGCCGGCAATCGTTTTGATGACACCCAATTGCTGCAACATCAGTTTGCGCACATCCACCTCCTTCGTACATCGTACATCGTCCCTTCGTACATCATTTATGATTCCCCTCAGGGTCTCAATCTCTTCCTCTTTCTCCATAAGCAGCCTTTGACGGCGACGGTATAGATAGATGAATAGCAAGCATATGCCCAAAGCTACGAAAAACAAAACGATGATAACAATCATTTGTCTTTGACGACTGATGGTCAGATATAGATTGCGTTCGCGCAGGTCTCGGATAGAACGCTCCTTGGCTTCCGCCACGCGGTAACGCACATAGTCCGTCTCCGACCAGCGGTTGTGGAACTGCACCAAGTCCATGATATGATATGTTCCGTTCTTGGCGTACTCCAACACTTGTTTGTGCGCCATCAACGATGCCTCTGTAGCAGGGTCGAACTCCGAAGACTCCTTGTAACCGGCAAATAACTCTTCCGCCTCGCGCATATACCGCTCGGCACGCTGTTTGTCACCTTTGTTCAACCACAGACGCGAGAGCGAATAAAGGCTCTCCACCTGCAGCCAGTTGCCCGCCTCGCGGTATTGTGCTGTCAGTTCTTCTTGCATTCGGATAGCGCGGTCGGTTTGTCCGATTTCGCCCAACAGGTCGGCATAATTGCGGCGTACCACATTGACAATAAACACGGAGTCCGCAGCTTGTGCAATCGCTTTCTCGAAGCACTTCTCCATCTTGTCATATTCGCCGAGCGAGAAATAGACAATCGCCAACGCATTATACACGCGCTCCACTTCGTCCAGATGAATC
>OCTX012263172.1_pt1 | contig 14221 bp, 16 predicted proteins | sample 1539691 | NCBI WGS metagenome assembly OCTX01 (sample SAMN02144231, study PRJEB22623) | gut metagenome | biome: sheep rumen | host: Ovis aries | place: New Zealand | reverse complement strand
TAATTCACAATCTTGCACTATCTTTGCAGCAAGTTTAACGTTAAATTTGACACTATGGAGCAACTATTGCATTATGTGTGGAAGCACAAGCTATATCTTTAGAAATCTTGTAAATCGTTAAAAATAAGGCATTTAACAAAGTTTATAATAATAAATAAAGTGCACTAAAATATATTTTGTACCTTTGTAGCGTGCACTGTAGCGTGCACCTTAAAATTATATGTTATGAAGGTAGAGAAGGCAACAATAAACTTAGTGTTAAGGACGAATAAGGTACTCAGCAATGGTAATCACCCCATTATGCTGAGAATAAATTGGGGTGGTAAAAGGGCAGAGAAAAGCACAGGTTACAGCTGTAAGAAATCTGAGTGGAACGAGAAAACATGCCTTCTTAAAGAAGGAAAAGGTGGAATTGATAATGCCTTTCAAATCAATGTAGTATTATCAGAGAAGATAAAGAAGGCTGAATCAATACGAAACGAGTATATATTAAAAGGGAAACCATACTCGGCAGCAGAAATAATTAATAGGCTAGAAGTGGAAACTATTGATAACAAGCCATCAGTGGAGTTACACGATTTTAATATAGAGTACCAAAGAAGAAAGCATCTAAAACTTGAAACTATAGGAAGTGTTAATAATTCAATTAAGTGTTTCTGTAGGTTTATGGACAAAAGTTCCATTTTCCTAACAGAAGTCACAAAAACCGATGTAGAAGCATTTGGCAGATGGATGACAAAAGAAGGGTACAAGGTAAATACTGTAATTGTCACGCTAAGAAATATTGCTGCTCTTTTTTCTTTCGCCGTAGAATGTGGTGTTATTGAAGAATCGCCATTCAAAAACTTTACTATTAGTAAGAAATATCACCAAGAAACTCATACACAACCAATCGGAAAAGATACCATGACATTATTTAAACGTTTTTATCTTGAATATGTATCTAAATTGGGAGGTGATAAGAATATAATTAAAGGGGCAATGAGATTATCTAGTAAGTTATTCGCTATGAATGTATTCTTGATTTCATACGAGTTGCAGGGATTAGCAATGGTTGATATGGCATATCTTACTAATAAGGAGGTTAATAAAATAGAATATTCGTATGATGGCAAAGGTTATATTATAATAAAAACACATAGAAGTAAAACGGGGAAAGAAGTTACAATAGTTTTAGACTCTACTCCTTTTAATTACGCTTTGTTTGTTCCATATCTTGATTATATGGAACAAAATGACTATTTGCTACCTATTTTTCGTAAAGCAGATGATACTGACAAGAAAAAACTCAATCGTATCAGGTATGCAACAGAATGGGTCAATCGTAAACTACACGGACATGGAAAATGTGGAGGATATAAAGCATATGTAGGTATATGGAGAGAGTATAACGAGTGGCTTTTAGCATTAACAAAAGATAATATCATTGATTTAAAAAATGGTGTTGTTGTAACTAAAGAAAATGTAAATAGTTATCTAATTGATGAAAAAACAACATTCTACGCTGCTAGGCATACCTTTGCAAGTAACTTTATCAATTCAGAAGGTGCTACTGCAGGTGAGTTAGCAACTTTGTTAGGAAGAAATGTTAGTGGAATAGATAGATATATAAAAGAATTGAAAACTGTACATGATATAATTGCCGCAAGAAATAAGATGAAGTGATATTATGGATGGAAAGGAGATAACCCTTTCCCCTGATGATTAAGAGTAGGTCTCTATATCCCCATCTCCATTAGCAAAACAATAAAGACCTACCCCTATTTGGGGGAACAGTCCCCTATTTTGGGAAACAGCCCCCTATTCAAAAAAATTCCCGGAAAAAAATTGGCGATATTTCCCAAGAGTGTCCCATCCCAAAAACGTTGTCCCATTTGATGTCCTATAATCTCAGAAACACAGACCATCGAAAGGGAGGGGGGACGTGGCGAGCGAGGGGGGAGGGCTTAGTTTCCCTTAGTTGAAGATTTGCGATTAATAGATTACCTGATAATCTGTTATTGGTAATGGTTGATATTAGATAGCATAATAATAGTAATATTGGTATATATACAATGATGCCCAATCACCTTCAAGCAGTGATTGGGACATCATCAATTGAAATAATTAAAGATTTCATTGGTATCTATTTCTAGTTCTTCACAACGTTGAGTTATCGCAATGTGAATCTTTTCAATATAACTTGCATGTTTCTCTTTGGGAAAGTGATTTAAGAACCTTGTTACCTCCTTGAAATGTTCAATAATTGAATCAGAATCCTTTGTTTTGGAAAATCCATCTATTAGTTTATCTAGTTGATATTCTCCTATTGTCCTTTCAACTACTCTTGAACAATCAAAAAATGATATATTATCATGTATATCATTATTTAAAGTATTATTTAATATATTTTCTTTATTCTTTTTATTATTTATATTATCTATATTATTTATATTATCTTTATTTTCTATATTATATATATTATTTATATTGTCCTCAACTTTTACCATATTTGTTACCCCATTGTTTACCTTGCTATCAACCTCATCATCTACTAAGGTTGTATCAGCGACCATTACCCCACAATCTACCTTACCTTCATCTTCTGTTTTATCATGAGGCATAGAACCATCATTATTCTTATCAAGATAACTACAATGATAATGGCTTCCCTTGTACTTTGGTGTTTTGATTTCAAGCCTAGGGTCTTTGATACATTTCTCAATATCGTCTTTCTCATAGCCCTTAAAACGCTCCCAATTGACCTTAAATCTATTGGATGGGGAATTAGTACCCTTCCCCATTCCAACGCTCTCAACGTCAATTATACCTGCCTTATAGAGCACGTCTATTGTTATCCTTACTAGGTTTTCAGAAAGATTGGATTGTGCTCCTATATCTGCATTGCTCCTATAGAACCACCCATCTTCTTCCTCATAATAGGTTTGCAACTGAATTAGGGTAAACAGCATGCTCCTGAGGTTATTGTCTAGACGACAAAACAGATTAAGTGGAACTGCCACAAATTGATAATTAATATTCTTATCCATCTTATTAATTTATTTTGTTATGCAATTATCCCAAATTGTAATTCTCCTTTTTCGTTCATATACACTGAATCTAGTGCTTTAAGACCAATATCATAAGATTCTTTTTTATCGCCCAATGTAAGTGTATCTTTGTCTATGTATGTCATAAATGCCAAAATATTCTTTGAAACCCTATAGCCACAACAAACACCAATCCTAGATGAGGAATAAATGCAATTAGGGTGTTTAGGGTTTTCTATCAATCTATTATAATGAAGATGGTCTGTTTCCTTGAAGAACTTTCGTACAATCTCAGGATTTACAGAACTATCATCTTTCAAATGTCTTTCAATATATCTCTCAAAGAAGTGATTGCAGTAAATTGAGACAGACTTGAAGTTATTAGTTATTGTGCAATACCAGTTTGTTCCATTATAATAGAAATGAGCAAACAGAGTATATAGCATCCCATACTTCTTATAATCACTCTTTCCTATTGAATAAGGACAAAGATGATAATTGATTCCATCAGCCTCGAATTGTAAGGGCTGAAAGTCATACATATCTTTCAGCCCCTTATAAATAATCCTTTTATATGTTCTTTCTTTACTTCGTACCATTCCCTTTATTCTAGGTATATTCTTTATGGCTGTTTTCAAGATGGTCTCGCCAACCTCCTGAAGTGACATAGTATCTACAATCATAATGTAACAATGAAATTATAACTAGGGTATTTCTTAACTATATCTATACAAGCAGATAAGAACCACTTGTTACCTTTAGATAGATTGCTCTTACTTTGATACGATACGTTTGGATAAGAAACTATATTATTGATTTGTGAATAGGTCGCCCTATTATAACATCCTCTATACCTCACGCCTTTTAGAATGATACAATCATTTGCATCGTCTAAACTCACAGATAACGACTTCAATTCTTCGTAATCCTTTTTAATTTCTTCAATGACATTTTTCATCTTTTCAATTATTTACTAGGTATTAAAAAAATATTTATATTTTGCAATGTACTTTCAGAGACAGAAATCTCAGTAGGTCACATAGTTTAACCTTACTCGTAATGTTTGCGATGCTTACTAGTATTACTTAAAACGCTTATTATTATGTGTTTATGTTTCTCCTTCGTCTATCTATATAATAATGTATGATAGAGAGCCTTGTGTTTTATGTGATATAGCAAAGGTACAAAAATAATTTGACAAATGAAAATATTTTGAGTTAAAAATAGTTAAATGGAACGATTCCCATTTCTTGACTTCCCAAGAGTTACTTTTACCTCTAAAGGTATATTTATATAATAAATATAAGTGTAACTCTATGAAAAAGAAAATATCGATAAAAGAACTAAAGGAAATTATGGGATTCAACTATCCCATAATCGATACAAGGGCAGAACTTGAAAAGATGATAGACCCAAACAAGTATTATATTGTTCAAGGTCACATATTACCATATTATGGGGGCTACAATTCTTAAAAAGAACTTCCAACCATCACTAATCAAAGAGGACTTGGGTTATAGGATTACAGCAGCCCAATGGAAGCAATATAACGAAAAACTAAAAGAACAGCAGACATGGATTCAGCAACAACAGCAACAAACTCAGGAGGATTAACCAAACAATCAGGATTTAGTGGAAAACATCACGACCTAGCAACGAAAGCACGCATTAGCCAAACACAGAAAGCAAGGTATAATTATATGCGACAGATGATGAAACAACATCAGAATGAACAAAGACACTTTGGGCCAATCTTCGACATTGATAATCCTGAGATTACTCAGAAGATTAAAGACATCGTAAGGGAAATATTGCAAGCAGAATTAAAGAATGCGATACCAAGCAAACAATGTAGGCAAAATATACCAATATTCTGATATAAACGACACCGCTACTTATGGCACTTTTTGCATGATACCCTTCTGAAACTCCCTATTTATGGCAATTGGAATCAGATGTGCGTGTATCGTCTCAATGAACTTGTCAATTTTCATATAAACGTATTTTAGACCTCTAAAAAGTGATACTACTTTTTGGAGGGTTTTTTATTTAAATGGGACAGCATCAATGGGACAATGCTTTTGGGACAGCATTAGTGGGACGCTATTTATGGGGGTGTCCCATTATGATTGTCCCACTATTTTCATAGTGTCACATATATGTTGGTATTTATAACACTTATGTTACCTGATTTCTATGTGTAGTTCATGACCACAATGAGGGCAAATGAAAGTGCCATTACTTGATTTGGAATCAGCGAATAACGATGAAATCGGTACATCAAGATACCTTGCTATTTCTTCTAGTGAATTAATGGAAACACCTTTGCCCCCATTGATTACATTGCTAACATACTGAGGTCGTTTCTTCATACCTTCTGCCAATGACTTACTAGTCATTTTGCGCTCCTTCAGGATTTCTTTAATTCTTAGTTCTACCATATCATTCTAGATTTTTGGGGCAAAGATAAGCACAATTTTTGAAATAAAGAAGATAGGTTTATTAAATAATGTTAAGTAAACTCATTTTCTTTGCAATTTATTTGGAAGATAAAGAAAAAAGGTGTATCTTTGCAGTAGAATTAAGAAATAAGGTTTATAATTTAAAAAGAAACAATATGTGGGGCATCTACTATAAAGTCAACGGCAAAGGTCAGTATAAGAACTATATGGATGGTACTTATACAGAAATGAAGAAAGCATCTGATGATTTAATCAGCAGAGCAACCGCAAAGGGCTTCAAAATGATTAGACGTGCCCAAGGTAGTGGTGGTGTAAACCTCACTTATAGCAATGGCAAAACACGAGTTGAAATCGTCTATGTCGAGACTGAGAGAGATAGAGAGTGGTTAGCATACTTCGACAAGTGCCAAGCAGAACGTGAGGCAAAGGCAGCATAATTAGAAGTTTAACAATTTAATATAGGAGATTGAGATATGAAGTCAATTCAGATTAGCACCAACGAAGTTGCAAGAGTAGCAGCAAAGAACATTATCATCAATGGTAGTGACACAATTACAGCAGTGGCCAAATCCGCAGAACTCCAAGCTTTGAAATCAAGACTTATGCGAGGCGAAATCTGCAAGTGGGTCTATAGAAAGGTCTCAGGAGAAATTAGGGTCTGTACGGGAACTTTGTACAATGACATCGTGAAATCGATGGTAGTTGGCGGTAATACACCAAAGAAGTATTTCGGACAGTTTGCATATATCGAAATCTTCACTGATGAAAAAGGTGGCGTTTCTCTACAATGGAGAAGTTTTCGTGAATCCAATTTTGTAGGAACGATTGAGAACTAAAAAGGGATTGGGGATTATTCCCCACCCTTGTAACAAATATGTTAAACCAAATATAATAAAGGTTATGAATACAGAAATGGCACAATACATATTGCAGATTCTCAAATCACGTCTTAACATATTGTTTAGTTGGGGGTCTAGGCGATTCACAGCGATTCAGGATGGTCTTATGTGGCACGTTCAAGGCTACTTACTGAATGGGTGGGTTAAGGTAATCTATAATTATGGGACAGATGCCTTTGATGTCTATTTCCTGAATAATACGAAAATGGAATTGAAGAAGGTCGAAGAAGTCTACATTGACAACCTAGTAGATGTCATTGATTGGAACGTAGAAAAAGATGATAGTTTCGATTATGACAAAAGGGTTAAGGAGCAATATTCTATTTACCTATAAAAATGAATATGAATTGAAAATCAAATAGTTACAAAATAAGAGTTTCTTTCAATATACTATATCATACAAGGATTATTAAAAAGATAGGATTATGAAGCAAGAATATCACGAATACAGAACAAGTAACGCAATGGATTGGGACGTTATGTTATCACTCCTTCGCAAGTTGTATAGGGATGGTAATTATCGTATGAGCCTACTTCTTGGTTGTGGCTGTTTCTTTGGTTTGCGTATAAGCGACATTTTGACCCTCACATGGTCAATGTTGCTTGATGGCGAGAAGTTTACAATCTATGAGAAGAAAACCAATAAGCGCAGAGTGGTTAAGATTAATCGTGGCTTTCAGAAACACATTAAGGATTGTTACGATGCCCTTCACATTGAGAATGAAGATGAAAAATGTTTCTTGTCTAGAAAAAAGATGGTCTATTCCACTCAGCGTATCAATATTCTGTTTAAGGAAATTAAGACCAAGTATAACCTGAAGATTGAGCATTTCAGCACCCACACAATGAGAAAAACATTTGGGCGCAAGGTGTTTGAAGCTGCAGGAACAGATGCCCCACTCGCTTTGATGCGCCTCCAAACCCTCTTTAATCACGCAAGTCCCACTATCACGAAGAAGTATTTGGGCATTACAGATTCAGAGTTAGAAAGTTCTTATGATTTATTAGATTTCTAATTTATATGAATGTAAATGATTGCGCCGATCTGGCGCAATCATTATTGTTTTATAATATATTTCTTTTCATTATTTGGCCTACACATTTTGCACACTTATTCCAAATTGTGCAAATACAGATTCTTTTTTTGTTTATAATTTGCTAATTCAAGAAAAAAAGTCTATCTTTGCATTTAGTATTAATAAAATCTTAAAGCGTATGACATAGAACGATAAAGACATATAGATAAGAAGCGTTAGCTTATATTCTTGCTTCTAAAAATCGCCAAATTTGAAAGCAGTCAAGAGTAAAAGAGAACGGTTCACGTGCTTGCACGTGGGCTTATACTCGTTTAAGACTGCATGGTGTTTGGCGATACCTTAGAAGCGTAGACGAAGTAAATAGTCCACGTTTTCTTTTTCTGTCTATTTGCACAGGAAAATCGCACAAACAATATTGTATAACTAATAATATAATTGAATATGAAGAAGATTATGTTTATTGCAGCAATGATGCTGATGGTAACGTGTCAAACCATTATGGCACAAGAAAGTGACAGTGATTATTCTTTAAAGGGTCTTGCGAAGCTATTGGTTACGGAGAAATTGTCTGCCTATGACTTCAACGATGGAATTGCAAAAGTCCATAAGGAGCAGGATGGGAAAATCCTGTATGGTTTAATTAACAAGCAAGGGCAATTCGTTCTACCTTGCAAATACAATAGGATTGGAACTCTAAGTGATGGACTTATAGCCATTGAAGACATAAATTATAAATGTGGTTATGCTGATGTAAGAGGTACTGTTGTCGTTCCTTGCCAATATGAAAAGGTGGGCTATTATAGTGAAGGACTTGGCAGAATTACCAAAGGGGATAGTTGCGCATATATCAATCGTGAAGGAGAGATTATTATTCCATATTTTATAGCATATGATGCCGAATCATTTAAAAATGGTATTGCGGCTATTGAGAAACAAAAGCGCCAAACTTATTTTATTGACAAACAAGGTAATGTAGTAATTCCACAGCGAGATTATCGTTGTTACGGATGCTCAGAAGGCCTATATATTGTGAGGTCAAAAGAGGGAAGTAAATATGGATTGATGGATGCGAAAGGAACTATGGTGGCAACGATGGAATATTATTCTATGGAGCCTTTTTCCGAAGGATTATCTGCTGTAGGAGAAAGCCAAAGCCACAAATTTGGTTTCATTGACACTAAGGGTAGTATAGTTGTCCCGCTACAATTTGAAAGTGTTGACAACTTTTCAGAAGGTCTTGCTGCTGTAAGAAAAGAAAGGAAATGGGGCTTCATCAACAAAACAGGACAGATAGTTATTCCTTACAAATATGAAAGAGTCCAAAAGTTTAGTGATGGGCTTGCTGCTGTATGTATTAATGATAAATGGGGATTCGTGAATATGAGTGGAGAACTGATTATTCCCTGTCAATATGACAGATGCGAAGATTTCCACGAAGGATATGCAGTGGTAAAGAATGGAAATCAGTATGCGATGATTGACAAGCAAGGTCAATACTACATTAAGTTTGGTGTTGCTGATTACATTTCAAGTTTTTCTGATGGCCTTGCAAATGCTAAAGTGAAAGGAATAGATGGATACGTTGATAAGAATGGTAGTAGTACATTTAAATATATAAGGTGGTAAGCATTATGTATTGCAAAAAGTGTGGAACCGAGCAGAAAGAGGGACAAAAGTTTTGTCCCAAGTGTGGTGAGCCTTTCGTTGAGGTGAATGAGAAACCACATGGAGATGAATTCAAACAGTATGCTCAGAAAGCTGCGGAGGAATTTAAAAAGATTGATTGGAATGAGAAAAAGGAACAGACCTCATCATTTATCAAAGAATTCATAAACAATCCGAATAAAATAGGTTTGGCTACTAAAGTGGTAGCCTGCCTATTTACTCTTTGGATTTTGATTAAGACAGGTTTTTCTGTGTCGCTATTTGGGTATATTCTTTTAGCGGCTATAATTTATGTCGCTTTTAAAGGAATACCGAAAATCAAGTTAGAAGGACTTAAAGCTCAGTATGCATCAACTGCATTTTGTTTGATTCTTATGCTTTTAATCGGGTGGGGGGCAACAAATAGTTCGGGTAATCGTGAAATCTGCATTACCATGAAGGCAGATTTTAGTCAGGGCTATGAAGATATTTCAGGAAATTATGGTATGGTACATGCTTATGCAGGATATTTCACAGATGAAATAATCATACCTCAAGGGAAAATGTGGATTTTTGAAAAACAAGAAATAGAATACCCCGATAAAGATAGTAAGATATTTCATCCTGACATATGTTATTATGGCACTGTAGACTCAGATGTAAGTCCTGATATTTATAATACTTATACTCAATTACGGGAGATTCCAATATTTCGTGGAAATGACAGAATAAGAATTAGAGTAAAGAGTATGGCTACAGGTAATGGTATGATAAAACAAGCAATGGAGGCAAAAGTCTATTTTATAGAGAAAGATGATGATTTGCAAACATCCAATTAAAAAAACATCAATTATATAGGTATGAAGTGTATAAAATGTAATGCAGAAATTGAGAAGAGTGCTCAGTTCTGTCCGTATTGTGGTACAAAAGTTGAAAATACAAGTTATTGTGTCAAGTGTGGAAAGTCTCTTGATGAAGGTTCTGATTTCTGCCCTTATTGTGGAACGAAACAAGGGGATGATGTTGAAGAGTCGGTGCAAGTTGAGAAGGTTGCACAGCCACATGATAAACCCATCCACAAATCAGAAAGAGACTCTAACTCAAATGAAGAATTAGAAAATGCAAGTCAATCAGGCGAAAGCAAAAGAGATTCAAAAAGGAATTTGTGGATAATTATTGCTATTATTGGGCTTTTTTGTATCATTGGCGGATATTTTACTTTCTCACCATCTAACAACTCGACCTCTATTAATGAAATATCTCAAAGAGTCACATCAATCTATAATGATGTCTTTAATGAGCAAGGGAGTGGAGACTATGATGAGAAATATTGTTCAAAGAGCTACAAAGCCTTAGTAAAGGAATTCTCTGAAGCTTATGATAATTCTACTCTTATCGGTGAGATAGTTGGTCCTGAAGGAGACCATTGGACAATTAGTCCTGAAGTATCAAAACCAACAATGAAGATTATCAATATAACTAAGAAGTCAAATACAGATGCTGTAGCAAAAATCCATATTGACTTTGGAAATGATGATAATACGGAAGATGAATATAGTGGAACAGATGTAGAACTGAAGTTAGTCTTTGAAAACGGAGATTGGTATATTGATGATTTTATCTATTATGACAGTTCAGAAAGACAAGAGTACCTTGATGGAATTAAGGAATGTAAGGAGAATAAATTTCAAATAGATGATTCTGAGTTAGGTGATTGTTACAAAATCGGAGAGGTCAATTGTCTGTCATATAAGCAAATGAAGTATATAACCAAGAACCAATTGTCGCAAGGCCAAATCGATTTAGTGGCATCAAAAATAAATTTTTCTAAACAATTCAATCCTAGATACAAAGTATATTATTATCAAGGTGCTAATGAAGATAATACTTTCTATATTGAGATAGAAAATGATACATATATTTTCTCCTGTAGGTCTAAAATTGGAGATTGGGATTATATACAGTCTGTTTGTTCGGACCTACTCAGCGAAGATTCGACAGCAATAGCCTTATGGAGCGATGGCATCCATTTTAAAGAAACACATGGTAATGGATATAACAAAATCAAGGTTGAAGGTCATTCCTCTGAAGGATTATTTGTTAGTATGTCAGGAACACCAAATTACTTCTATGTTAGAATGCACAAATAGTACATTATAGTCGGAAACATCCAATAGGAGACCCAATACGAGGGTCTCCATTCTTTAATATAGAGTCTATAGTTGACCTATCAAAAGGTCAACTCTTATTTTTTGCCATCATAAAATACTCTAAAATATTGTACCACTTTTTAGAGTTATCAACCCCTTACATAGAAGATAATCTGTCTAACATTTATGTGACGTTGATGGGGTGATGCCTTGTGTCCCATCCAATAGCGTGTCCCAAAACAAGTGGGACACCTTCGATGGGATGGATAATTTTAACCCTTGCCTATGTTCTCACGTATATAATATTAAGGTACGCATGAGACATCGATGGTTAAACTTTGTTAAAACGAACACATTATCCCATAATCCATTTTCGTTTTACGATTTTTTCTTGCATATTTGCATTGAAGGATTATCCTAAAACACAAGTATAAGTCCTTTAGTAATTGACAATTTTGCAATTACAACTAGTAGAATTAATTTCTAAAATATTTTAATATATGGCAAAAAATAACGTTTTGTCAGCCCAACCTTTAGGGGCTGCCATAAAGAATACTAAGGTTGTAGTTAAGAACGCTACAGTTCGCCTACCATTCAAAGAAAGAGAGGGTAGCGTGTTCACTGCAATGACAGCCAACCAAACACTAGAGGCTGCAAAGAAACTACCCAACCCACGTAAGCTGTGGAAGGAGTTTTGGTATGAGAATGAGGTGTGCTGCCTCTTTGCTGACACCAACGTTGGTAAATCAGTCCTTGCTGTTCAAATTGCCAATGAGATTGCAAAGACAGATACAGTTTTATACTATGACTTTGAACTTAGCAATAAGCAGTTTCAAAGCAGATACACAGACCCCAACACTAAAAAGACGTTTAACTTTCCTAGTAACCTTCTTCGTCTTACCTTGTCAACAGAGAAGTTGATGGCTATGGGTGATAGGATGGAGGATATAATCATGGCATCCATTGAAGGTGACATTAAGGCTTATGGTGCGAAGTTTATAATCGTTGACAATATCAGTTGGTTGCTAACCTCTAACAATTCTACAAAGACAGCATCCAACCTAGTGAAAAGACTTGTGGGGCTAAAAAAGCAGTATGGCCTATCAATCTTGGTACTTGCCCACAATCGCAAGAGAGCACCAACCAAGCCAATTACTGAAAACGACTTGTCAGGTAGCAAGCAGTTGATAAACTTCTTCGATGCAGCGTTTGTCATTGGAAGGAGTGCATCTGAAGCAGATATTAAATATATCAAGCAAGTTAAGGTAAGAACAGGTAAGGAGGTGTATGGCGAGCATAACGTAATGCTATGTACCATTGAACAGCAAAACAGATTCTTGCAATTCGTTGAGCAAGGTTGTGGCGATGAGGCTGAGCATCTGAAAAGACCCAAGGCTACTGATATATCACTGAAAAAGGCAAGGGTGATGGAACTGAAAGCGAAAGGAATGTCAGTCAGAGAAATAGCAGAAGCATCAGGCATTCCAAAATCTACAGTTGGTAGGCTTTTAAACTCCTAATGTCCCATTGAGACGTCCCACAACACATCAATTATGCAAAGTGGATCTGGAATCCACTTTGCATTAATTAATATAGTTACCACCCTTTTATATTATATTCTTTTCTGCGCCAAAAAGAATATTGAAGTCTCTCAAAACCCCACTAAAATGGGACACTTTTAATTTTGCGTGAAAGCCAAGCCTATCTTTTTATCAGGATAGCCATAATTTTGAATGGAAAATATTTGGCTGTTTCTTTCGTATTTGCTACCTTTGCACTTGATGGCAGACCTGATAAAGAGTAAATACAATCCACGTCTCAGTATGAAAGCCAATGCTGAGGCTATGGGTATTAGCGTTCATACACTGAGAGCGTGGCTTAAACAGCATAATATTGATAGGCATTTCGATTCAATGTATGCCAAATATGCTGAGGTCAGGAAATACCAAAAGCGTGGTTTGTCAGCACAGAAGATTGCAGATAAGACAGGCTATGCCCTAATGACAGTCTACAAGTATATGAGGATGGATAGTTTCGAGAAAAAGACGGAGAAAGACAAACTATCTAGTTTCGATACGTCACATAGTGAGACAGTCATTAAGTCTGTTAGTTATGACCAACAAGAAATCCTGAATAACATATTGAAACTACACGTGCCTAGTGGTGTATATGATTGCGACCTGACCACTTCAAAGGGGAACTTCTACAAAAACGGCGTTGTACCAATGCCAAGGCTTAAATATGACAAACACCCTCAGGTGGAAGGGGTGCTGCCTTTGGAAGATGCTGAGAAGTTGGAAGATGGTAGTCTTAATTCAATTGTGATAGACCCTCCTTTCCTGATATTGCAACCTCAATGGCTAAAAAACAGCAAGGTTAAGGAACGTTTTGATAGTTTCGACACAATGGAAGAAGCAGAGCAAGCCAATAGGTATCTTCTTAGACTTGCTTGGGACAAGTTGAAGAAGAAGGGCATACTAGTATTCAAGACAATGGATATAAGGGCAGAGAATAGAAATATATGGATGTCCTACAATGTGCAACAATGGGCACAAGAAATAGGATTCTCACTCCTTGATACCTTCATACTTATCTCTCCTAGCAAGATATTAAACAGAGGTATGAATCAGAAGGTAGCGAGGAAATATCATAGTTATTTCTTTGTGTTCCAAAAGAAAACGTAGTGCTAATATAAGATTTTAATAAAAAGCATATTGTTTCTCATTTTTTTATATTATCTTTGCACCCAAGTTAACCATTCGTGAATGGTAATACTATGGAATAAAAAGCACTGCAGAGTGCACTGAAATAATAGAAAAATTGTAAATATCTTAAATCCAATTAGTTATGGAACAATTATTGCATTATGTGTGGAAGCACAAGATGTTCCCTTTACAGGAACTGAGAACAAGCGGCGGGCTGACTGTCGAAGTGATTGACCCTGGACTTCACAACCGCAATGCCGGTCCTGACTTCTTTAACGCCAAGGTGAAGATTGGC
>OCTX012267837.1_pt1 | contig 14223 bp, 12 predicted proteins | sample 1539691 | NCBI WGS metagenome assembly OCTX01 (sample SAMN02144231, study PRJEB22623) | gut metagenome | biome: sheep rumen | host: Ovis aries | place: New Zealand | reverse complement strand
CGACGTGTCTCACGTCGCAACAATCTGCTGGATTGCGACGTGAGACACGTCGCCTCCTACGGTAAAGCGGAGTAATAACTTCAAACTAGGCATATCAATGACGATTGAATTGTTTTTTAGGCTTTTCGGCTCCTTGGCGTTGCTCATCTATGGCATGAAGCAGATGAGCGATGCCTTGCAGAAGATGGCCGGCCCCAGTTTACGTCACATATTGGCCCGTGTGACGGGCAATCGTTTTAGCGGCATGTTGACCGGCACGCTGGTGACGTGCGCCGTGCAGTCGTCGTCGGCCACTACGGTCATGACGGTTTCGTTTGTCTCGGCCGGCCTGCTCACACTGGCTCAGGCCATCTCGGTCATCATGGGTGCCAACATCGGCACTACGCTCACGGCGTGGATCATGTCGCTGGGCTACAGTATCGACCTTACCGCCGTCGTCTTCCCCGCCTTCCTCGTGGGCATGGTGCTCATCTACAAGAAGGAGCATCGCGTGGTGGGCGACCTGCTCTTCGGACTGGCTTTCCTGTTCTGGTCGCTGGTCATGCTGAGCAGTGTGGGGCGCGACATGGACCTGGCCCACAATGCCGACGTGGTGAACTTCTTCGCCTCGTTCGACACGGGCAGCTACCTCACCATCCTCATCTTCCTGGCCGCCGGCACACTCATCACCTGCGTGGTGCAGTCGTCGGCCGCGGTCATGGCCATCACCATCCTGCTCTGCTCCACGGGCGTACTGCCCATCTATATGGGTATCGCCCTGGTCATGGGCGAGAACATCGGCACCACGGCGACGGCCAACCTTGCCGCCCTGGGGGCGGGCACCGAGGCGCGCCGGGCAGCCCTGGCCCATCTGCTGTTCAATGTGTTTGGCGTCATCTGGGTGCTCCTGGTGTTCTATCCCTTTGTCAACATGGTGTGTGGCCTCGTCGGCTATAATCCTGCCGCGACGCCTGTCGAGGGAAGCACTTCCGTTTCGGTCGTGCTGGCCATGTTCCACACTTGCTTCAACGTCCTCAACACCGCCCTGCTCATCGGCTTCATCCCTCAGATGGAGCGCATCGTCTGCCGACTGCTGCCCGAGAACAAGGAGGAGGCCAAGCAGCCCACTACGCTACACTTCATCAGCGGCGGCGTGATACAGACCCCCGAGATTGCGGTCCTTCAGGCGCAGAAGGAGGTGGTGCACTTTGCCGAGCGTATGCACCGCATGTTTGGAATGGTGAGCGCGCTCATCGACGAGAAGGACAAGAAGGAGTTTGAGAGCCAGTACGCCCGCATAGAGCGCTATGAGACCATAGCCGACAACATGGAGCTGGAGATTGCCAACTACCTGGAGCAGGTGGGCAACGAGCACCTCTCCGACGACACGAAGGAGAAGACCCGCACCATGCTCCGCCAGATTGGCGAGCTGGAGTCCATAGGCGATTCCTGCTACAAGATAGCGCGGGCGGTGAACCATCTGCGCGAGAACAAGGACGACTTCACGCCCGAACAGTACACCCGCCTGCACGACATGCTGCGACTGGTGAACGAGTCGGTGGTGCAGATGATTGTCGTCGTCAGCGGCCGCTTCAAGGACCTCTCTCTCGAAGACTCGCTCTCCATCGAGAAAGACATCAACACCCTGCGCGACCAGCTTAAGGACGAGGCCCTGAACACCTCAGCAGGCCAGTGGTCGATGGCCAGCAGCCAGCTTTACATAGACATTGTGAACGACTGCGAGAAGATTGGCGACTTCGTGATGAACATTGTCGAGGCCCGCCTGGGAAAGCGCCTTCTCAGCTATAGCGGCCTGCAGCTGAACCTCGACAAGAAGACCGCCACCGTCGACGGCCTTCCCCTTAACCTCACGCCCACGGAGTTTGCCCTGCTCCACCTGCTGTTGGCCAACCGCGGGAAGGTGCTCTCGCGCCAGCAGCTCATGGACACCGTCTGGGCCGGCGTCGTCGTCACCGAGCGTACCATCAATGTCAACATCACCCGGCTGCGCAAGAAGCTGGGCCGATATGCCCAGAACATCGTCAGCCGCACCGGCTTCGGCTACGTGTTTGAAGATATTTAAACGTCCTTCGCCTGTCGTGCGAACTCGAAGAGCGACAGCGGCAGGTGGCAGTAGCCTGTAGGGTTCTTGTCGAGATAGTCCTGGTGGTATTCCTCGGCAGTATAGAAGTTCTTCAGGGGCAGTTTCTCCACGGCCAGCGGCTGGTCGTGGAGTTGTTGTTCCTGGGAAAAGGCCTTTTCAATCACGGGCAGGTCCTCGGCGTCGGTATAGTATACACCGGTGCGGTAGCGGGTGCCCTCGTCGTGACCCTGCTTGTTCAGGCTTGTGGGGTCGATGGCCTTGAAGAACATCTTCAGCAGGAACCCAAGGCTGGCCACCTGCGGGTCGTACTTCACGCGAACCGTCTCGGCAAAGCCCGTCTGGTCGGTGTACACCTCTTTATAAGTGGGGTTCTCCGTGTGGCCGTTGGCGAATCCCACCTCCGTCTCCACGACGCCATCCATCTGCTTGAAGTAATGCTCCGTGCCCCAGAAGCATCCGCCGGCAAAGTAAATCTCTTTCATAGTGCATTTCAAAGTTTTGCGCTCGCTCAGCACTCAGGAGTATAGTGAGCGCCATAATTCTTTTCGTTTATTGTGCGGCCTGCGAGGCCGCCACCGCCTGGGAAAAATCTTTTCGTTTATTGTGCGGCCTGAGAGGCCGCCACCGCCAGGGAAAAATCTTTTCGTTTATTGTGCGGCCTGTGAGGCCGCCACCGCCTGTTTCGTTTATTGCGCGGCCTGCGAGGCCGCCACCGCCTGGAGAAAGGCAAAGTATCCTATAATTCTTATTAAATCATTTGGCAAAGGTACGACTATTTGCCCGATAATTCGTAATTTTGCCCTCAATATTAGGATTGTTTAGTAACATGAGCCGCATAATGGCCGAACCGCAGCGCACGTATATAGCCATCGACCTGAAGTCGTTCTATGCTTCGGTGGAGTGTGTGGACAGGGGGCTGGACCCGCTGACCACCAACCTCGTGGTGGCCGACGTGAGCCGCACGGAGAAGACCATCTGCCTGGCCGTCTCCCCGTCGCTGAAGGCCTACGGCATCGGCGGCAGGGCCAGGCTCTTCGAGGTGGTGCAGCGGCTGCGCGAGGTGAACTACGAGCGCCAGCGCCAGGCGCCGGTACACAGGCTGACGGGCAAGTCGGTACACGACACCGAGCTGCGCCAGCACCCCGACTGGGCCGTGGACTACATTGCCGCGCCGCCGCAGATGGCCCACTACATAGACGTCAGCTCGAAGGTCTACAGGACATACCTGAAGTATCTGGCCCCCGAGGACATCCACGTCTACTCCATCGACGAGGTGTTCATGGACGTCACTAACTACCTAGGCGGCTGCCGAGGAGCAGCGCCGTGAGCCCCGCCAGATGGACCTCTTCACCGACTACGAGGCACTGGAACGTCAGCGACGCGACGAGGAACAGCAGCGTGAGAAGGAACGGCGCATGCAGGAGGCACAGCTGGCCATCAAGCAGCGCTTCGGCAAGAACGCCATCCTGCGCGGCCTGAACTTCGAGGAGGGAGCCACCGCCCGCGAGCGCAACAGGCAGATAGGAGGGCACAATGCCGGGTGATTTGTTATTTCCTGAATTACTATTTCCTGATTAACTATTTCCTGATTAACTATTTACGTATAGTAACCGTCATAATTCTTTTCGTTTATTGTGCGGCCTGCGAGGCCGCCACCGCCAAATTATACTATTTACCGATTTCCTCCTTATGAGAGACTACGACGACATCATCGACCTGCCCCACTACGAGCCGAAGCACCACCCGCGGATGCCCTTGTCAGCACGTGCCGCCCAGTTTGCACCCTTCGCCGCACTGACCGGCTACGACGACGCCATCAGGCAGACGGCCAAGGACAACGAAAGCAACTACGAGACGGCGTGGGAGTAGCCGCCCCGCCAGAATCACCCTACGTCGGCACCGCGTCTGTCGATGGTAAACAATGTAGGCCGGCGCTACTTCTTAGTGTAGGCCCGTGCATGAAAATGTTTTCTGTGTGGTGATAAGAGTACCAATAAATGTTAATTGACATTATGGCATATCTAAGAGCCAAAATTAAGCAAAGACGCAGCCATATGCTTACAACTTGTAACGCCATCAAGATGTCTGTAAGGATTACCGCCTGTAATTTGCTCCCAAAATAGGGCAAACACGACGTTAACACTCTTTAATCCTTTTATCACCACACAGAAAAAATGTTTTACAACCACCCCTTCATAACTCGCCCGTTTGCAGTCAAGCTCCTATCCCGACCCATATATCCGATTTATGAGGCCGCTAAAGCCCTCTCAGACTTTGGACGGCTCTCGCGGGTAGTTTGCTACGTCCAAACCCCCAGAGAGAGCCGTCCAAACCCCCAGACCGCTACGTCGCAACTATGAGCCCTTCTCCTTTGTAAAGAAATCGCAACCCGTTCTCCTTGAGCTTGTTGCGCAACCGGCTCCTCGCCAGCATCCCGTTTTTCGCCACTTCTCCATCCGCAGTTTTTTCTCATTCTGGAGTGGAAAAAGGTCCTCATTTCGCCCTTCAATCGCCATTTTCTGCACAAATCGCCCACTTCTGTGCAGCCTTTCCACCTCCAAAATCTGCACAAAACACCCCTTTTGTGCGGCTTTCCGCTCCAGAATCACCACTTCCCACGTACCTGAATTTCGTCATTTTTTCTTACAAACCCTCCTGCCTCCATATCAGGACGTCTCGCCCTGGGCTACAATAAAACTCAATACCTGTCATTGCCGGCTTTTGCAAACGGCTCGTTTTTTCCTTCTGCTTTTGGCGTTTGCCCCTCCATCGGCAAACGCCACCCCAGCGCTTTTCTTAGTTCCGCCCTTGAATGATGGTCTCCTAAGCCCCCCCCAAAAACCCCTCACGCCCTTCCTTTGAAGGTATATCCGATGCCCTCGACGGCGGCGCGGAGGGCATCCTCCGTAGCGGGGCCTTTGACGGTGAGGGTCTTGGCCGAGGCGCTGGCCTTGGCCGACTCTACGCCTGCAACATTCTCTACGGCACGTACAACGGCGGCCTCGCAATGGCTGCAATGCATGTCCTCCACCCTGTAGACGGTTACGTCGGGGGCGGTGGGCTTCTTGGATGTAAAACGGCTGAACAGTTTCATGGTGAGTGCAAATATGATTAATAATGTGAGCGTTACGGCGCAGATAATCTTGAACGTGCCGGGCGTGGCCTTTGCCGTGCAGCAGGCATGTTGGCTGGCGGTGGCGAGGTCCAGCCCCGTGGCATTGAGCAGAAGGCCGAAGAGGATGGAGAAGACGACGATGGTCAGCAGGTAGACCGCCGTGAAGCGCCGCCCCATGGACTTGTGGACCACCAGGATGGAGGCCAGGTTGACGGCGGGCCCGGCCATGAGCATCACCAGCGCCGCGCCGGGCGAGAGGCCCTTCATCATCAGGGCTGCCGCCACGGGTATGCTGCCCGTAGAGCAGATGTACATGGGGATGGCGATGATGAGGATGACGAGCATCTGCAACAGCGGCTGACTGCCGAAGGAGAGGAAGAACTCGTCGGGCACGGCCACCTGTATGAGCGCCGCCACGACAAGGCCTATGAGGAGGCGCAGGCCGATGTCGCGCATCATGTCGTAATAGGCATACTTCAGAACGCGCCACACGCGGCTGCCCTGCTCCGTCTGGCACGAGGCGGCCGACGGGGCGACCTCGTCGTCGTCACGGCAAAGGCGGTTCACGAGCAGTCCGCCGCAGACACCCGTGACGAGCGCCGCCACGGGCCGCACAATGGCAAAGCCCAGACCCATGAGCGAGAAGGTGGCCAGGATGGAGTCGATGCCCGTCTGGGGGGTGGCGATGAGAAACGAGGCGATGGCGCCCTTAGAGGCCTTCTCGTTCCTCAGGCCGATGGCCGTAGGGATGACGCCGCAGGAGCACAGCGGCAGCGGTACGCCCAGCAGCGCGGCCCACAGCACGGACAGCTTGTTGCCCGCCGAAAGATAGTTGGCGTAGAACTTCTGAGGCACAAAGACGTGCAGCACGCCCGCGATGAAGAATCCCAACAGCAGGTAGGGAGCCATCTCGCAGACGACGTTCAGTAGTGAAGCGAAGAATAGTTCGTAGTTCATAGTGGGTAGTGGGGGTTATATTCCCAGGCCGTCCTGGAAGGTGGTCTCCACGGCTTTGCTTTGCTGTATGCGCGAGTAGGGCGGCACGTCGTTGGTCACCCAGATGTTGCCGCCGATGACGGAGTGGTGGCCGATTGTGATGCGCCCCAGGATGGAGGCGTTGCTGTAGATGGTGACGTGGTCCTCTATGATGGGGTGGCGGGGAATGTTGAGCATGTTGCCGTCGGCGTCGTACTTGAAGCTCTTGGCCCCGAGCGTCACGCCCTGGTAGAGCGTCACGTGGTTGCCGATGATGGTCGTCTCGCCGATGACGACGCCCGTGCCGTGGTCGATGGCGAAGTATTCGCCAATCTGTGCCCCGGGGTGTATGTCAATGCCGGTGCGCGAGTGGGCCTGCTCGGTGATGATGCGCGGAATGACGGGCACCTTCATCGTGTGCAGCACGTGGGCCAGCCGGAAGTGCGTCATCGTGTTCATCACGGGGTAGCAGTAGATGACCTCGCCGTAGTTCGTCGCGGCGGGGTCGCTGACGAACATCGCCTCGACGTCGGTGTAGAGCAGCCGCTTCACCTCGGGCAGCTCGCCGATGAAGCGCAGGGTGATGTCCTCGGCGGCGGCGTGAACGTCGCCCTCGGTGCAGTCTTCGCAGAACTGCAGGCCGCGGGCCACTTGGCGCAGCAACAATTCGTAGAGCTGCTCCATCGACTCGCCGATGTGGTAGGAGCGCAGCTGCTCGTCGCTCTGACGCTTGTGGAAATAGTCGGTGAAGATGATGTCTTTCGAGAGACTCACGATGCGCCTCACCTCTTCGACCGAGGGGAGCGGTGCCGTGCCGGAGGGCATCATGGACAACTCCACCTCCGTGTGGCGCGAGAGCAGCTCCACGTTGCGCTGCAGCACCAGGTTCTTTCTCGTCTGTTCCATAGCCATACTATTTGCTGTTTTGGTTGCACATTCAATAAAAAAACCGCCTACGTGAGGCGGTTATCTTTTGATTCTTGTCGAGGTGACAGGACTCGAACCTGCGACATCCTGGTCCCAAACCAGGAACGCTACCAACTGCGCTACACCTCGTCCTTTATGTTTCGGAATTTGTCAAGCACAATTCCCTACGCGTTGATTTTGGGCTGCAAAATTACGAAAAACTTGTGAAAAGGGGAAAGGGTAGGGGGGAAACTTGCCCGTGTTTGGCATTTTTTAACTATAGGCGGCTCTTCTCGTCGTTGCCGGCACCGGTGCCGCGATACTTCGAGCGGGTGGCGTTCAGGCTATAGCTCAGGGTTAGTCCTACCTGCTGCGTATAGGTGTAGACGTCCTGGTCTGTCTGGCCGATGGCATAGTAGGTGATGGCCTTTGTCCTGGCTGTGCGGAAGATGTCGTTAGCGTAGAGCGTGGCTGTCAGCAGCCCCTTCAGGAAACTCTTCTGCAGGCGGGTGTTCACCGTGAAGTAGCTGCCGCGATACATGAATCCCCAGTGGTTGCTGCTTTGGTAGTTGACCTGCAGCAGAGCTTTAAGGGGCGATTGCGACTCCTGTCCGACGACGAACCAGCTGTTCAGATAGAGGCTGAATTCGGGCTTGTTCAGCTTCTTCGGAGCCCCGTACTTCTCGGCATCGAACATCTGCTGATAATAGTGGAGCGTGACTTGTGGCTGCCAGAACCCGAGTTTCGGTGAGGCCACGAGGGTAGCATAGACGCGGTCCTGATGGTCGAAGTTATCAGGCTGGAAAATGGCAATCTCCTGTTCCTCGTCATACACATTGCCGACGTGGGTATAGAAGTCGTTCTCGCGGGTAAAGCCCGTTGACAGGTTCAGCCACGAATAGGTGAGGTTGAAGTCGATGCTCTGCCTTACTGAAGGCCGCAGCAGCGGGTTACCACCTTCGTAGAGTATCCGGCTGTCGTAGACGACCATCGAGGTCAACATCTGATAGGGCGGTCGGGTGATGCGCTTGCCGTAGCTCAGCTGTGCTCCCCATTTCCCTTTCTGCCATGCTGCCGACAGGTTGGGGAACCAGTCGTTATACGTGCGGCTGGGCTCAGGCTGCCAGATGCCAAACGAGGTGTAGTCCGTCTTCACATGTTCAAAGCGCAGTCCGGCGTTCAGGCGCCACTGGCCCAGCTGCATCTCGTATTCCGCAAAGCCGGCAATGTTCTCCTCCTTCATCTCGTTGTCGCTTTCGGGTATGATGTTCTCTTCGTTCACGTTGCCGCCACGGCTCTTCGTGCTCGTCGCTTCCGAGCCGCCGCTCAGCTCGCCCTTCCAGACGGGATAGGTCAGCACCAGCTTGCCGGCCGCCATCGTCCTCTTCTCTCGGGTCAGGGTGGTGATGGTGCGGTTGCCATACTCCTGGCTCTGCTCATACTGGCTGTTATGATCCTCCGACTCACGTCTCAACCAAGTGGCGTTCAAGTCGATGCCCAGCTTGCCGGCCTTGCCCACATAGTAGGTGTTCAGCTCCCATACGGGCTTGTCCTTCTCACGGATGTCTGTCGTCAGGTTCACGTCGCCGTCAAACGCCCCGTTCTTCAAGTAGTGCTGATTCATGTTCGACCTGAAACGGCTGTAGAGGTTCTTCTGCGACGACAGGCTCAGACCTATGGAGTGGTCGGCATTGAAGTCGTAGCTCAGCCCGGCCTTGTACTCCAGTCGTGTCCAGCTGCTTCTGACGGGCAGGTCAGCATGGGCGTCGAACAGGTCGCGGCTGATGTGCAGCTTCTGATGGAGGTCCTGGTCATGACTGTAGTGGCCGTTGTCGAGTGCCACGTTGGCAAATGTCTCCAGTCCGCCTGTGCGATACTTCAGGGTCAGGTCGTCGTAGGTGTTCCACTTGTTGTTCTTCCACGTCTCGCTGGTGGCCATCAGGCTCAGTCCGTCGCCCTGTGTGCGGAGTGTCTTGATGCGGATGACGGCGTTCACTTCGGCGTTGTATTTCGCTCCCGGAGCCGTGATAATGTCCACGCTCCTGATGTCGGTCGACTTCAGCTGCTTCAGTTCTGAGGGGTCGCGTACCTTTTTATTATTAATGTATATCTCTGGCTCACCCTTGGCCAGCACCTCGAACTTGCCGTCGCGTCCCTGCACCAGGGGCAGCATAGAGAGCAGGTCGTCGGCCGAGCCCACGTCGTGGAGTATGCTGTGCGCCACGTCGACGGTCATGCCGCCCTGGGTGATGCGGTATTGCGGAATCTCGCCCTTCACGTTGACATTGCCCAGCGTGTAGGCCTCGGGGTGCAGGCGGATGGTGCCGAGGTCCTCGTCGGTGGTCAGCTGGAGCACCGTCTTGTAGCCTACGAAGGTGATGCGAGCAAGGACATTGTTGCGGTCGAAGGGCACGACGAACTGCCCCGCCTCGTTGGTGACACCTCCGCTGAGCACGGTGGAGTCCGAGGGGTTGAGCACGGAGACGTTGGCAAAGGCTACGGGCTGTCCGTCGGCAGCATCGACGACGGTGCCCGTCAGGTGGCGGTCGGCCTTATGGATGCACTCCACGAAGAACTTCTTCCCCTCGCGGGTGATGCGGACGGGGTAGAAGCCCACCACCGTGCGCAGGGCCTCGTCGATGGGCTGATTCTCTACCGAGCACGTCACGGTAAAGTCCTCTAAGTCATTGTACACGAAAGCGATGTCATACTGCCCTGCGAAGGCCTCGTTGAGGTCTTCCAGCACGGCCGACAGCGACTGGTCGTGATAGCTGCGGGTGAGGCTCTGGGCTCTGGCCATACCGGCTACAGCGCACAGCAATAGCAGGAGATACAGTTTCTTCATGGCTTTACTTCACGATTAGTTGGTCAGCTTCCAGAGTGAGGTTCACGTGGTCGAAGTGGTTCAGGTCGGCTACGACGGTCTCGAGCATCTCCTGTTGGTTCCACTTGTAGTAAAGGCGCACGTTGTGGGCCTTCTTGTCGCTGATGACCGCCTCTACGTGATAGTAGGCCGCCAGCTCCCGGGCAATCGTGTCGAGCGTGACGTTCGAGAAGGTATAGAACGCCCCTTCGCCCGTCTTCGTCTCCTCCCCGTCGGCAGAGGGGTTCTTCTGCTCCCGACCTTCGGCCGATGGGGCGGTGGTCAGCTCTGTCTCGTTGGAAGAGGGGCTGGAAGTGAGGCTGCTGATGGTGGCGTAGGCAATGCCACCGAGCATGAGCACGCCGACGATAGAGGCCGCAATCTTGAAGGGGATGGTCCTCGTCAGGCTGCGTGGCTTGAGGGCCTTTCCCGGCTCTGGTTTCTCATTTCTCATCACGAAGCGCTCCCACTCCTTCTCCTTCAGACCGTCGGCCAGGCGGGCCTTGGCGTCCTCCATAGCAGAGGCGTCGGCACTGAGGCGCATGGCCTCGTAGAGCGAGCGGCACTCGTCGTCGGCGAGCAGCTGCTGAAGTTCCTCGTCGCTGCACAGTTCGGGGTGTGCTGTCAACTGTAGAAGTCTTTCTGTCTTGTCCATGATTGTCTTAGGGGTTAAAATGGTTCTTGATTTTGCTGAGTGCCTGGGCCAGATGCTTGTAGACGGCGGCTTCGCTGATGCTCAGTGTGGCAGCAATCTCGGCGTATTTCTTCTGCTGCCGATAGCGCAGGCTGAACACGCGGAGGGTCTGCGGCGTCAGCTCCCGCTCGGTGAAGTCGAGCACCTGCTGCAGGCGGTCGGTCTGTATCTCAAGCGGCATCATCTCCACCGTGTCGTCCAGTTGCAGCAGTCGGCTGGCACGCTGGCGCACCTGCATGGCGCGGATACGCTTCAGGCACTTGTTGCGTACACAGGTCAGCAGGAAGCTACGTGCCCGCTCCGGCTGCACGATGACGCCACCCGAGACGATGTCGGCAAACACGTCGCTCACCACGTCGCGGCTCTCCTCGTCGTCGTGAAGCAGGACGCGTGCCAGGGTGTACATCCCATCGTAGTGCTCCATGAAGAGCGTTTTCAAATCCGTTTCGCTTCTCATTATTGTGCTGTTCTTTATTTATAATACCCCTAAGCCTCCGTTTTCCCTACCCCTAAAAGACAAAAAACGAAAAAAAAGTGCCGGCCGGCCCCTGTTCCCGGCGCGTCAGCGTCGGATGTCAGGAATCGTGCCCAGGCTTTGAGCCGTCCAAACTATGGGCTTAGAACTGGAAGTAGATGAACTGTCCGCCGGTGAAGACACCGAGGGTGATGATGGCGGTGAGGAGCGCAATGCTACTGGCCGAATACCATTTTACATTGACCGTTGAAGGAAACTTCTTGTTCTCCGAGCAATACTCCACGGCGAAGACCACGAGGAGGGCGAAGGCGACGTAGGCCAGGTGGGTGACGCCCTCGAGGAAGGGCACGTGGAAGAGGTCGGTGAACATGCGCACGGTGGCCGTCCAGCCGTCGGCAATGCTCGTGGCGCGGAAGAAGGTGAGCGCATACATCACGAGGAAATAGGTGGCTACGCGGTTCACGACCAGCCACCATGTCTTCTTCTTCAGCCCGTGGCGCTTCTCGAAGCGTCGTTGCGGCTTGTCCTTCAGCATACAGCCTACGAGGTAGAGACCGAAGATGGAGAACGAGACGACGTAGGTCCAGGCCGCGCCGTGCCAGAAGCCCGAGACGAAGAAGGTGAAGAAGATGGAGAAGCACCACCACGCCATGCTTGTCGAGCTGCCCACCATGGGGTAGTAGAGGTAGTCCATGAACCAGGTGGTGAGCGAGATGTGGTTGCGCTTCCAGAAGTCCTGCACGCTGGTGGAGTAGAAGTAGGGGTGGCGGAAGTTGTCCATCAGGCTGAATCCCATGACGCGGGCGCTGCCAATGGCGATGTAGCTGTAGCCGGCAAAGTCGCCGTAGACCTGGAAGCAGTATAGGCACGAGGCCAGGAGTATGCTGGCGCCGTTGTGGTGGGCCATGTTGTTGTAGATGGTGTCTACGTAGATGGCGCATCGGTCGGCCAGGACGAGCTTGAGGAAGAATCCCCAAAGCATGAGGTTCAGGCCGCTGATGGCCTTGTCGGCGTCGAAGGTGTGCTGCTTGTGGAACTGTGGCAGCAGGTGCGTGCTGCGCTCTATGGGTCCGGCCACGAGCTGCGGGAAGAAGGAGACGAAGAGGGCGTAGGTGGGGAAGTGGCGCTCGGCGCGGGTGTCGCCCCGGTAGACGTCGATGAGGTAGCCCAGGGCCTGGAAGATGTAGAACGAGATGCCCACGGGCAGCAGCACCTTCAGCTCGGGCACGTGCATACGGACGCCCAGCCACGACATCAGCGCGACCACGTTCTCGGCGGCGAAGTTGAAGTACTTGAAGAAGAAGAGGATGAGCAGGTTGACGACGATGGCCGAGACGAGGATGGCTTTGCGGCGGGGGAAGGGGGAAGGGGATTGCAAATCCCCTCCAACTTGCGGGGATTGCAAATCCCCTCCAGCCTGCGGGGATTGCAAATCCCCTCCAACTTGCAAATCCCCGGTAAGAGACGGGACACCTTCGGCCGTATTCTGGCGGTCTATGACTCTTGCTGCGGCGTAGGTGATGACGGTGCTGGTGAGGAGCAGGAGGGCGTAGGTGGGCTCCCAGCTCATGTAGAAATAGTAGCTGGCAACGAGCAGGAACAGGTTGCGAAGACGCAGCGTGGGCAACGCGAAGTAGACGGCGCAGACCACGGGGAAGAATAGGAGGAACGCGAAACTATTGAACAGCACCTTTTAACGATATTACGATATTACGATATTACGATATTACGATATAACGATATTGCGATATAACGATATTTCGATATAACGATATTACGATATATCGATATAACGATATTTCGACACGCGGCAGATTACGCGGCGGCGCGGCGGATTTCGCCCCCGGCGGATTTCGTCGCGCGGCGGCTCCTGCTTTGTCAGAGATGCAGGATGGTGCCGCCGAGGGAGAGGCCTGTGCCGAATCCTGCGACCATGACGTTGCTGCCGGGGCCGATGAGCTGTCGGTCGAGGCAGTCGCGCAGGGCGATGAGCACGCTCGAGGAGACGGTGTTGCCCGTCGTCGAGAGGTCGACGTAGAACATGTCCTTGGGCAGCTGGCATACCAGCCGCAGGGTGTCGAGCATGAACTTGTTGGCCTGGTGGAAGACGTAGTAGTCCACCTGGTCCTTGGTCATGTCGTTGGCCTTGAGCACGCGCTCCATCATGGCAGGCACGGCGTCGAGGGTGAAGTTGAAGATGGCGCTGCCGTTCATGTAGAGGTGGTCGTCGTGCCAGGTGTGGCCCTCGGCGTCCTCGCTGACGATGCCTGTTGGGGCGGGCTGCCGTGCTCCGCCGGTCTTCACGATGAGGTTGTCGTAGCCGCTGCCGTCGGTGCCCAGGGCGAACTGTCCGATTTCTATTGAAAGGGGAGTGAAGTCGGCGTTCCCCTTTGCCGAAATGAGGCAGGCAGCTGCGCCGTCGCCAAAGATGGTGCGGTTGCTCTTGTCCGAGGGGTGGATATACTTGTTGTAGGTCTCGGCGGTGAGCAGTAGCACGTTGTGTGCGATGCCAGCTGCGATGAGTCCCTTGGCCAGTGCCAGGCCGTAGATGCAGCCCGAGCAGGCCAGGTCGTAGTCCAGCGCGCCGGCCGTGACGGGCAGCCCCAGTCGGTGCTGCAGCAGGCAGGCCGTTGAGGGCAGCCGGTAGTCGGGGCTCTGTGTGCAGAGCAGGAGGAAGTCGATGTCGCTGGGGCTTACGCCGTACTCGTCGAACAGTCGTCGGGCGGCTTTCTCGGCCATGTCGCCGGCGGTCTCGTCGGGGGCAGCCAGGTGGCGGGAGTAGACGCCCACCTTCTTGGCCACCTTGTCCACGCTCCACTCGGGAAACTCGCTGAGGAGCTCCTCGTTGGTCACGACGCGCTCAGGCAGATAGTAGGATATGGCTTTTATGTACATTTTGTGGGAGTGTTGGGGTGGGGGCGATTGCTACTCAGTTATCAGGCTGAACAGCTGCTCCACGGTCCTGGCGTGGCGTATGGCCTGTCCGGTGACGGTCTTTCCGAACTGCGTCTTGGCAAAGGCGATGAGGGTCATGGCCGTCACCGACGACCACTCGTCCAGTTCCTGATACTCCGTGTCGGGCTCAATGTCGGCTGCGTCGGCCTCCATCATG
>OCTX011740024.1_pt1 | contig 14228 bp, 17 predicted proteins | sample 1539691 | NCBI WGS metagenome assembly OCTX01 (sample SAMN02144231, study PRJEB22623) | gut metagenome | biome: sheep rumen | host: Ovis aries | place: New Zealand | reverse complement strand
CCCCGCCCCGCCTTTCTGTATGGATATTGCAAATACTCTCATGCGTCGCCCCCTGTCAGATCTGCGGGACGCCTGTAAAAAGGATCTAAAAGGGCGTCCGCCTCTGTCCTTGGCACCTCGTCGCCCCATGTGTTGCCGTAGTCCCACCCGCAGAACTCTAATTCTGATTCGATGATAGTAATGTCCTGCGGGCTGTCCAGTTTAATAAATCGGTGATAGTCTGATATGTCGCCGCCTTTGCAATACTCTTCTTTATTGGTGTTTATCGCTAGCCGTTCCCCGTCCGGGGTAATGAAATAAAGCCGCATTGCCCTGCCCTCTCTCTCTGATCGGTTCGGGACGGGACCCAAAAGCCCCGCCCCTTGTGTTGCTTATAAACTGTCAATCATGGTATCTAATGACGTTTTGACCATTTCCCGCAGTTCGTCCGGGGTTTCCGGGTCATTGTATATTTTCCATGCCGCTTTGATGCCTGCCCGCACTCTTTCCGGGCTGTTCGCCCTGTTTTCAAATTCCTGCAGCCATTCCCCCGCCGCCTGCTCTGGTGTTGTTCCTTTCATGCCTTTGATTCCTTTCTTCATTCTTTCTGCAGTATGTCTTTACAGGCTTTGTCGAACGCCGTTTTTAATACGGGGTCTGCCTCTATGTCCTGCAGGTCATAGCCCAGACTGTTTAGCGTGTCCTCTGCGTCCTCGCTGTAGCTGTACTCGCTATCATTCAGTGAAGCCCTAAACATATCATAAGCAAACTGTGCCCCGGTCTCCGTGTCTCTGATCGCGTCCGCGCGTTCCTGCCGGAAACTCTTTAAAAGGTCTTTGAAGTCCTGCACCTTGTCCGCCAATACATACCCGCCGCCGGGAATACTAACAAGCGCGTCCTCTGTCCCCGGTTCTATGCCTAGCTTTTCCAGTCCTTCATTAAACTGATTTTCGTCAAATGCAAAGAACGCGTATTTGCTTACAAACTCGTTCATGCGTCTTTGCTGTGCCGTCTGTTGTGTCCTGTAAAGGTTCATGCGTCCGCCCCCTCTCATTTCTGCCGGTTGCCTACTGCGACGCCCATAAGGAACGCCGCCCGGATGACGTCATAAAGTCCGTCACGGGATCCGTTAGCCGCTGCCTTGTCGTACATCGCAGTAAACTGCAGTATTTCGTCTGCGCGCAGATTTGCCCTTTCATGCTTCCTTATGATTGCAAGTCCCTGTTCTGCCTGTTTCTTAATATCTCTCATTTGTCCGCCGTTCCTTTCTTTGATATGCTCCGCCCTCTGGGCGTCCTGCTCTTGTCTTGGTCTGTCCGTGTCGTTTATGGGGACGTGCGCAGCCGTTCGGGTACGGTATAGCCTTAGAAGTCTATACACGTCCCCATAAACCGGACTGAAACACGCCATGTACGCGCCCGCCGTAATGCCCGTATTTACGGGATTTTCCCGGCAAAGATAAAATACGTTTTTGTACTTTATCCGTTGTGACAATATACGTACTTAATAGCCGAAAAATAAAATACGTTTTTCAACCTGCATTAAATACTTTTTTGTAACCTCTTGTGCATTACGCTCTTGCTGTTTGATTGGTTTTCTAATTCAGCTATTCAATATTAGTTGGTTTAGAAACGCTTTAGCGGTTCTCAATAGTTACCGTGATACGTTCCGGGGCTATGCCCTTCTCATGGGCTAACTGTTCTATGGTCGCCTCTTGCTCCCCTGCGAACGTCCCCCGGATCGTGTACGCGCACAACTCCCGCCCGGTCTCGCTGTCTCTAAAGACTTTCCATGGTTCCATGCCTGCCGCCTTTCTGTCCGTGTAGTCGTATTTATCAGATTGTTTCGTATTCGGTCTATGTGCCCCTGTCCGTGTATGCCATGTCTGCGCCTCTCTTTCCGCCGTCTGTGGGCTTTTATTATCGGGTACGGGGATTTATGCCCCGGTGCCTTTCCTGCCGTCCTGCGCCCCGTCGTGCCGTTAAAAGGGGCGTCACGGGGATTCTATCGTCACTATTAGGCCGGTCGCCTTTCGGATTCTCCGCAACTCTGATAGGGTCATCCTGTCCGGGTCGTTCATGTGCGCACAAAGTGTGCTGTACGGGATCCCCGTTTTCTTGGATAGGCTTTGCCGGTCGTTCCCGGACTTAATCATAGCGGCCGTTATTTCCGCCCGTATGTCCGCGCGTTCCTGCTCAAATTGGTTCGTTCTTACTTTTGGCACGTCCGCCCCCTTCCCGGCCGGGCTTATTCGTCCCCGCCGGTAATGACAAGTTTTAAGCCCTGCGCCCGGACGTTGCCCGCGAAAACTTCTATCTCGTCCCCGTCGGTCCTTAGTATGATTCCGGGCGTCGTCCCTTCCTTCTCCCCGGTCGGTGTCTCAATGTAAGTCGTGCTGTAGTATTCCGCCCCGCCTGCGGTCTTGTGATAGTAAAGTTGCATGGTCTTGTCTCTCCCTTCTTTATCGGGCTATAGCCTGGGCTATGCCCGTTATTTGCTTTATCTGTGCCGGTGTCATGCCCTGCAGTATGCTTTCCAGTTCCTGCCGGGCGTCTGTCTCCGCCGTCTTTCCGTGGAAACGGTTGTAAAGGGTCTGGGCTATGTCCGCCTCTTGCCTCTCTGTATCATTGTGCAGATAGATTTCTGTCGTCGCCGGGTTGCTGTGCCTCATGTACTTTTGCGTCGTGTAAAGGTTGCCCGTTATCTCCATAACTGCGGTGCCCGTCGTGTGCCGTAAGCTGTGGGCTGTTATGCGTTCGCTGTCGTAGCCCGCCGCCTGCATTGCCTTTTTAAGCATCTTGCTTATGGTGGTCTCTGCTATTCGCTGTCCCCCGGATCGGTTGCCCGTGGAAACGAAAAGCGGGCTGTTTGCCGTCGGTCTGTCCGTCCTGCTCTGCAGATAGTCGTCTATTGCCGCCTTGACTTCCGGGGCTACTGCCTTTCGGGCGTCCGCCTCGCTGTGCCCCTTGCCCCATACATAAAGGACGGTCACGCCGTTCACTGTCTCAAGGTCGCGGACGTTCGCCCTGCTTATTTCGATAGTCCGCAGTCCGCAGTTTGTCGCTAGTAGGTACATGGCGTAAAGCCGTTTCCCCTGCTCCGTCGCCCTTTGGATCCTGCCCGCCGTGTCCTTTACGGCCTGTCCCGCGCCTGCCGTCTTTCTCTCTGCCTGTAAAGAAATGCTGTTTTCTATCTGCAGGACATCGGCAGCGGTCAGCGCTTCTTTCTTATGGGCGTCGTGTCTGATTTTCGGCCCGTGGATGTTCGCCGCAATGTCCGGGTAAAGTCCGTTTGCAGCTGTCCATTTGAAAAATTGGCAAACGCTCCGCAGATACTGGGCTACTGTCGCCGGTCTGCATTTGACTGTCACGCGGTGCCCTGCCCCGTCCGTCCTGTATTTCCACCCGCCCGCGCTTACCGGGTCAAGGGCTATGGCGTCATGCTCCGCGCCCAGATAGTCCCGATACTCGATTATGTCATTTCTTACCGGGCGTGAAATGGACATATAGCGCAGCCATGCCGCAAACTGCCGTAGGTTCGTCAGATATGTGCGGGTCGTCTTTTCTCCCCGGTCTATGAATTTTACAAAGTCGTCGAACATTGAGGGGCGCAGATCTCCCGCCGGGATGATTGCCGCCGCGCCGCCTGTAAGTATCATATCGTTTGTCATGGTCTCCGCCTTCCTTTCCTTGCCTGTCTGTCCGTGTTCTATTTCTATTCCTAATTCAATTATACAGCTAGCGCCCACTGTTTGCAATGATTATTAAATACTTATATTACGGTTTAAACCTCTTGTGCATCTTGTGTTGTGTGTCCGGGTTCCGTCGTGGTTCCCCGGCCGCCGTCCCGCCCTTCTTTACAGGGCGTACCACTCCCGCGCCCCTGTGCGCCGTTCTGTGCCCTTTTACCGTCCGGGCGTCCATTTGTCCGCCTGTGTCCTTTCCGGGGCGTCTGCGGGGCGTCTGTGCGGTCTCCGTACCGCCTGCGGGTGACGGGATCCAATAAAAATGGATTCTAGCGCCGTGTTTCTCTTAGACGACAATAAAAAAAGGACCTTCCCGCCGTGGGGTGGTCCCTTGTATGCCTGCATCCAATTAAATTGGATTTTTCCTATGTGGCTGTACAAAATCCAATAAAAATGGATTCCTGCGCCCGCTGCCTCTCTGATCGGCCGGGCGTCAGTCCTTCAGTACGGTAAAGGCGGACGTTAGCCGCCTTAATGCCCCGTCAGTGATAAAGCCTGTATCATATCCCGTCTGCAGGTCGCCGCTTGTCAGCTTGTATCTAATTTCGTTCCTGCCGGTCTCTCGTTCCATGTAGCTGTCTACCATGTCCGCCGCCTTTGCTAGTTCCGCCATGCTGTCGCCGTAGATCGTGTAGCTGTTGCCTCTGTCCATGTCCTGCCCTCTTTTTATCGCCTCGCAAATGTCGCATTTGCCTTTTTTATGGTGTCAGATTTGTAAGAAAAATAGCGTACCCTATGCGCTCCAAAAGTCTTACTGCCTGCAGTAATTTGCATATCGTCGCCCAGTAGGCCGTTATGATTTCATAAAATCCCATGTGCCGTCCTCTCCGTGTCCGTTTCCTGCAGTCTCTTACATTAGTTCAGGTTAGTTTTTTAAAAAGTCCGCTGTCTGTGCGGCTCCCCGGACTTTTTAACGTTCGAATTATTTTTCTTTTTTGGTGCATCATACGAACGTAAAGCCCCCGGACTTACCGACGTATGCGAACGTATGCCGGTAAAGATACCGCCATATACGAACGTGTGACGGCAGCGGGCTTTTTGTCATGTCTGCACAAAGGAAGCCCCGCGCGCTCTCCCGGATCCGTCCGGGGACGTCCCGCCGGGGCTGTCACTTTTGACAATATGGGGCGTGTTACGCCTGCCCTTCCTTTGTGTCCTGGGTGTCCGCATTGTCCTGCGCCTGCCTTGCCTTGCGTTCCCAGTATCTTTCCTGCGACGCTTTCACCTTGTCCCGGTTCTTTGCGTTCCACTCTCTTTTATAGGCCCGTCTAGCCTCTTTTGCCGCCTCTGTCATCTCCGCCATGCTTTTACACCTTCTTTCTGTTTGTGTCTTGGTCTCCGCTGTTCCATGCTAATATAGCCCACTTTCCGCCGGGGCTGTCCTCTGCAGGATGTCCGCTGTCCATGTATTGCGACGTATGCGCCCCGCACTCCGTACACTCCACCCAGACAAGGAAGCGCGCCCGGCCGATGCCGGGTGTCCATCTGATCGTAGGACGCCCGCCGCAGTTCTTACACGGTATCATTTTATGTTTGTGCCGTTTACGGTCATGCTTCCCGTAAAGGGGTCGCCGCTTATCTCCACTACTGCGACGCCTCCGCTGGGTCGTTTGAAGTACATCATTACGCCCGCCCAGTCCGTCGCCGTCGGTCCGTCTAGTATTGGTTCCGCCCCTAACAAGGACCCGCCCGCCGTCTGCTTGTTCAGCTTTTCAAAGGTCATGGGCTTTAGATTTCTGTAAAAATCGCCTTTCATTATGCGTTCAGTCAGTGCCGCGCCTATGGCCTTCTCTATGCGCCCGTAGTCCATGCTGAAGCGCGGGGCACCTTTTAACGGTTTGTCTTTCACCTCTTACACCTCTATGTTTCTATGCTTGCTCTGTCGGTCTTGTCGTAAAAGTTTGTATAATACCTCTTGTGCATATTATAACACATTTCATAGTGAAATAGAACAAAGACAAGGAATAAAAGCCCGGTATTTGCCAATAAAAAGGGGCGCGGCATACGCCCGCCCCCGTGGATCCGCGCCGCCTTTTTGTGGCAGCCGGAAAAGCCGGAAAAGCCTTTTTTATGTCTCCGATAACTCCGATTACCTGCGCCGCCCTGCCTTCCTTGTCTCCGTGTCCTGTTCGTCGAACGGGCTATTGTCGCCCGGTGTCAGTCTGATAAATCCCGTGTATTCTACCTCCGTATCTATCCCCGCCGGGTCTTGCTGCAGTCCGTCCACTGTGCAGCCGCCATATTCCCTAATCCATCCTTTGACGGTCGCCGTCGTGACGTCTGCCGCCTCCGCCATGGTCCTTAACGTGGGGTGGCCGTCCGTCATTATGTACGCGTCCCGGTAGGCGTTCTCTAGCTTTTGCCGCTGCCGGTCACGTTTCGACGCCGGGCGGGTCGCCGGTTCCGTTCTGGGTGCCTGCCCCTTTCCGTCGCTCTCCGCGTATGTCTGGGTTTTCGCCCAGTAGTTCAAAGTGAACTCCCCGCCGATGCCGTGACGGTTCTTTGTCATTAACAGTTTTTTCCTTTTGTCCGTCGGATCGTACCATAAAAAGCAGATGTGCGTCGCGTCGTTTTCCCAGCTGCCGGATTCTTTCAAGCTGCTGTTTTTCGGGCGTTCGCCTTCTTCAGACTTGCCCGCCCTGCTCTGCTGCAGTAGTACAAAGATAATGACGTTGTATGCCTCGTTCAGCGCTATTTTCCGCAGCCCTTCACTGATTTGCGTAAAGCGGTCATACCTGCCGCCGGTGCTTTTCTTTGTGTCAACTAGTAAGCTGTGGTCTACAAAAACTATGGTAGGCTCTTTCCTGTCCCGCGTTGACTGTCTGATAATGGCTTCTATGTCCTGCAGCATATACGCGCCTTGTATTACCTGCAGGGGCTGTCTATTGGTGATAGCCCGTAAAGAGATATTTACCGCTGCCGCCGTCCGTTCGTCGTGCTTGTAGCCTTCTATCCTGTCCAGTTCGATTCCAGAGTGAATAGCCGCTAGCCGCCGCATAACGTCCAGTGTGTCCATTTCCAGATTGAAATAAATGCACGGGTATGCCTCGTTCAGATCGTTCAGAAAGTTCAGCGCTAAAGAAGATTTGCCCGCGCCGGTGTCCGCCGCAATAACAACGCTGTCATGCCTTTTTATTTTCGCCGTCTTGCTGAACGTCGGGAACGTCTTTAACTCTAATATGCGGTCGTCCGCGTCCTTGAAAAGATCTATCGCGCCGTCGTAGGTCATAAGTCCGGGCAGCGGGACGCCTGCGGGCTGTGCCCCCTGTACGTCTGTGGACGCCTGTGCGCCGTTTTCCGGGGCTTTCGTATCGGCAGCGGGCAAATTATCGCCTGCGGGCGTTTCCGGGCTTCCTGCGCCGTTCTGTGCGCTCGTTTCCGGGTTGCGTCTTGTGTCCGCCGTGATTAGGTCGTCATAGTCCAGGGCGCCCCATGCCTGCCCGTAGTTCACGCCCTGGGCGTCCGGGTGCTTGGCCGCTATGTACGCCCGCCGCCATTCGTCGCGGTCATACCCCATTATTTCGAACTTGAATTTGTCTAAAGCCTCCGCCCTGCTCAAATTGTCATGGTGCATCAGATAGTCAATGATCGTCCCGCCGGTCCCGCCGCTCGCTCCGTGGCAATGGTAAAGGCTCCCCGTTACTTGGAAGTCGTCGTTATGTCCGCATAGCGGGCACGGATTAAAGAAAAGCGCCCGCCCTCTCTTTACGGGTCTGCTTGTCGTGGTCGTCCGTATGTACTCTGCCAGGTCAAAGTTTTCCTTGTCCGCCTCTAGCATCGCCTCTAGTTCGTCTAGCGTCCTGCTTCTGCCCTTTGCGGGCGTGGGTGCCTGTCTGTATTCCCGCGGCGCTCCCGTGGATCCTGCGGGCGTTCCTGCGCTCTCCACGTCGTCCTGGTAGACTGGTAACGCCTGTAAAAGAGTGACGGGCGTTACTTTCCCGCTGATATAAAAAACGCTGTCAGATCTGCCGCCGTAAAACAGGCGGGCGTTATCCTTGGCCGTCGTGTCCGCGCACTTTACCGGGCGTATTTTCCCGTTTTCGTTGACCGTCTGCCCCTTGTACAGTGCATTGAATATCCCGGCAAAACGGGCTATAAGGTCGTTAGCCGTCCCCGGATCCGTCAGCGGGGCGTCCAGTATAAGGACTATGCGGAACTTTGGCCAATTCTCCGCGTTGCTGAAGCTGTAATACATAAAATACGGGTCTATGCCGTACTGCGCCATTGTTTCGCGTGCCCGTTCCGGGGTCAAGGGTTCCGCTAGTCTGATTTTATGCCCGCCCGCGTCCTTTGTGCCGGTGTCGTTGTCTATGTCCGCGCAGATAACTTGCTGTTGTTTCCATGTGTCGCGGGTCGTCCCCGTCATTACCGCGGGCGTGAAGCTGCAGCCTTCCCGGACTGCCTTTATAAGCTGTTCGGGCGTCACTTCCCTTATGCTTGCCGTGCTGCACAGTCTGTTCCTTAGACGTCCGTCAAAAGGCGTGGGCTTGCCCTGCAGTCTCTGGGTGTCGATGTTCAACTTAATTGTCATGTGTTTCCCTTTCCGCCCGGTCCGTGTTATACTCTTTCTAGCCGGGCCTGCTCTGCTCTGTCGGTTCGGTTGTCCGTGGGCCGCGTACCTCTCCGCCGGGGTATGCGGCCGCTTTTTGTATGTGCCAATAAAGAATGGTGCCCCGTTTAGAAACTTCCCAATTTCGCAGAATTCTGCGCGACGCTGGGCGCCGGTCTTGAGAAGTATAGCCCTGTGGGATTTCACCCGCCCCCACCCGGTCGCCCGGATCCGTGACGGATTTATAAAAAATTTTCCTGCGGTGCCATGGTCTGCCCTGGGCTTTCGGGGTCTTAGGGGTCCCACCCTAACAAGCGGAAACGGCAGCGGGTATATACGCCCGCCCTGCTTGCCGGGTAGTAAACCGCTAGCGGGTTACATTGCTTGCCCGGTTTGTTTTCTCAATTTTCTAAAGCCTTAAAAAAGGGCGCGCCGCATTTCCCTGCGCACATATCCCCCGATTTGTAATGCCCTAAAAAAGGGGCGCGCCCGCTGCCGCCTGCAGGTAGTAGGCTCCCGCTACTGTTCCGGGATCCATTCATACACGTGCCCGTCACTTTCCAGATCTGCGACGGCAGCCGCCTTGAAGTCCTCGAACGTTGCGAACTCGCTTTCTAGGTCGTCCGGGTCTGGGCGTAGTCTTATCATTTCGTCCGGGCTGTCGTTCTCCGTGTCCGCGTCCCGGTAGTACGTCACTATAAGCCGCCGCCCGTCCTCGCTCGTATAGTCCCGCTTCACCTTGTCCGGGTCTGTAAAAAATCGGTCGTAGCCGTCTACTTCATTTGTCCATGCTATAAGCTCCGCCCGGTCATCCGTGTCTATGCTTATATCTTCACCCAGTACCCGCGCGTCGACGTGGACCCATTGCCCGCCCGCATATCCGCAGTAGACAAAAAGGTCATACCACGAAAAGCGCCCGCCCGTGATTTCCGGGTGATTTAGAATGTACTCTTTTACTTTCTTCATGCTCTATCCTTTCCGGCCGGACGTCCGCCCGGTCTTTTTTTGGGTGTCGGATTTGTCGGATTTGTCGGACTGTGCCGGGGTGTGCCTGTAAAGATATGCGCCCCCGGTCTGCCCTGCTCCATGCCTGCGCCTGCAGGCTTTACCCCCTTTAGCCAAAAATCCCGCGGATATGGAAAAGCCCACCCGGGCCATCGGGGATTTTTTTCTAGCGCCCAGTGTTCACCCCGGGGGATGCCCCGCCGCCGTTCGTGTGCGGTTCCCGGTCTGGGTTCATGCGTCTGCAGATCTGATTATAAAATCAAATTGTCACGTACTGCCCCGCCCCCGCCGGGCTTTTTGTTTCCGCTGCGGTTCCCGGACACTCCCGCCATGCCTTGCCCGTCCCCGGTATGCCGGTAAAAAGAGGCGCGTCCATTTTCTGCCGTTGTCCTGTGGTTCCTGCTTTCTTTTACGGGACGCGGGCGCCGCTGTCAAGCGGGCGCGCCGTGTCTGTTTAATGTCTTTTAATACTTTAAAAGACTTACACTTTTTGCACTCCCCGTTTTTTATTGATTTTTTATTGATTTTATGCGGGTTCCCGGATTCGTCCCGGATTTGCCCCGGGACAAAAAATCGACAATCGGGGGACAAAAAATCGACAATCGGGGGACAAAAAATCGACAATCGGGGGACAAAAAATCGACAATCGTTCCGCCCTGTTTTTCCGGGTTTGCCGTGTCCTGCGGTGCCCTTCTTTACAGGCTGTATGTCGTCCCCGCGGGATCTCCGCAGCCGCTAAAAGTAGACTGTTACGCTGTCCGCCTGCAGGTCATAGCGTTTTATAAATCCTTGCTCTTTGTAATATTGCAAATACTTGTCTACCTTCCCCGGGGCGCGTTGTTTCTGCTTTTTGGTTGCTATGTCCGCCCGGGTGTAAAGGGTTTCCAGTAGAATCTTTTCTTGCCTCTTGCCCGCGTTCTTTGCCTTGGCTATGCGGTTCAAAAGATAGTCCTCTATTGCTAGATTGCCCTCTGTCTTGCTCTGCGGTGCCTGCAGTAGTTTTAAATCTACTGTGGTTATTTGCTTTCGCAGTATCGCAAAAGAAACAAGCGCCGGGACCCTAAAAAGGTGAACGGCCTTGTATGTCGTCCGCCCTCTTGCCCGCGTCTTGTCTGGTATGAATTCCGCAGCTAAAAAAGGTCCGTCATACATCCCGGCTTTCCATCCTGCCGCCGGATCGTCTATATCATAGTTGTATGTTTCGTGTTCCTTCCTGTCATCGACGTAAAGCCGGGTGAACATCATTTTTGTTATTGAATTATAAATGTTTTCCAACTGATTAAGGGACGGGTTCACGTCTTTACTGTTCCCCATCGCCCAGTGTATTTCCGAAAGTGTTACAACGTCATTTCCCGCAAAATACAGGGACGCAATGGCAATATAAACGCGTTTATCAAAGTTTGTCAGTTTCCGCTTTACTATTATTCCGTTCGCCTCTAGCGCGTCAAAATCCAGATTCAGTACAAGCGTGATTTCGTCCGGCTTTCGCTTTAGCGCTCCGCCCTTTGCGTTCCGCCTGCTCTCCATGGCAAAGTAAAGCTTGTCCTCGTAGTCCTTCTCTGATAGTCCCCATACATCCCCGTTTACCTTGTCTAGCGGGTAATGTAGGGCGCTAATTTGCATATTGGATATACTGCGCCCCGCCGGTTGTTCAATGTCTGTGAACGCGCCCAGATCTAAAAGAAACTGCTCTAACAGTGTAAGCCCTTTTGTTATGTGGTCGTCGTCCGTGTTTATCAGATCGTCGAACGTTAGCGGGTGCCCCGTTCCGTCCTCATAAGATTTTATGCGGGCCTTCAGCGCGTCCGCGTTCTCTATTATCGGCTTGACTAGCCCGGTCATAAGCAATATGCCGCCGTCGTCCTCTGTTATGTCCGGGAACATTGCCCGCAGTTCGTCCCATTCCGGGGACGCTAGAAACGCCTCTATTGACGCCGCCCACTCCGCAGCCATGCGTTTTAAAAGTTTGGTGGTGTTGTTTAAATCTCTCCCCATTACCTTTATAGCGGTACTTGCCGCCCGTGTTATCTCTGCGATTTCCGCCGCCGTCCGTTCTATCATTTCGGTCGTTTCCTTTGTCGCCTGTCCCATTGCCGCTATATCTTCCTTGGTTGCCGTCCCTGCTTCTATTGCGTCCGCCGTCGTTCTGATTTGATCCACTGTCTTACTCGTTACCGCAACGGCCTGCGCCGTCTTTTCGGACACCTGCGCCCGCGCTTTATTGACAATGACGGGGCCATACAACGCCGCTAAACTTGCGTCTGCCTCCCGCCCCGTGTCCAGATCGGCCGCGCCCGCTGCCTGCTCTGCCTGTCTGTTGTCCGTGTCTGTCATTCAAGCCCCCTCATAAACTCTATAGCCTTTTCGTAAATGTCGCGGTGGTCGTCCATGTGCTGTCTTAAAACCGCGTCGACAAATTCCGTCATGCTTACGCCCTTCACTCTGCTCATGTGCCTTATGTACTGGTAGACGTCCGGGGCAAACGCTAAATTGATTCGCGGCAGCTTCAGCCCCTTGCGCCCCGTGGTCTGCAGGTTGTTCATGTACTGAAGCGCCTCTTGCTCCGTGTACCTGCTAGCCCCTGCGGGTTCCTGCGGTTCTTCCCGTAAAAGAAGTGCCTCTTGTGCGTCCTGTGCCGGGTCTGCCGTCGCCTCTGCTATTGCCCCATATACGGGCGTCGTGTTGATACTGCTTGTAATGTCTTTTGGTAGTGCCATGTCCTTACTGTCCTCTCTTTATTGGTTTGTGTTGCCTGTCAGACCGTCGAACGCCTGCAGGTAGTCCCGCGCCGGGTTTGACCTGGGCGCGTACTTGAAAAGTGAAGTCTGCAGCGCCGCCGCCTCTTTGATAGCGACGGCTCCGCGGATCGCGCCCAGACTTGCGACGCCCTGCGCCGCGGCCTTGTCCTCTATGATTCCCCGCATTGTCCTGGTAATGGATCCGCGGGCGTCGTACTGGGTAAAGAGTACATAATAGCGGGTTAGCCCCGGATTGCTCCGCCCAAACTGCCGGGCGGTGTCCGTCGTCTGGTAAAATGCCTGCAGGCTTAGCGTGTCCGCCTGTACTGGTATGATTAGGTCCGTCGCCGCCTGCATAGCATTATACTGCATTTCGCCCGCCGCGCTTGGCGTGTCTATGAATATAAAATCATAGTCTTTCTTTACCGGGTCTATGGCTCTTTGAAGCCTGCGGGCGCTCCCCGGTCCGCTTTTCATGGTGGCAAGCGCCCAGTTTGCCGGGATGACGTGGACGCCCTGCGCCGTGTCCTGTATCAGTTCCGCCGCCGGGGTTCCGTTTAACAGGTCATAAGCGCCGGGGCGCGTCGCGTCTGCCTTCACCAAAAAACTACTGTTGCCCTGCGGGTCTAGGTCAATCAGTAAAGCCCGCTGCCCGCGGTATGCGGCGGCCTGTGCGAACGCCGCCGCCGTCGTGGACTTCCCCGCCCCGCCTTTCTGTATGGATATTGCAAATACTCTCATGCGTCGCCCCCTGTCAGATCTGCGGGACGCCTGTAAAAAGGATCTAAAAGGGCGTCCGCCTCTGTCCTTGGCACCTCGTCGCCCCATGTGTTGCCGTAGTCCCACCCGCAGAACTCTAATTCTGATTCGATGATAGTAATGTCCTGCGGGCTGTCCAGTTTAATAAATCGGTGATAGTCTGATATGTCGCCGCCTTTGCAATACTCTTCTTTATTGGTGTTTATCGCTAGCCGTTCCCCGTCCGGGGTAATGAAATAAAGCCGCATTGCCCTGCCCTCTCTCTCTGATCGGTTCGGGACGGGACCCAAAAGCCCCGCCCCTTGTGTTGCTTATAAACTGTCAATCATGGTATCTAATGACGTTTTGACCATTTCCCGCAGTTCGTCCGGGGTTTCCGGGTCATTGTATATTTTCCATGCCGCTTTGATGCCTGCCCGCACTCTTTCCGGGCTGTTCGCCCTGTTTTCAAATTCCTGCAGCCATTCCCCCGCCGCCTGCTCTGGTGTTGTTCCTTTCATGCCTTTGATTCCTTTCTTCATTCTTTCTGCAGTATGTCTTTACAGGCTTTGTCGAACGCCGTTTTTAATACGGGGTCTGCCTCTATGTCCTGCAGGTCATAGCCCAGACTGTTTAGCGTGTCCTCTGCGTCCTCGCTGTAGCTGTACTCGCTATCATTCAGTGAAGCCCTAAACATATCATAAGCAAACTGTGCCCCGGTCTCCGTGTCTCTGATCGCGTCCGCGCGTTCCTGCCGGAAACTCTTTAAAAGGTCTTTGAAGTCCTGCACCTTGTCCGCCAATACATACCCGCCGCCGGGAATACTAACAAGCGCGTCCTCTGTCCCCGGTTCTATGCCTAGCTTTTCCAGTCCTTCATTAAACTGATTTTCGTCAAATGCAAAGAACGCGTATTTGCTTACAAACTCGTTCATGCGTCTTTGCTGTGCCGTCTGTTGTGTCCTGTAAAGGTTCATGCGTCCGCCCCCTCTCATTTCTGCCGGTTGCCTACTGCGACGCCCATAAGGAACGCCGCCCGGATGACGTCATAAAGTCCGTCACGGGATCCGTTAGCCGCTGCCTTGTCGTACATCGCAGTAAACTGCAGTATTTCGTCTGCGCGCAGATTTGCCCTTTCATGCTTCCTTATGATTGCAAGTCCCTGTTCTGCCTGTTTCTTAATATCTCTCATTTGTCCGCCGTTCCTTTCTTTGATATGCTCCGCCCTCTGGGCGTCCTGCTCTTGTCTTGGTCTGTCCGTGTCGTTTATGGGGACGTGCGCAGCCGTTCGGGTACGGTATAGCCTTAGAAGTCTATACACGTCCCCATAAACCGGACTGAAACACGCCATGTACGCGCCCGCCGTAATGCCCGTATTTACGGGATTTTCCCGGCAAAGATAAAATACGTTTTTGTACTTTATCCGTTGTGACAATATACGTACTTAATAGCCGAAAAATAAAATACGTTTTTCA
>OCTX012232128.1_pt1 | contig 14229 bp, 10 predicted proteins | sample 1539691 | NCBI WGS metagenome assembly OCTX01 (sample SAMN02144231, study PRJEB22623) | gut metagenome | biome: sheep rumen | host: Ovis aries | place: New Zealand | reverse complement strand
GAGATGGCAGAGCCTGGTTGAATGCACATGACTCGAAATCATGCATACCCGCAAGGGTATCGGGGGTTCGAATCCCTCTCTCTCCGCCAATAGGTTCATGATGCGGGCGTAATTCAATGGCAGAATAGGAGCTTCCCAAGCTTCTTACGTGGGTTCGATTCCCATCGCCCGCTCCATTAGAGGGTTGCTCCGAGGGGTGTGCCGCTGCTGATTGTCGACAAGCGGCGAAGTTATATAAGATGCTTGACAGGCTTACAGTTTCAAATCTGGCCATAGTCGAAAAGGCCGAGGCGGTGTTCGCTTCGGGCTTGAACGTTCTCACCGGTGAAACGGGGGCGGGGAAATCTGTTCTCATGGGAGCGCTTGAACTTGTGACAGGCGCCCGGGCGGATTCCGGCGTCGTCCGAGAAGGGGAGAAGGAGGCGCGTGTCGAGGCGGAGTTCTCTCTTGAAGGGCGCAGGGCGCAGACGGTGCGCACGATTCTCGATGAGCTTGGAATCGATTTCGACGGCTCGACTCTTTCGGTGCGGCGCACTGTAGGCGCGAACGGATCGGGGCGGGTGTGGGTGAACGATTCGCCGTCCACCGTCGCGACGCTCAAGAAGCTCGGCGCGGTGCTTGTCGATATTCACGGTCCGCGGGCCAACCAGAGCATTCTGGAGGAGTCCTTTCAGCGCGGCGCGCTCGATTCGTTCGGTGACATCGACTTCGTTGGATATTCCGAGGCATGGACGGCGCTGGGCGGCGCACGCGCGCGGCTTGCGGCGCTTGAAAGCGAGACGGCGGCAGAGGATGAACTCGACATGCTGCGCTACCAGGTCGGCGAACTGGAGGCGGCCGGCATAACAGATGATGACGACTTCATCGCCGAGCGTCACGCCGCCGCCGCGCATGCCGGCGAGCTTCTGGACGAGGCGAATGCAGTCACCGACGCGCTCAGCGGGGACGAGGGCGCGGCGGAGTCGCTTATCCGCATACGGCCGGTCCTTGCGCAGATGGCCAAGCGTCTTCCGGCGGCGGAAGGATGGGGCGCCGAGGCCGAGGAACTCACGCTGCGCCTGCAGGAGCTGTCGCGGTCGGTCGCGGACGCCGCCAGCTCGATTGACGCCGACCCGGAGACACTCGCCGCGCTCGACGAGCGGCTTACCGTACTCAACCGTCTCAAGCGCCGCCACGGCTGCGCCGACGCGAAGGCGCTTGTCGCGACTCTCGCCGCGAAGAAAGCGCGTCTCGACGATCTCGAGCGCAGAGACGAACGGCTTTCGGAGTTGCGGGCCGAGGTCGCGTCGGCCGAAGCCGGCGCACGAAAGGCCGGCGCGGCGCTCTCGAAGAAGCGCGCGGCGGCGGCGGCGAAGCTGGCGGCGGCCGTCACAAAGGAGCTTCACGACCTCGGTTTCCTGCAGGCGGAGTTCTCCGTCGCGCTGGAGTCTTGCGAACCGCAGCCGCACGGCTGCGATCGCGTCGCCTACATGTTCGGGCCGAATCCCGGCGAGCCTGCGCGGCCGCTTGCGGCGATCGCCAGTTCGGGCGAGGTCGCGCGCGTCATGCTGGCGCTCAAGAAGGTGATCTCGTCCCATGATTCGACGGATGTTCTCGTGTTCGACGAGATAGACGCGAACGTGGGGGGCGAGGCGGGCCGCACGGTCGGCGAGAAGATGAGGTCCGTCGCGCGCGACCACCAGGTCATAGCCATAACCCATCTGCCGCAGAGCGCGGCCTGCGGCGACAGGCATCTGGTCGTGTCCAAATCGGTGCGCGGCGGCCGCACGCGCACGAAGATCGAGGCGGTCGAAGGCGAGGCGCGCGTGAAGGAGATCGCGAGGATGCTTGGAGGGGCGGCGTCGGATGTAGTGTTCCGGCATGCCGAGGAGCTTTTGTCAAAAAGGAAAAACGCACTATGAAGATATCGATAAACAGGAAGTCGGGCGGAGAATACCCCGTCGTGTTCGCGGAAGACGTGTTCGCCGAGGACAACACGGCGCTTGCGGAGACTCTGCGCGGCGTGACCGGTTCTGAGACGCCGCGCATAATGCTGGTCGCCGACATGAACGTCGTCCAGCACACCGAGGGACTTGGCACGAAGATAGGCCGGTATGTGAAGACCCACGGGATCGATCTTGTCGACAGCCCTGTGGTGCTGCCCGGCGGCGAGAAGATAAAATGCGACAGTCTGCATTGTGCGCACCGCGTGGCGACGGCGGCGGTCGAAGCCAGAATCGGCGCGGGAGACTGTGTGCTCGCGCTGGGCGGCGGTACGATTCTCGACGTCGCAAGCTGGGCGGCGGCCCAGGCTCGCGGCGGGATAAAAATCGTTCGCATACCGACGACTGTCGCCTCGATGATCGAGGCCGGTTTCGTCGACAACGCCGCGCTCGACTGCGCGGGGATAAAAGACGCTCTTCGCGTGCCGTGCACTCCTGCGGCGGTGGTGATCGACACGCGCTTCGCGTCGACGGTTCTCGACGGCGTGTGGCGCGCGGGCTATTCGGAGGCCGTGCGCATCGCGACCGTGGCCGACGCGGACCTGGTCGGCAGGCTCGCAGATATGGCCGGCGACTTCAGCGGGCGTGATGACGCCGCGATGGTCGAGGCGGTGAACGGCGCTATCGCCGCGCGCAGGAAATGCGGCGGAACGGACTTCGGCCTCTGGTCGGCGCTGCGCCTCGAGGCCATGAGCGGCTACAAACTGCCCCACGGCTACGCGGTGGCGATAGGCGTCGCGGTCGACACGGCCTACGCGCAGCTGCGCGGGCTCATGACCGAGCAGGAGAGGGCGCTCGTCATGCGCTCGCTCGAAGAATGCGGCGCGATGGACGGCGCGCTCCACAGCCGATATCTCGTCGCTCAGACCGAGAGCGTCCTGCGCGGGCTTGACGCGTGGCGGCTCACGACGGGCGGCGAATCGATCTCGCTGCCGGCGGGTCTCGGGGCCTGCGTCGTCGAGAAAGTCGACAGGGAGACTATGAAACAGGCGCTGAATATGATAAAATAACAACCATGAAAAAACTGCTAGCACTGTTTACTCTCGTCGGGGCGACCGCGTTCGCGGCCGACGTGGCCGAGGTGAAGGTTGAAGTTCTCGACTCGTTCGGGGGCGATGTCGGCGCGGTTCTCAACCGCTGCCAGACGAAAAAAGGCGCCGTGTACGATCCGGTGACGGTCACGCGCGACGTGACCACCCTTAAGGATTCGGGCGAATTCGAGGACATCCGCGCGAACGCCGAGCGCAGCGGCGAAGGCGTGGCGGTCACGTTTTCGGTCAGGCGCAAGATGCGCTACCAGGCGCCGCTTGTAGTGAAGGGGTGCGACTACTTCGCCGAATCGCGCGTGTCGAAGGAGAGCGAGCTCAAGGACGGCTACCTCTACGGCGAGGGCGACCTCGCGGCGGCGGCGGCGAAGGTTCGCGCGGCCTACCAGAAGAAGTATTTCCTTGACGCGAAGGTCGCGGCGAGCGCGGTGGCGATGGAGGGCGGCAACAACTGCACCGTGACTTTCGAGATTGAAGAGGGTCCGCGCCAGAAGGTTCGAGGCTACCGCTTCGAGGACGCGCCCCATCTGGAGAGCGGGCCGTGGTGGGCGCCTGCGTGGTGGGAGCCGTCGGAGGGATGCATCGACGAGGCCGAGGTTCGCGACGCCATCGGCGACTATCCTTGGTGGAACCCCGTAGGGTGGTTCAACGACGCGCCCGTGACCGACGAGCAGCTCGCGCAGTGCGTCGCGAAGATCGAGGAGGTCTACAGGAACCACGGCTACCTCGACGTCAAGGTAGCCATGCCGGGACGCGAGGGATGCGAAGACGATCCCGAAAAGGTCGACATGTGCTTCCAGGTGAGGGAGGGCGTTCGCTACCTCGTCGGCGAGACGAAGATCGAGGGGCTTACGCGCTATCCGGAGGGCGTTGTGCGCGAGAAGAGCGAGCTTCCTGCGGCGGGGTCCGTCGCAGGCCAGAAGGACATCGACGACGCGGCCCACAGGATATCCGTGGCGGTGGGTTCGGGCGATTCGGGTCTCGCCGACACGCATGTGGAGGTAAAGCGCATCCCGCGCATGGACGACCCGCAGACGCTTGACATCGTGTTCGTCGTGACCGAGGGCGTGCCGGTCGTCATCAACGACGTGGTGATCCGTGGCAACGACTACACCAAGGACAAGGTCATCCGCCGCGAAATCGCGCTCGGGCCGGGCGACAGGATGCTGGAGGACCGCGCCGAGCGCAGTCAGAAGCGACTCGAGAATCTCGACTACTTCTCGCGCGTGCGATACTATCTTGAGAAGACCGACCGCGGCCTCGACGCGAACGGCGCGGAGTACCGCAACCTCGTCTACGAGGTGGAGGAGAAGAACACGGGTTCCTTCATGGTCGGCGTCGGCGCGAGCTCGGTTGATTCCGTGTTCGTCTCGGCCGAGGTCACGCAGTCCAATTTCGACCTCTTCGCGCCTGACAAGTGGTTCCGCGGCGCAGGCCAGAAGGGCCGTGCGTTCGTCCAGTGGGGCCCCAGGATCCAGACGATGGAGGCGAGCGTCACCGAGCCGCATCTCTTCGACCGCATGCTTGAGTTCACGGTCGAGGGGTACCGTCGCGGCCGCTGGTACGACCAGTACGACATATACCGCAGCGGCGCGGCGGCGACGCTCTCGTATCCGGTCAAGTTCTGGCCCACGTGGGAGCCTTTCGGCCGCTTCGGCGTGCGCTACACGCTTGAGTACGTGCAGTTCGACGACGTCGACAAGGGCGTCTGGTCCTACAAGAACCGCGCGGTTTCGCTCAAGGAGGAGGAGCGCGAGTACGGCGACGCGGTAGAGTCGGTCGTGAGGCTGTTCTGGACGCGCGACACGCGGAACAACTTCCGCATGCCCACGAAGGGCGGCCGCACGCAGCTCTTCGTAGACGTGACCGCAGGGGGCGACAACGAGTACTGGCGTCTCGGCTTCAACCACCGTCACTACTGGACCGTCTGGGAGCGTTACAGGCACGTGCTCATGGCGGGCTTCCGCTTCGAGACGATCGACGGCATCTCCGACGACGTGCCGATCTACGACCGCATGTTCCTCGGCGGCCCGCGCACGATACGCGGCTTCGAGTACCGCCACGTCTCGCCTTTCGCCAAGCGTGTAAGCGGTCACGACGATCTGCCGTGGGGCGGCCAGACGCTCTTCTGCGCCAACTTCGAGTATACGATTCCGATCGTGAGGATGCTGCGTCTCGCGCTCTTCTCCGACCTCGGTTCGGTAGGCGAGGACGAGTTTGATACCGATTTCAGCGACACCTTCGCGTGGTCCGCAGGCGTGGGCTTTCGCATAGATCTGCCGATGTTCCCGATAAGGCTGGATTTCGCGGCGCCTCTCAAGACGCCCGACGAAGCAGAAAAGGAAGTCTTTTCATTCACCGTCGGATACGACTTCTGAGTCGCTTCCGCTACAAAAGCAGTCAAAGGAGAAATACAACATGAAGAATCTTGCAATGCTGGCGGCGATGGCAGCCGCGTCCGTGGCGTTCGCCGACATGAAGATCGGCACTGTCGATATGATCATGCTCGTCCGCAACCATTCCAGCTACGAGCCCAACAAGAAGCTCTTGAACGACACCGAGAAGGACTATGCCAAGAAGGTCGACCGGATGAAGGCCGATCTGGACGACGTGCAGGAGGAGGGCAAGAAGCTCTCGGAGCAGCTGCGCAATCCCATGCTCGCGCCTGCGGCCAAAGCCAAGCTGGAGAAGGAGCTTCTCGACGTGCAGAACAAGTTCCTCTCGGGGCAGCAGGCAATAAGGAGCGAGATGGCTCGTTCCCAGCAGGATCTGCAGGGGCTTGAGACGCGTCTTCTAAAGGCGACGACCGAAGACCTCCACCGCCGCATAGACGCCTTCGCAGAGAAGGAGGGTTACGACCTTGTCGTTGATGTCGCTGCGGCGCCGTTCGCCAAGAAATCCCTTGACGTCACGCCGGAGATTCTGAAGGCGATGGGGGTCGATCCTGCGACGGCGAAGGGAGCCAAGGACTCCTCCGATGAAGGCAAGTGAACTTGCAAAGATTCTCGGCGGTACGCTTGAAGGCGAGGACGTCGAGCTTGTCGCCTGCGGCGGTCTTGAAGAGGCGCGCCCGGGCGACCTGAGCTTCTGTAAAGATCCCAAGCACGTCGCGCTCGTCCAGGAGACGAAGGCGAGCGCGGTTCTGCTCCCGCCCGACTGGACGCGCGGCGCGCCGTGCTCGGTCATACGCGTTGAAGACCCTAACCGCGCATGCATGGCGGCGGCGAAGATGTTCGCCCCGCCGGAGCCTGTCCGCGCGCCGGGCGTTCACGCCAGTGCAGTTGTCGACCCTTCTGCGAAGATCGGCGAAGGGGTGCATATCGGTGCGTTCACAGTGGTGGAGAAGGGCGCTGTGATCGGCGACGGCGCTGTAATTGAAGCCCAGGTCTTTATCGGCGAGGGGTGCAGGGTAGGCGCGAAGACCCACATCTATCCGCAGGTGACGCTGCGCGAGGGGACGATCGTCGGCCGGGAATGCATAATCCACTGCGGCGTAAGGCTCGGCGGCGACGGTTACGGTTTCAACAACGGACGCCGCGATGACGGCTCTATATTCATCGAAAAAATACCTCAGCTCGGTATCGTTGAAATCGGCGACGGGGTCGAGATCGGGTCCAATACGACAATCGACCGTGCGCGCATCGGGCGCACATACATCGGACCGATGACCAAGATCGACAACCTTGTGCAGATAGGCCACAATGTCAAGGTTAAAGGCTATTCGGGCCTCATCGCCCAGAGCGGCGTCGCTGGCTCCACCGAGATCGGCTACGGGTGCCTCATTTGGGCGCAGGCGGGCGTGTCTGGTCATATCAAGATCGCCGACGGCGTTCAGATAGGTCCGCAGGCGGGCGTCTCGCAGTCGCTCGACGGATCGGTGAAGTATGTCCTCGGCGCGCCTGCCGAAAGCATGCGTGACTTCGGCGCGCGCACGCTTCTGCCGCGAACGGTGGCGAAGATCAAGGCCGAAGTCAAGGAAATCAAGGCGAAACTGGGTTGAAAAATGGCCGAGTCGATTGCAGTCTATCCGGGAACTTTCGACCCTATGACAAAGGGTCATTTCGACCTCATAACCAGGTCGGCGCGTCTCTATGACAGGCTTGTCGTCGCGGTTGCGGCGACGAGCTCCAAGGAAGGGTCTATGTTTCCCGCCGAAGAACGCCTCTCGATGATACGTGAAGACGTCTCCCGCGCAGGGCTGGCGAACGTGGAGGTGAAGGTTCTCGACACTCTGCTTGTCGATTTCTGCCGCCGCGAAGGGGCTCGTGTCGTGATACGCGGCGTTCGCGTATACAGCGACTTCGAGTATGAATTCCAGATGGCTCTTACAAACCGCCGTCTTGCGCCTGAGATCGAGACGCTCTTCATGATGCCTAGCGAGAACCTCGCCTACGTGACGGCTTCGACGGTTCGCGAGATATCGCGCTATGGCGGCAATACGGCGCCGTTCGTGACAGAAGCGGTCCAGCGCCGCCTGCTTGCGGTGCGCGCCGAGTCGCCGAGATGAGACGGGGTTCTGCGAGCGGCCTTGCGCGACCTCTCGCGCCGCGTTTCGCGGTGCTCGCCTTTACTGCGGCGCTTGCAGCCGCCTTCGTGCCGTCACATCTGCTGGGCGACTGCCTCGACGAGCTTCTGCCGCGTCCGCGGACGGTCGTGCGTGGAATCAGTGGATGTATTAAAAACCCCGTTCTGCCCGGGGCGTATCAGCTCGTAGTGCTAGGAGGCAGACCGAGGATATACGCCAAAGACCCGGAAGGAGAGCGCTATGCACATATGACGTTCGCACAACTCCGGCGGCTCGCGGACGCCGAAGGGAAGCAGGTGCCGGACTGCGCGATAAACGACTGGCCTGAGTTTCGCTGGCGCGGGCTTATGCTAGACTGCGGGCGCAACTACCAGAGCGTGGAGTCGATAAAGGATGTCATCTCGATGCTGGCAGCATACAAGATGAACCTCTTCCACTGGCATCTCACCGACAACTGCGGCTGGCGTCTTGAGTCGAAGCGCCACCCGGAGCTTCAGCGGCGCGACGCATTTACCCGACATGCCGGGCGTTTTTACACGCAGGCCGAGTTCAAGGAAGTCCTTTCCTTCGCGCGTGCGCGCGGCGTGACGGTTATACCAGAGCTAGACATGCCGGGGCATACGCTGGCCTTTCGCAAGGCGACTGGAATAAGATCGTTGGCGGATGAACGCGCGAAGATCATCCTCGGCGAATTGATCGACGAGCTTTGTTCGCTTGCGCCGCCCGAGGAGATGCCGATGATCCATCTCGGCACTGACGAAGCGCGCGAGCCTGGCGAGAAGGTCCCGCAGAGCCATCTTGACTACTGGGCGTCGAAAGTCACCGCCAACGGACGGGTCCTCGCCGGATGGAGCCCCGGTCTCAAGCTCCCCGGCCAGTCGGTGAAACAGCTTTGGATGGGCGCGAACGATCCTCGTGGAGATGAAACGCCCTACATAGATTCGCAGAACAGTTTTTACATAAATCACGTCGATCCCGAAGAACTGCTGTCGGTCGCCGCCTATCAGCAGCCGTGCCGCTGGGGGAAGAAGGCGGAAAAGCTCGGCGCGGAGATATGCGTGTGGCATGACGACTGCATCGCCGACACCGAGGATGTGGCGAGGATGAACGCGGTCTATCCTGCGATAGCGCTTCTTTCGGACAGCTTCTGGCGCGGACGTGAGAAAGACGAGCCGGGCCTCTACGCGCGGCTTCCCTCGCCCGATGACCCGCGCTTTGCACTTGCAGTCGATCTCGAAAGGCGGCTTGTCGCCCATCGCGACAAGGTTCTGGCAGGCTTTCGCCATCCGTTTCCATATGTCGCGCAGACTGCAATGCGCTGGCGCATGACGGACGGCGCCGGGAGAATCCTCGCTACGGACATCCCGCAGGCGACGGTATATCCTCGCCACTTCTGGTTTCCGCAGGGTGCCTACGCGCCGGGCGGCGAAGGGACGGTTGTCCTCGAGACATGGATCGAGAGTGAACGTGAAATCGAGTGCGGCGCATGGATAGGCGCAACGGGTTTTTCACGATCGGACGGCAGAGGCCGTGACGGCCCGACGCCTGCGCGCGGCGAGTGGAACAAGCATGGCGCGACAGTGGAACTCAACGGCGAAAGAATCGCACCGCCCGAATGGGTGCATCCCGGTCAGAAAGGAAACCCCTGCGAGACGCCGCTTGCAGACGAAGACTACTGGTATCGCGCGCCGACGCGTATATGCCTCAAGAATGGCGTGAACCACGTCAAGCTCACTCTGCCGAAGAAAGGCGGCTGGAAGTGGATAGGGACTTTCGCGCCGATGCTCGGCACAAGCGACCATCCGCGCGAAGTTCCTGGCCTGAGTTATTCGTCCGCTCCGCCTGTGCGCTAGACATGTAGGCGGCCCGTTTGACAGGCGGGGCGGCGTTATGTTATACTAGGGCAAGTTCAATAGTGCGAGTTAACTCGTCCACTCTAAGAAAGGTAATACAGATGAAGAACGCAAGGTTGGTCGCAATGTTCGTCGCGGTCGCGATGACGGCTGAGGGTCTGCAGGCCGCGCCTGCGGCGACAAACAGCAACGAGGTCGCGGATCTCGGCGTTGTTGTGGTGGAAGGAGCTGTGCCTTCATCCTACCGCCCGGAGACGGTGAGCAGCGCGACGTTCACGGATGTTCCGCCGGAAAAGCTGCCGTGCGTTGTGGACACGCTTACCGAGGACTTCATTCGCGAGCACAACCCGACCGACCTGAACGATCTTCTGCGCCATGTGCCTGGAATCGAAACGGGCGGAACGTCTCTTCTTGTCCGGCAGCCCGGGCTTTTCACCGTGCGTGGCATGGGCGGTACCGAGCCTGCGATCGACGGGATGTTTTCAGTCGGGCGAGGGCCGGGCCTTTTCATGGATCCGTTTCTCATGGAGCGCGTAGAGATTGTAAAAGGGCCTGTGGCTTCGCTTTCGGGCGGTTCGGCGGCGGCGCAGAACGCAAACGGTGCGGGCGGCTCGATAAACATGTATCTCAAGGGCGCGCGCCTCGACAGGGATGAAATCAACCTTCAGGAGAATACTTCGATAGGAAAGAACACGTTCCGTCAAAGAGGCATGGCCGACGCGAACGAGACCTTTCTAGACGGGAAGGGGGCTGTGAGGGTCGTCGCGACGGCCGACTACTACGAGCCTGCCTACATCCACGAGGGCTCGCAGAAAGGTGCGCGCGGTAGGGAATCGTTCTCTGTCGCGCCGAGTTTCGTGTTCACGCCGAGCGACGAGGTGACGTTCGGCCTCAAGACGCTTTTCCAGTATACAGACGCGCCCAGCTATATCGGAATACCCGTCTTTCGCGGGCATCCCGGAGGCAGATACCGCTGGTACGAGTCGTCGTGCGTCCCGGGAGACCGCCAGCACTACGAAGGGATGATGCTCAACCCGTGGCTGGACTGGCAGGTGACCGACGACTGGCTTCTTAAGTTCGGCGGCGCGTTTCAGTTCGCGTCCATGGACCAGAGGACGCGCGAGCCTTACGCCGGTCGCGGGAATGAGCTTCTTGAATACTACAACACAGGGCTGTGGACCTCCGGGCAGAAGTACATGACCTCGAACTTTTCGCAGTCCAAGTCGCTGTTCAGAACATACAATCTTTATGCGCGTTCGATATACGACACCGAGTTTTCCGAGAGCCTCAAGAACAGCTTCCTTGTGCAGCTCGACACGCGCTACAACGACGGATCGGTCTTTTCGGCGGCGACGACCCGATACGGCGCGACTCTGCAGGACTCCGTCACATGGGGCTGGTTCACGCTCCTCGGGGGCGCAAGGTATGACTACGTGCACCTTAACGAGAGCGCGGCGGCGCCGGGCGACGGCTACAACGCGGTTTCCCCGCGCGGAGGAATAAGCGTCCAGCCGCTCGACTGGCTGGTGTTCTTCGGCAACATCTCGCAGACGCGCACCCCGATGCTGGGGGTTCTCGGTGCCGACGGGAAACCGCTCGTCAAGCCGTGGTATGCGACCCAGTATGAAGGAGGCGTGAGACTGCGCACCGCAGAGAAGCTGTGGCTTTCGGTCTCGGCCTACAGGATCGAGCAGGAGAACCGTCCTTCGCAGATCGCGAACACCACATTCTACGAGCAGGAAGGACGCTCGACCTCGCGCGGCGCGGAGATGTCGCTCTCCGGCGACATAACCGACGACTGGACGGTGATGGCGATGTATGCATACAACAAATACACCGACCGCACCGTCGCGCCGGGCGAGAAGGGGCGCGACTTCGAGCGCTATCCGGCGCACACGCTTTCGATGAGCACTTCGTACCGCGTGTCTTCCGGTCCGCTTTCGGACGTAGTCTTCGGCGGCAGTTTCAGATTCAGATCGATGAGCTACGCGTGCGTGCGCGGCGTGTATCAGGATCGCAACCTGAGGTTCGATCCGTCGTATCTCGTGGACGTGAACGTTTCGATGCCTCTTTCGAAATTCGGCGGTCCCGAAAACTGGATCCTGTCGCTCGGGGTGAGAAATCTCTTCGGAGAAAAGTATTTCGACACGGCACGCCACTACTACGAGTGTCTTGTAGGAGAGCCGCGCACGTTCGAAATCGGCCTGCGCGCCCGCTTCTGATAAAGCGCGCCGTCAGGTTTTATGGTATAATCTTCATCCTATGAGTAATTGTATTGTCTTTGCGATGGGGATTATCCATGACTGCAATCCGCTTGAGATTGTACGTCATCCGTGGTTCATTTCCGCGTTTCTCGCCGGCGGAGGTGCGCAGTTGATGAAGTTCATCATCAACTGGTGGCGCACGCGCAATATAGAGCTGCGCTATCTGAAGACTTCCGGCGGCATGCCGAGTTCGCATTCCGCGCTTGTTTCGGCGCTGTCGACCGCGGTGGGATTGACCGACGGGTTCGATTCTTCGGAGGCCATGATCGCCGTTGGCTTCGGGCTGATCGTCCTTTGCGACGCCGCGACGCTCAGGCGCGCGGCCGGCGGCCATGCGCGGCTTCTCAACGAGATCGTAAAGAAGCTGAGTGTCTCGGAAGAGCTCAAGATCGAGGCCGAGCACCAGCAGGAAATGCTCGGCCACAGCGGACGCGAGGTTCTCGCCGGCGTAGTCTACGGTATAGTCACGGCTCTTGTCGTGTGCAGAATATGGGATTTCTGGAAATGAAGAAGCGTCTTCTGCACTATGCTGTCCTCGCGGCGGTTCTGCTCGGCGTCCCTCTGGCGTGCTGCGTTCTCGGGGGGCATCACGAACTGCTGGAGGGCGTGAAGAGCTTTCCGCCGAGAACGGAGGACTGGGGCTTTCACCCCGAGCTTCTCTGGAATCACCGCCGTCCTTTCACATGGCCCGCTTTCATCGGTCTCGCCGTGTTCACGCTCATATGCCTCAGGCCGTTCCTGGCGCGCTTGTGGAAATTCGCGGCGAGCAGAGGGAAGGCGTTTGGCGTTCCTTTCTCTAAACCTGCGTGCGGCAGGTTCCCCTGGTGGGGGTGGCTTGGCGTCATCGTTCTCGTCGCAGGATGGACGCTTTCCTGGAACTACCGATTCGGCTGGTTCCCTGCGCTTCCCGCGCGCGTCCAGGTCCAGCTCTCGTACGCGCCGATCTGGGCCGGGTTCATCCTCCTTATGAACGCGCTCTGCATGAAGCGCAGCGGTCATTCCCCGATGACAGACCACCCCTGGGCGTACGCGGCCACCTTTCCCGCCAGCTCTCTATTCTGGTGGTTCTTCGAGTATTTGAACAGATATGTATGGAACTGGTACTATCTCGGCATCGCCGAGCTCGGTGCCGTGGAATACGCCGTCTACGCGACGGTCTGCTTCGCGTCGGTTCTGCCGGGCGTGTGCGCGGTCGCGGCGTGGCTGCATACTTTCCCCGCCTTCGACGACAGGCTTTATCGAGGTATGTCCTGCGTAGACCTTCGCAGGCCGAAGTGGTGCCTTTTTCTGGGCGTGCTTGCGGCGGCGGGTTTGACGGGGATCGTTTTCGCGCCCGACTACACGTATCCGCTTCTCTGGATCTCGCCTGTCGCGGTGTTCCTGCTTGTGCAGTTCCTCATGCGCGAGAGGTGCGTGCTCGACCCGGTCGCGAAGGGCGACTGGTCTGTGTTCTTCCGGTTCGCGGTCGCGTCGCTCGTCTGTGGACTGTGCTGGGAGACGTGGAACTACTACGCGCTCGCTAAGTGGGTTTACGCCGTACCGTGGGTGCATCGCTTCCAGATTTGGGAGATGCCTCTTATCGGCTTCGGCGGCTATCTGCCGTTCGGCGTAGAGTGCGCGGCTGTGACCGCGTGGATACTGCCGGCGCTTGTCGGCGACCGGGAGAGTTGAGCCGACGGACGAAGGATATGGTATAATATCGCGGAATGAAGATATTGGATGCTGATTACTTCGTAGTCGGTTCAGGCATGGCCGGGCTCATGTCGGCCCTGCATCTGGCGGCGTACGGGAAAGTCGTCGTGGCGACCAAGGGCCGCCTCGCCGACTGCAATACCAATTTCGCCCAGGGCGGGATATGCTGTGTGATGGACCCTGCGGACTCGTTCGACAGGCACGCGCGCGACACGATGATCGCCGGCGCGTGGCTCGGCAAGTCGCCTGTCGTCCACGCAATCTGCGAACACGCTCCCGAGGGGATACAGGACCTCATCGACTGCGGCGTGAAGTTCGCCTGCAAGAAGAACGGCGAATGGGATCTCACGCGCGAGGGCGGCCACTCGGCGCGCCGCATATTCCACGCGGGCGACATAACAGGCGAGCGCTGCGAGTCGGCGATGATCAGAACCGTCAGGCGCCATCGCGACATTTCCATACTTGAAAACACGATCGTCATCGATCTTGTTATGACGCGCCGTCTGGGGCTTGCGGGCGAGAACAGGTGCATCGGCGCGTATGTTATGGACAAGCAGAGCGGCGAGATATACGCGGTGCGTTCGCCGAACACGATACTCGCTACCGGCGGCTGCGGCAAGGTCTACCTCTATACATGCAACCCCGATTCGGCGACTGGCGACGGGATCGCGCTTGCGTGGCGCGCGGGCGCGAAGATCGAGAACATGGAGTTCATCCAGTTCCATCCGACGTGCCTCTATCATCCGCAGGCGAAGCGCTTTCTGATCTCCGAGGCGGTGCGCGGCGAAGGGGCGGTGCTCGTCGACAAGCGCGGGCGCGAGTTCATGAAGAAGTACGATCCTCGCGGCTCGCTCGCGCCGCGCGACA
>OCTX012155655.1_pt1 | contig 14233 bp, 19 predicted proteins | sample 1539691 | NCBI WGS metagenome assembly OCTX01 (sample SAMN02144231, study PRJEB22623) | gut metagenome | biome: sheep rumen | host: Ovis aries | place: New Zealand | reverse complement strand
CCCACCCCCCCTCGCCGCCGATAGGCTTGCGGCTGAAACATTCCAGTGTGAATACACCTTCATAGTGGTTCGCTACAGCAACCATTCGATCTTCAGGAAATCTGGACATGGCTCCAGCTACAACGAGGACGCGGGTATTATTGCTCGGCCATTTTTCTTTAGAACTGATCCACCCGGCCTTCTTGTAAGCCTTATGCCAGACTTGAGTTGTATCCATATCAGTATCCAAACTCAGACATGATTCTGTCTGCCTCGTCTTCGCCAACTGTTTCGATAAGATGCTGCCGGACATACTTCCGTTCAAGCTGTTTGATCTCAGCCTTCAGCTCTTCGTCTCTTTTCGCGGCGTTCCATGCGTCAATAAACAGCCTGTTATCCTTCAGATAGTCGGCAACGCTTCTGACCGGCGGCATAGTAAGCCAGTGCATATCATTCACTCTCCTTTGTTAAGAAAAGCATTGAGAGTTGCAAGAACGTTCTTGGCAAAGCCTAAAACCTTTGTAAGATCTTCATACATATGTTTCTTGCAATTCCTCTGGTTTTTTGTACGGGCATGACTCGCAGCGGCCGGACCACATGTAGCACATCGAAACTCCTTCGTGTACATTGTCTATGAATTCCTCGGTCACGTCAGTCATCCTTTCATCCACGGGGACTCAGGATCATAAACCCATTTTTCACTCATGGTCTCTTCATACAGTTTCTTCAGCTGCTTGTAGGTTTTCTGCAGCAGCATTTCCCGCGCCTTGTACGGATCCATTCCGAATTTGTGCGGGTAGCTGTTTACCATGATTCGCACCATAGTGTGCTTTTCTGCGATTGCCTGGGCTTTCTGCTGTTCAACATTACTCATAGTTCAACTCTCCTTTGTTTAGTTTTTATAAAAGCTTTCGGCAGGATTCGAACCTGCGACTACCGTTGACATGTGTTCCGGTTGTATCCCATTGTAGTAATATCGCAACCAACCAACCAACTCAACCGATATTACATCAGGGAGCACTCCAAACTCTGCCCGCTGAGTTACGAAAGCACATTCAGTTTGCTGCCCGCCGGCTCTATTTCTTTACAGAAAAAAATGATTCTCTTTCTAAATGTGAAATATAGAAAAAGAATTCAGTTATATTCAAACAGTTCTCTATAGTAAAGTAGTTCCCTATTGTTACTACAAGTATTCTCTTCGGTATAAGAATGGGAATATTATTCTCTTATAATGAAAAAGAATAATACAATGTATTTTCAGTCATGTTTTATTCTTATGATGTAGTACGGAGAAAGATATATTCTTAGTTATATTATTCCTTTACAGTCATTCGATTATTACTGTAATTCCATTACATTAGATATATTTTCAGTCATAAATAAAATATTCTCTATATATATAATATATTTATATAGAAAGAAAATATTTCTTCAAAGTTTCCGGTCGGCCATGGCTGCAAATTAGCCCAGCAGCCTGTGCAGGAGCAGGATGACACATATATGACACCGGACGGAGAGAAGAAATGTGAGCTTTTGCAAGTTATCCGCCTGTCCTTAATAGAAAGGAGGTGTGTGCAAACACATTTTAACGTCGGGACAGAAATGTACAAACCCGACGAGCTATCCAGCCACGGTCGATAGCAAGCATACGCTCTCTCACATAAGGGGACTTGCCCCACGGTAGTTCAGTCATCAGCGAGGCGACATTCTCAGTCACGCCTCTTTCCTATATAGTCATTTTCGAATGTGTGGAATTATATTTGATCAAATGAAAACCACGGTGCGAGATACGCCTGCAACGAAACGAGGTCATTCTCCCGAAGCGTCAGAGTCACCGTGAAGGCTCTTTACGACACGAGTAGCCGTTCTGGTTATGCATCAGTACGTCTGTCTGATTCAGCGTGTGAGCTGCCTGTGGCCGGACAGACTGTTGGGATGATCAGCTGGAGTTGTCGTATTACTCCTTATGAAGTTAACGGCGCAAGGAGGTGAGCCTTGCATTAAGGTGTACGACCGCCGCATGAAAAGTGATCTGTCAAAGCGAGCAGATCCGGGCCGGGAAATTTTTTATATAAGGGAGTCGATCTGCGCAAGTGAGCGGCGCCCCAGGGGGAAGTCGGTCGGGGGAAGAGTGGGGCGAGGAAAAAAAGGTCGGGCCTGGAAAAAGGCGGGCCAGGAAAAAGTGTGCCCCTCAAAAAAAAGAGAGTCGAGCACACCGTAAGATTCGATTGCTCGCGAACAGTTTCCGACGAAGTTCGGTTAAGCACCGAGAAAAAAAGGGGCACACTCAAATGAGTATGCCCCTATGCGGACGGTATCATTGCTGGCCACCGGTATGACATGACGCTTGAAGAAGTGGAAGACTATTGTGACATCAGTGAATGAGCCATCCAGGAGTCACCAGCAATATCAACCTTATTCTTCCTCGAACGGAAGCTCTTCGGCGGCCTCAGTGGCTTCAGCAGCCTGGCCGTTGGGATTGGCACCAGAGAACTCCACCATGTCGGCACGCAGCTCCATGCGAGCGCCGGGCTGGCCGAACTTGTTGATGTAGGTGTTCAGGTGGATCGGGCCACGAACTTCGACCCGACGACCCTTCGCCAGGTACTTGGCACAGCTGTCGCCCAGGCCGCGCCAGGCATTCACACGGATGAACTCAGGCTTGGCTTCCTCGCCAAAAGAGTTCCGGACAGCGATCGTGAAATTGGTAACGGTGACCTCTTTGTCACCAGACTTCACCTTGTTGGTGATGGGGTCGGCAGTCAGATAGCCGGTCATAATAGCGCAATTCATAGTTTCAACTCCTTTTCTATAGTGTTTGTTTGTTTTGCGCAGCGTTGAGGGTTTTCGTTTTCCCTCACCAGTACCAAGTAGGGCGTAGCCCGTCGATACCGGAATGTAGGGGATTTAGGATCATTGTTGATTGGGATTAAGGGAAACCGTAGCTCTCCCGTTTTGCCGGAATTTTTCCTCGAACTCGGGAGGGAGCTGGATTGGTTCACGAGGAACATAAGGAGCAACAGCATCATCAGCGTCTGCTCCCACGCACAGTCGTGCGTACTGTTTCTGCAGAGCATACTCTCTGTCTGCATTTGCCTGTCTGTGGTAATAACCGGCAAGCTTAAGGCCGGCAATGAACGAACCGATGATAAGCAAGAGAACCAGGATGAGGATTGTTGCAAATTCCGCAGGTGTCATTATCAGTCCTCCTCTACTTCAGGGAATGGGTGATATTCTTCAGCCCATGCATCGAAGAACTCGTCTTCGTCATGGGTGATGTCTCCATCGGGAAGTTCCCCGGTGAAGACACCATCGTCATCTACGCCATAGTTCATCCGCGCATCACCTTCAGAATCTGCTCGCGGGCGATTTTATCGCAGCGTTCGTTGTAGACTTCTCCAGAGTGGCCTTTCACATGAATGAACTTCATCTTGTGGCCGCCCTTGTTTCCAGCGTCGATCAGCTGAATCCATAGATCCTTGTTGGGCAGATCTTTCTTCTGGAGCCAGGCTCTCATGCTCTTGGTGCCGTTGATGATGTACTGGGAGTCAGTGATGACCTGAATCTCGCACGGCTTGGTCAGAGCGTGAAGAGCGGCGATAACCGCGGTAAGCTCCATACGGTTGTTGGTGGTTCCGACAGCATTGCCGCGGACAATCTTTTCGTGTTCTCCGAAGACGATGATTGCTCCGTAGCCGCCGATGGCATTCTTATCCCCGTTACGGGAGCAGGCGCCATCGGTATGAATAGTTACCTGATACATGGGGTTCAACTCCTTAATTTAAATTCAGGCATGAGCCTGTCATAGGTACCAAGAAGGGCGCAGCCCGTCGGAAGCAGAGCGTTTGGAAAAAAGGGAAAGAGAGACAAGGGAGCTCTGCGACCGGCGGAAGATGGAACCGGGAAATTTTTTATGCCAGGAAAAAAATAGCAACGGATACGCATTCGCCGGTGCGTTTAATCCGTTGCTGTCGAAGGAGGCATAGCATCAATAGTGTCGCCCGCACTTTGCGACTTTTTGCGTTGTGATGCCCAACGGGGTGCTCATTTCGTTTCTTCCTTTCCCGGAGGAAGGCGTACCGGTTCTACCATAAACCGGCAAGTCTGGCTTTGTTATGCGGCAGGTTGCGTCTGCCGGAGCAGTTTATTCTGTCATGCGGGCTGGACAGCAAGGAGGAGGAGGCACATGAAGAAAGCGTGGCCTGCCGGCGCGAAGCTGCAGCAAGCCACGAATAGGGCAATTAGCGGACAACCTGAATTTTCAGGTCGCACAGGTCGGAGCCGATCCACATCATCCCGTCGCGGGACTCAATGATCTTGTCCAGGAACTCCACGTCGTTCGTGTTGTTGATAACGGTCTTCTTGCCGTTTGGATGTTCTGCGATGAGCTGTACCATTTCTGTCAAACCTCCGTATAGTTTATTGGCAGAGTACAAACTCTGTCACAGGTATCAACAAGGGCGCAGCCCGTCAATACAGGATTGTTGACTTACGGGAACTGTATTTCTAAAAATATATGGCTCACCTCCATGGGCTCACCCGAAAAAATATGTAAATCCCAGATCTGGATGTCCAGGTCTGGAAGGAATTTAGAACCTGAAGAGGCCGTCTCCAACGGAGGCGGTCTATTCAAGTTGGGCAGTTTACGTCATGCCCAGGACGGTTGTCATAGGATTAGTGATTCAGCTTGTTTCCTGTTCATGTAAGTAAAGTTGTATCTGTTTCCATTGCGTTCAATCAGAACGTAAGTGTACTGATATTTGCTTTGCTCTTTCTCGCTTGGAAATTTGACTTTGTGCATTGCGCATCCTTCGGCTAACATGTCTTCATAAAAACCGGTATCTCCCTTGGGGCTAACGCAGATTTCAAAAGGCCTGTTAGCGTCTTCATAAAGTTCAAACATGATACTACCTCCGTTTTTTATTCCAGGATCGAGTCCTGATTACGAGAGCCCTTGCGGGCTCCCGTCTATCAAGATTCAATCAACGTCAAACAGATCATCGTCGTCGTCGAAATCGACATCGACGAAGTCGTTCGCGAGATGCTTCTGCTGCAGAGCACGAACGGCACGATCGCCGAAGATGCGCCAGAAGCACTGCTTAACGACGGTGTCCATACCATCAGTCATCTTCACAGTGAAGATATACCGAACGATGGTGTCATAAGCAGCATCCAGGATAGAGTCATCGCTGACGCGGCTCAGATCGTGATCCGCATACAGATTGCGGCAGTAGTACACGATCTCCTGCAGCGCTTCACGCTTGCAGTTCTCTTCCCACTCATCGCGATGCATCTTGGCACTCTCATTGTTCATGAGAGCATTCCACTCATCGGTATGACGGAAAGCGATCTGCTGGAACAGACCGGCATCTTCATAGCTGCCAGTGGCGGCATTGTAGCGACCCTTGGCGAAGAGGCCAGGAATGCCCTTACGATCCTCTTTCAGCTTCAGCATGGTAGGATCGAAGATCTCGTCTTCGAGATCGTTGATCGTAAGTTCAGCAGGAACATTCTCCGCAATAGCGCGAGAATACATGTCCAGGAAGGAACCGCTGTACTCGCAGCGGGGAGTTCCCGTGTACTTACGAATCTCAGTCCAATACTCGGAATCAGCAGGATGCTCAGCATCAGCCTTTGCATACTTCGCGAATTCCGGCAGCGGAACTGCGGACAGAGCCTTGACGTTCTCCGGCTTCACGATCTTCACGGACGCATGCTTCGCAGCGTCAATCAGAACGTTACCGGCATAGGTCAGCCAGTCGCAGGTATCGCGGTCATACTTGCTGTTCCACATCTTGGTCATCGTATCAGCATAAATGCCGATCTCGCTGCCATGGAGCAGGTTCGTGATGAAGCCGCAGATAGCGCTTCTGGTGATGGCAACCTTCTCAGCTTTGCCGACATCCCAGTCAACCGGGATCGTCTGCAGCTGTTCGAAGGTACGGTTAACCAGGTTGAGAAGCCACTCGTCCTGGCTGTACCAGACATGATCTCCATCATAGTCTGCACGCAGACGGATGGTGGTCATATCGAAGATGTTGATGAACATAGTGGGGCCATTCACCAGCGGAACGTCCACACGGTTCATCAGTACGCAGTGAGCGTTGTCCAGATGAGGATTTCTGGTGACGTCCACGGGGCCTTCCTTCGCAGGCAGGCAGCAGCACTCTCCAGCGGAGAGGAATCCCTTGATCTCCAGACCGAACAGATGCTCAGCAAAAGCAACCGGATCAGGAGCCAGGAACGCGTTGTAACCAAGCTCAGGGATACGGCCACCGAGCATGTCGTTACGCTTTGACTCATACTTCTCCTGAATGCTCTTCCGAGTGTGCTTCTCGTTGAGCAGAGCAGGATACAGCTTGGCAGCGATCTTGTGATCCTTCCGCAGAAGCTTCGCAGCCTCAGCGGGATCGCTGTACTTGTAGACGGTGCTCTTCGCATGCTGGGCGAAGTGCAGAGCGTCGTCTTCCGTGCCGCACAGGGTCTGACCCTGCTGATACGGCATACCCTTCAGGCGGGGAGAATGCTCACGAACGCACACGCAGATGGTGTGACCCATCTGCTCAAACGCGTCCTGATACTGTTCCCAGCTCTGATAGAGCTTCGCTGCCTTGAAGCAGCTCTCGGTGAGGATAACGTCAACGTCAGCAAGACGGATGACGTTGCCCCAGAAGTCCTTGAACTCCGGCTTGATGCCCTTGCTGAAAGCAAAGGAAGCAAGCTCTCTGAAGTCTACAGCCTGGACGAAGGCCTTGAGCCAAGGTCCACGCAGAGTGCAGGATTCGCCATTGGTAAGGTTGCGGCGAATGATACCGAAACCATCAAAGGCGTTGATCTCGCAAGTGCGATCAATATCATGGGAGATCTCGCCGTTGACGAGATCTGCCTTGGAGATAACAGTGACGAATCCGTCCGGAACAACGGCAACCCGACGGATGTTGATAGCCTTACCGAAGACTTCGGCGAAAGGCTTGGAAGCGGAGCTCAGCAGACCCAGGTACGCCATGTACTTGTTGATCGCGAGCTTCATGGTCTTGCTCTCAAGACCGCAAAGGCACCACTTGCCCATGGTGGGCACGAGATCTTCACGAAGCCAAACCGCGGTTGCCTTCCGAATATCGGAAGAGCCGGCTTCGAACGGGAAGTAACGGGCTTCGTTGTACGGGAAACCATCGACGCACCAGTGCATCAGCTTGGTCTTGACGTCAGCTTCAAGAGCTTCCGTCTCGTTCTTCTTGCCCTTCGGAACCTCAGAGCAGATCTTGATCATTGCGTCAGCAGCTCCAAGAGCCTCAAGCTTGCGAGTGAACTCGGAGGAGAAGACGGCGATCTTCTCGTAAGTGTTGCTGGCGACGGTGTACTTCAGAATGGTATTCATAGTGTTTGCCTCCTTCAAGCAAAGTTTTTTAGTAAACAGAAATAGCCTTTGGCGGCTAACCTTGCGCAAACTCTGAGCGATGCGCAACTCGCTTAACACACACCTTCGTCAAAGACGACGTGCGCGTGGATACCCTGACGAGAAAGCTGCTTAACAAACAAATCCGCAGCCACAGGGCTGCGGAACTGGTTAACAAGCTCGTCTTCCACATACACGAGATACACCTTAAGCACCTCCTGTGATCTTCGTAGCAACGAAATCGCAAAGAGCGAACTGTGCTTACGAAGCATTATTACTGGCGACCACCATGAAATGCGTCATACCAGTGACCATCGGGATCTGTGATCTCCCAGTGAACCCAAAGACCAGCAAAGACTGCAAGAATGACAAGATAGAGCATCTTCAACCCTCCTTACAGGCTGCGAAGCCATTGCACCATCTGAAGCGTATCGAGACGGTCAACTGTGATAACGTCAACGATCTCATCGTCTTCGAAGCTCAGATCTTCGAAATCAAAGACTGTGAGTACGACGAGATCTCCGATGTGAGCTTCGTCCGAGAAGTAAGCCCACACGTTTCCCTTGGTGTCCACGACCTCGACTTCAAGGTCTCCAAGGGAAGAAGTTTCGTAAGAGACGACGACTGCGACCACGCAGTAGGTTTCCTCTGCAACAGCAGGAACGATAACCAGAGCAACCAGGACGACAGCGACGAGAGCAACGATAACCTTAGTAGACATAGCTACTACCTCCTTGCCTTGCGGCTTATTCTATTGTGGTTTCCCACGACGCCCCTTGCGGGGCGTTTCGGCTGCTAACCAAACAGCCATCATCAGGTGGGATCAGGGATGCAACCGCAACCCCTGTTGCAGAAGTTAATCTCTTCTGCATCTCTGAAGAACGTTCTGTTCTTGAGAGCTGCTTCGGCAGTTTCCTTGTCTCTGTAGTAGTGCGAGATACGGCAGTACGGACCATCCACATCGAAGCACCCGATGTAATAGCCAGCATTGGAGCGGAGAACCTGGATTTCTTTGCCTTTGATGCACTTCATAAGTTTGTGCCTCCTTTTGTTTGTTCAAGAAGCTTGGCTTCCCGTGACGCAGCCTCTGGCTGCGTTTCGGCAAGTAGCCAACTTGCCATCATCAGACGGGATTACTCCTGAGGTTCGTTGTACATGTCGGACAGGACGTCCCAAACGTACCGAATGGTGACATCGATGAAGTAGTGAGACTTGAGAACCGCTGCGATGCCACGAGCTTTGCCGTAAACAAGCGGCATATTCGCCCCGTAGCGATAATGATCTTTGGCCAGGCGACGAATGATGCAGTTGATGCGACAGGTTTCTGCTGGGGTATAACTCATAGTGGTGCCTCCTTCTTGCGCGTGTTTTACGCTGAAAAGATTTTGGAATTCCTCCGAAAACATACTTTTGTTCTTTTCCAACTCCCAAATCCAAACCAAACCCAAATCGAATCCAAACCCACCGCTTTGTTCCCCTCCATAACCAACATCTCGTATTTCTTAAAATCATCAATAACTAAATCTCGATCCATAAAAACAAAACAAATCGATAATCGTTTGCGTATTTTTTGTGTCTTTTCGTACCAAAATATGTAAAAAAGAAAACGCGTACTTTCGAAAATGCATATAAGGGAGAGACTGTTCTCAACAAGCCATAGAGAGGAGAGATTACATTGGCTGAAAGAGTAGTTCCTAAAACAGCATTTGATTGCGAATATATGACTCAGTGGAGAAAAGAAGTTAACTTCCTTTTGGAAAAAGGAATCCGCTATGTATTTGTCAAGAAGGTGGGAGAATACAAAATCCCGCAGTACAAGTACAAGAAGACTCCTGAACTCTTCCTCGCTTTGGCTGAGTTCTACGGAAGTGTTGAAAAATGAGAACAACGGCAAAGCAACGAAAAACTGCAAAGCAGCCTCCTGCCACAAGGCTGTGTATCAAATGCAACCTGGTTAAGCGACTGACTGATTTTTATCCGAACCGTGATTGGATCGATCAGGCCGGTCGTGATATCTGGTGCAAATCCTGCGTCGGCAAATGCCGCACAAAGGATGAGATGCGCGGCTACTTCTGGGAGAACCACCGTGAGTTCACAGAAGAGATCTGGAAGGCAGCCCAGAAGAAGGCAACGCTGGAAGCGTCAAAGAACGAAAAATACCAGAAGCTCAACGAAGACCGTAGGGCTTCTGTGCTTGAGACTTTGACTTGCGGCCACGTTCCGTCTGTAATGCAAGGGCCGCACATGTACAGATATGTGGACAACTCTCAGAATGATCAGATCACCTCTTACGAAGAGGCGAAAGAGGCAGGGCACATTGTTGAGACAACCGACCCGAACCTGAAAAGCTATTCACATGAATTCAACGGCGACTTCAAGCCGAAAGAGCTTGAGTTCCTTGAAGCATATTACGCAGGACTGGAATCGGACTTTGAACTGAATGACATCTCCCTCAGGGATAACGCAAAGAAGCTTGCCAAGGCGTCGCTGCTGGTGGATAAAGTTCAGAACGACTACATGGCAGGACGATGCGACTTCTCTGTTGTTAAAGATGCCGTTGCCCAGTTCGACCTTCTGATGAAGACCGGTAACTTTGCTGCGTGCAAACGCAAACCCGGAGACAAGGGCGGTCTGGGCTCATGGTCTGAATTAACCATGAAGCTTGAAACAACCGGCTACCCTTGCATCAGGAAGATCGAATGGCCAAAGGACGATGTGGACAGGACCATTGAAGAATTCAGGTATATTGTCGAGTCTTTAGGTCTTGATACCGTGTGAGGTGACTTAAATGATCGACACACGAAAACCTGTCCGTCCGGAGCCTCGGAGGCCCGTCCGTCCAGGCGTTATAACAAACTGGAAAGCTGCAGAAGAGCAAATCATCTTCTACAGAACACACCTTGATGTTTTTATCGAAGACGCTTTTGCCCCGATCAAACTGACCAGGGCTCAGCATGTGATGATGCGCGAGTTCGGTAACTGCATCGACTCGAAAGACACATGCTCTCGTGGTTTCGGTAAAACGTGGCTTGCTATTCTCGGCGCTGCGGGTATGTGCGTTCTGTACCCGGGTACAACCGTACTGGTTGTTTCTGCTACAGCCAAACAGGCTACGCTTGCTCTTCAGAAGCTGAAGCAGCTTGCTGACCAGAACTCCAATCTCGCAAACGAGATCTCCGCAACAAACGCCAGGTCGCTGGTTCAGGTTGCCAAAGACTCTTCCAAGTGTACGTTCAAGAACGGCAGTGTGATTGAGTCTGTGGCTCTGGAGAGCGCTCGTGGCCGCCGTGCGAAGATCGTCATCATCGATGAAGCTCTTGAAGTCGATCAGGAAATGGTCGAATCCATCATTGCTCCTACCCGTAACGAAACTCGTTACAACTGCAGGGCCTATGGATTCAAAGACTTCCCTTCCAAGACGATGACCATTACTTCTGCGTGTGAGAAGAGTAATCAATACTATGCAAGCTTCTTAGCCGCTGTCCGATTGATGGCGTCAGGAGACAAATCTGTCTTTGCCTGCGCCCTGGACTATCGGGCTGCAGCGGCTAACGGCATAACGGACATGGAGTTCTTTATGAAAGAAAAGGAACGCATGCCCGATCTTGTGTTCCAAATGGAATACGGCTCGAAGTTCGTGGGTGCCAATTCCAACTCTGCTTTCCCGTATGAGCTCGTGCAGACTTGCCGGACTCTGGATAAGATTGAGATGGAACAGCCGAAGAACTCAAAATCCAGATATGTTATTGCATTGGATATCGCCACTTCCGAAGCGAAAAACGCCGATAACAGTATCATTACGGTGATCAAGTTTACCGAACGAACTGACGGCACTTACGCAAAGAAGTTGGTTCATATCCGTAGCTTCCACGGCAAAACTCTTGACGTTCTTGCTGAGGAGCTGAGAAAGCTTTATCATATTAAGTTCCCCAACAGTGAGAAGATCGTGTACGATGCCAGAGGTCTTGGCGACAGCCTTGACCGCTTCTTTGATAAGGAATGGGTAGATCCGATCTCCGGCCGGGAGTTCCCGCCGCTGGTTGTGGACGATACCCAGCTTACCAATCCGGAAGCTGTACCGGCGTTGCATCCGTTCAGGGCTGTAAACACTCTGAACCAGAGAATCTACACAAATCTTCGTGTTGCCATCGAGAAGCGCACAATTGAATTGCCTATCAACTATCGGACGATACAGCAGAAGCAGTCTGAAATTGACGATGCCTCCAGACGTATGACTATGGAAGAGATCGCCAACTTTATTGAAGCTGACGCTCTGCAGTTCGAGATGGGCAATATTGTTGCCAAGCCAGGCGCGAACGGAAATGTCCTGTATGACACTCCGAGAGCGAATATGCATAAGGACCGCTATTCTTCTCTGGCTATGGGCAATGACTATATTTGCGAACTCGAAAAAGAAAACATCAAACGTTTCAAGCGCGGCCCCGTCTGTGTTGGCGTGGTCGGCACACTCTAACAAGAAAGGTCGGGATGCCCGATGGGTTTCTTCGATAGGTTCCGTAAGAGAACCACAACCACGGTAGCGTCTCAGCCTGAAAAGAGAGAGGTGTACGTTGGCGCTTCCAACGAACAGGACGTAACGCTCATTCAGAGCTTCAGCAATTCCAATATTACGTTTTCCGGAGAGCTGGCTGGCTTCGACTATGGTTCTATTCTGAGAAACAAGCAGGATAATATTGTTCAGCTGTATCAAATCTCCGACTACTATACGGATGCTGATCCTATCGTCAGAGGTATCATCAAGCATGTGTATGTTCCTTTTTCTACGTGTTCTCCGTGGTATCTCACAGGGTCGAAGAAAAAGACATACGATCTGTTTGAGCAGCAGTACAAGACTATGCGGCTCAGGGAAAAGCTTGATGGTATCATGCTTGAACTGTGGAAGTATGCCAACGTATGTTGCTACCTATATGGTACGAACCTGATAACAATGCCTGTTGACAAGTGGAAGATCGGTAACACGACCTATAACGGTCAGCCGATTGTGGACTTTGACTGTCAGTCTATTCTGAACGAGTGGCGGGCAAAGTCTTATAACGTCAAAGAAAATTGGATCAAAGATAACGAGCTTGAAAACTATTTCAAGGGTTATCCGGAAGAGATCCAGGAAGCGCTGAACAGAGGCGACCAATACGCCCAGCTGAACCCTGCGAACACTTTTGTTCTGCAGGCTTCCAAAGAAAGCTGGCAGAGATATGCTATCCCGTTTATTGCGTCGTGTCTTTCTCCGCTGGCAAAGAAAGAGCTGATCTCCAAATATGAAGACGCGACTCTTAATCTTGCCATTCGGAGCTTTGTTCATGTGCGCTACGGCGACGAGAAGAAGAATCAGGATATTCTTCCTGACGAAACCGAGCTTAAACAGGTTCGTAAGCTGTTCCAACAGGGTATGAGCGGTTTCCCGCTTGTTACAACGAACTATTTGGCCAAGGCAGAGGTTGTTCAGCCTGATATGAACGATTTGTTCCAGTGGGATAAATACAAACAGGTGAACAACGACATCCTGTCTGCCGGCGGTATCAGCGGAGTTCTGGTATCAGGTATTTCTGAAGACGGATCCACTTTTGCTTCTGCACAGGTTTCCATGCAAACAGCGGAAGCAAGGATCAACGCCGCAAGAGACGAGTTCTGTGAAATGATGACGCAGATCAACAAACGTCTTGCGGAAGAAATTCCTGCGACAAACAACCTGAAAGATATTCCCGAGTTCCACTTTGCGCCTCTTTCCATGGAAGGAAAGAAGGCTCTGAGAGAAGCGTGCAACGAGCTGTGGAAGAACGGTGTCGTTTCTACTCAGACCATGATGGAAACCAACGGTTATTCCATCGATGTTGAAAAGGAACGCAGGGAAAAAGAAGCTTCTGACGGAACAGACAAAACCATGTCTGCAAGAGACCAGAAAGCTGATACAAGCTCAGAGAACAAACAAGGACGTCCAGAACTGGATGACTCAGAAAGGAAGAGCGATCCGGACGCTGCCCAGAGAGGTAAGCAGCCAAAGCCTTCTTCTCCTGAAGGGTCAATGGACGACTCCATATGACGTCGTCGGGCGTCGAAAAATAAGTCGGCTTTAATGTTTATGGTTATCAACAAACCAAGGCTGCCGCTGCCTTAAAAGCGAGATTTTTAGCCGGGCACCGTATGGATAAGTCCCGGCATTTCTGGTATCACCACCTTTGGGTGTTGATATAGATTCGCTTCTTATTTGTCCTTTGTCTCCTACCACTGGATAAACAAGAGCAGAAGAGGGAGATCCAAGATGAATAAGCATATTTGCTTTGCTTCTGTCATCTCCGAAATTCAACAGTCTGATATTTTCATGACTGTGAAGACTCGCATCTTCGAAACGCCGAAAGCGAATCTTAACGGCGTGCGGGTTACTCCCGCGTTTCTTAACGAGATCGTGGAGAACTCAGAGAAGTATGTGAGTTTGCCGCTTTATGCAGACGTTCGCGCCTTGAAGAGCGGCAACTACAATCGCCTTGGTCATCTGTATGACGCACGCACGGGCGAGTTTCATTCGACGCAAATCGGTTCGTTCTATCAATTCGAAAAAGAAGACTTTGATGGCGGAAGCTATCTGGTTGGTTATGCGAGGATCCCGAAACGCGATAAAAAGCTCAGTAAGGCAATCGCAGAGCTTTTTGCGGATAACAGTCTGAAAGTTTCTTTTGAGATCGCCTGCGGCGACTGTGAAGAGCAGGAAGACGGAACGACCCTGATTGACGCATCGGAAAACAACTATTTGGAAGGTACAGCCATTGTAACCTTCCCTGCTTGCGAAGACGCTGTTGCGCTTGAGTTTGTCGCACAGCGAGAAGCAGATGACACCAGAAAGGG
>OCTX012175864.1_pt1 | contig 14234 bp, 13 predicted proteins | sample 1539691 | NCBI WGS metagenome assembly OCTX01 (sample SAMN02144231, study PRJEB22623) | gut metagenome | biome: sheep rumen | host: Ovis aries | place: New Zealand | reverse complement strand
AAGAACCGTCCCCCTGTCACATAAAGCGGCGGCAGCGATGCCCGCTGCCGCCCCTAATCAGCTATTCAATCGGCTGCTCAGTCGATGTCCACATCCACTCTGATATCATCTCTGGAAGCTGCAGCCTTGACGACAGCGCGGATCGCCTTCGCGATCCTTCCCTGCCTGCCAATGACTTTGCCCATGTCAGAAGGTGCGACATGAAGCTGGATCCGGATGTTCTTGCCCTCCTGTTCCTCAGTAACGACAACCTCGTCCGGATGATCGACAAGCGCCTTGGCGATCAATTCAACTAATTCTCTCATAATTATCCCTTCCGACTGTCAGGTCCGAACTTAGCGATCAGCACAAAACTGATGCGATTACTTAACGCCGGCCTGCTTGAACAGCTTCTTAACAACAGTAGTGGGCTGCGCGCCGTTGGCGATCCACTTCTTAGCTGCCTCGGCATCGATCTTGACGTCAGCGGGATCCGTGTTGGGGTTGTAGTAGCCGAGCTCCTCGATCGCTCTGCCGCTCCTGGGAGTGGAAGCCTCTGCTACGACGATCCTGTACATAGGAACCTTCTTCTCACCGATCCTCTTCAATCTGATTTTAACTGCCATGACTTTACTTTCCTCCTTGAAGTTAGTTTACATATTCTTGATTGCTATATTAAAGTGTCCGTGCCGGATCATTGACGCAGCATGGACTGCCCTAATGCCGTTATGTTAAGGCCATCCGGTTCAGAAAGGAAAACCTCCCCTTCCGCCGAAACCGCCCAGACCTCCGAAGCCGCCCATGCCGCCGAAGGGATTGTTGTTCCTGCGTTTCTTGCCCTTCTTGCCGCCTCCGGCCATCTTCATCATCTTGGACATCTGGTTGAACTGCTTGATGAAGCGGTTCACATCCGCTATATCATTGCCTGAGCCCTTTGCGATCCTGTATTTTCTCTGGGGCGTAAGGAGCTTCGGGTTCATCCTCTCTTCCGGTGTCATGGAGAGGACGATCGCCTCTGTGCGCTTGAGCTGTTTCTCGTCGATCGCGCCTTCGATCTGGTCCTTGTTGATCCCGAGGCCCGGCATCATGCCGAGGACGCTCGCGAGGCCACCCATCTTCCTCATCTGCTTGAGGCTGTTGAGGTAATCGTTGAAATCGAACTTGCCCTTCTTGAGGTGCGCGACCATGTCGCGGCTGTCCTGCTCGTCCTGTTTGTCGAGAGCCTGCTGCGCCTTGTCGATGAGCGTGAGCACGTCTCCCATGCCCAGGATCCTTCCCGCCATGCGGTCGGGGTAGAACTGTTCGAGGTCGGACAGCTTCTCGCCCATACCTACGTACAGGATCGGCTTTCCGGTGACCGCCTTGATGGAAAGCGCGGCACCGCCTCTGGTGTCGCCGTCCATCTTCGAGAGGATCACTCCGTCGACGCCTACCTTCTCGTCGAAGGTCTTCGCCACATTGACGGCTTCCTGTCCGGTCATGGCGTCAACTACCAGGATCGTCTGGTGGACTTCCACCGCTTTCTTGACATCCTGCAGTTCCTTCATCATGTCTTCATCGATCTGAAGGCGTCCTGCCGTATCGAGGATGACCAGGTTCTCTTTGTTCTTGGCCGCATGTTCAATGGCCGCCCTGGCGATGTCGGCGGGCTTGTGCCTGTCTCCCATCGTGAAGACTTCCACGCCCTGTTTCTCACCGTTCACCTGCAGCTGTTTGATAGCCGCGGGCCTGTAGACGTCAAGCGCGACCAGCAGCGGTTTCTTGCCCTTCTGCTTGAATTTCCCGGCAAGCTTCGCTGCGGTCGTCGTCTTACCTGCGCCCTGAAGGCCGGCCATCATCACGACCGTCATCTGTTTACCGGGCTGCAGGGCAAGTTCCGTGGTCTCGCTTCCCATCAGGTTCGTCATCTCTTCGTCGACGATCTTGATGACCATCTGCGCGGGATTGAGGCCGTTCATGACTTCCTCGCCGATCGCCCGCTCCTGCACGGAATTGACGAACTGTTTGACCACTTTGAAGTTGACGTCCGCTTCGAGGAGCGCCATCTTGACTTCACGCATCGCGGTCTTGACGTCGCTCTCGGTAAGTTTACCCTTGCCGCTTAATTTTTTGAAAATACTGTTTAGCTTTTCTGTTAAGCTGTCAAATGCCATACTGCATATCCTCTGAAATAAAGAGTGCTTTCATGGTTTTCATAAAACGCGCGAGACGTCATCAGGATTCCAGGTCCTCGCAGATCTCCTCCGCGATCCTTTCAATGAGCGCTGCCTGCGCCTTCGGGATCTCGCTCGACGCCGCCATCTTCTTGAGCTTTCCGGCGGATTCGCGGATCTTACCGAACCTGCGGATCATGCCGAGCTTCTCCTCATAACCGCGCATGATCGCCGTACAGCGCCTTATGAGATCGTGCACGGCCTGCTTGCTGACACCCTCCGTCTCGGCGACTTCATTCAATGATAAATTCTCATAGACGACCTTTTCATAGATCTTCTGCTGGTGCCCCGTCAGGAGAGAGCCGTAAAAATCATATAAAAGGCCCTGTTCAACGATTTTTTCCATCACCTGACCAATCATACATGCTCAGTCGCCGGGTGTCAAGTGTTTTTTCTTTACCTTTGACAACAGAACACCCGAAGCCCCGGATGCGCAGCATTCGGGACCCGGGTGCTTGACATTACTCCTCGTCTACTGTCACATGCAGATCTAGCGCCACGTCACCGTCGATTCCCGACACCGTTCCCTTGATGCTGTACTGCCAGTAACTGAATTTGTAGGGAAAATAGAGATAATCGCCGTAGTCCGAGAGCCACTTTCCGTATTTCTCCAGCTCGGCCATATTGAGCAGCATGTTGAAGGCTGCCGTATTGGCGAAGATGACCGGATCATAGCCGGCTTTGTGGATCTTGGCACAGAATGCCATGACGCTCTGCGTCCACTCTTCCCTCGTCTGCTGGCTCAGAGAGCTCGTGTGGTCCGGTACCTGTACGCGGACCGCGACGGGTTCGCCCATCTCTTCCTGGCTCATCCCGAGGTTGTCGAGAATGAAATCAGCCATTTCCTCCGCGGCAGCTTCGCTGTCGACGTCCAGGTTCACATAGCATCCGACCCTGAGTCCCGCCGACTTCGCGCCGGTCATGTTGTCCTCGAACATTTCATCCAGCACCAGATCCCCCTCGCTGTCCCTGGCTGCCGCCCTTAGCATCGCAAAAGAGATCCCGTCCTCCGCTACCATTCCCCAGTCGATCTCCCCGTTGAGCGAAGAGACATCGATGCCGCGGCTCACGGACACCGCTTCGTTATCGCCCAGGTATTCCATGAAGCCGTTCTCGCCGAGGTCAAAATCCGTATCGCTGAAGACGTTCTGCTCCAGGTTCTTATTGACCGGGTAAAAATAGTACCTGCCCTCCCACATCACGACGAGGTCATCCGGGAACAGGTCCCTCAGCATCGAGATCGTGCTGTTTCCGGACTCAAGAGACGACTGGATCTGCAGGAGAAGGTTGTTCTTCACTGTCGTTCCCGATGTATACCGGATCTTTTCGATCTGGGAATCCGTATAGACCGTCCCCTCCACAGTCTTTTCGTTCCTGAGCCTCTCAAGGCGCACGAAACAGATCACCGCCATCGCAAGTGACGCGGCGGTGATCGCGCACAGGAACAGAATGTTCAGAAAATAGAAAGTCCTCTTGTGATTTGAATTGGGCTTTTCAGATTCGCTGTTTCCCATTGATCCCGCTTTCTTTTTCAGGTCAGATGTTGACATTGACCTGTTTGACTTCGTAGCCCGCCTCGGAGAGAGCGTCGATGATCTCGTGCTTATGCTCGGTACCGAAGGCTTCCAGTGTGATCTGCAGTTCCACCGCCGCGTTCCGGTTGATGGAGACGAACTGGTTGTGCTCAAGCTTGATCACGTTGCCGTTGGTCCTGGCGATGATGCCGGAGACCCTGTGCAGTTCACCCGGCTTATCGGGAAGGAGGACGGAGATCGTAAAGATCCTGTCCCTCATGATGAGGCCCTGCTGCACCACGCTCGACATCGTGATCACGTCCATGTTGCCGCCGCTCAGCACGCAGACCACTTTTTTGCTTTCCAGATTCAGATGTTTGAGGGCTGCCACCGACAGGAGTCCGGAGTTCTCCACGATCATCTTGTGGTTCTCCACCATGTCGAGGAAGGAAACAACGAGCTCGGCGTCTGATACCGTGATCACCCCGTCGAGATTCTTCTGCAGATAAGGGAAGATCTTCGCGCCGGGCGTCTTGACGGCAGTGCCGTCCGCGATCGTATTGACTTCCGGGAGCGTTACGACTTCACCCGCCGATAAAGAAGCCTCGAGACAGGCGGCGCCTTCCGGTTCGATTCCGATGACCCTGACATTAGGCTTGAGCATCTTTGCCAGCGTTGAGACACCGGTCGCGAGACCGCCGCCTCCGACAGGGACCAGGATATAATCCACGAGCGGAAGGTCTTTCACGATCTCCATCGCGATGGTGCCCTGTCCCATCGCAACGACCGGGTCGTCGAAGGGATGGATGAATGTGTAGCCGTTCTCCTCCGCAAGTTCCAGCGCATGCGCGCAGGCCTCGTCATAGACATCTCCCCAGAGAACGACCTCTGCGCCGAGGGCCTTGGTCCTGTTGACCTTGATGAGGGGAGTCGTCGTAGGCATGACGATCACCGCCTTGGCGCCGAACTGCTGCGCCGCGTAAGCGACGCCCTGCGCGTGGTTGCCGGCTGACGCGGTGATAAGGCCGCGCGCCCTGTCTCCTTCGCTGAGCGTGCTGATCTTGTAATAGGCGCCTCGCACCTTATAGGCGCCCGTTCTCTGCCTGTTCTCCGGTTTGAGGTAGACTTTGCCGCCGGTCAGGTCGCTGAAGTAATCCGAATAGATGAGCGATGTGTCCAGTGTGACCTTAGCCACCGCCTCGCAGGCTTCTTCAAATTTCTCAAGTGTGATCTGTTCTTCCAGTCCCATAATTAATGTCCTTTTTTAGTAGAAAATAGCGTCCACGAACTGGTCGGGGTTGAATTTCTGCAGGTCTTCGATCTTTTCGCCGACGCCGATGAACTTCACCGGTATCCCCAGCTCTGAGTGCACCGCGATCGCGATGCCGCCCTTGGACGTGCCGTCCATCTTCGTCAGGATGATACCCGTAAGATTCGTCACACTGGCGAACTCCCTGGCCTGGAAGATCGCGTTCTGGCCGGTCGTGCCGTCGAGTACGACCCAGTTCTCGCGGATGCAGTCCGGGAACTCCCTTGTGATGATCCTGTCGATCTTGTTAAGTTCCGCCATCAGGTTCTTCTTATTATGAAGGCGCCCGGCCGTATCGATGAGAAGGATATCCGTCTTTCTTGCCTTGGCAGCCTGCACCGCGTCATAAACGACCGCCGCGGGATCGGACCCTTCCGCCGCGCCGATGATATCGACCCCCGCGCGCTTCGCCCATTCCGTCAGCTGCTCGTTGGCAGCGGCCCGGAAAGTGTCCGCGCTGGCGATCAGCACTTTTTTGCCCTGTCTCTTGTAGTTGGCCGCGAGCTTTCCGATCGACGTTGTCTTGCCGACGCCGTTCACGCCAATGATCAGGATGACGGCAGGCCCCTTTTCAAAGTCATACGCGTCCTTGCCCTGCCTGATCTTGTTCCGGATCCCGAGGAGAAGCTCCTGCCTGCAGTCGGGGCAGTACTTGATCCTCTCATCCTTGACCTTCTGCCGGAGGTCGTCGAGAAGCTCATTCGTCGTCTGGACGCCGATATCGCCCATGATCATCGTCTCCTCGAGCTCTTCGAGGAACTCCTCGCTGACCTTCTCATACCCGTAGGTGTTGAAGATCTGGTCCATATTGTCGGAAATATTGGCCTTCGTCTTGCTCAGTCCCTGCTTGAGCCTGTCAAATAATCCCATACTTTACCTCCGTCACGCGCGTATTGTCGTCACGCGCGTTCCTAAGTCACACGGCTGTCACACGGCCGTTCCCGTCACGCGAGCTCCTCCTCGTCGATCAGGTCCACGCTCACGAGCGCCGAGACGCCCTTTTCCTGCATTGTGATCCCGTAAAGGCGGTCCGCTTCCTCCATCGTTCCCCTTCTGTGCGTGATCACGATGAACTGGGTGTACTTCGTCAGTTTGTGGAGATACTCCGCGAACCGCACGATATTGCTCTCGTCCAGCGCCGCTTCGATCTCGTCGAGCAGGCAGAAAGGGGACGGCTTCAGGTTCTGGATCGCGAACAAAAGAGCGATCGCAGTCAGTGCCTTCTCTCCGCCCGACAGCGCGTTCATGTTCTGAAGCTTCTTGCCCGGCGGCTGCGCGATGACGCGCACACCGGCTTCGAGGATATCCTTGTCGTCCAGCAGTTCGAGACGGCCGGTACCGCCGCCGAACATGATCTTGAAGACCTTGTCGAACTCATCCCGGATCTTTCCGAACTGTTCCGCGAACTGTTTTCTCATAGAAGCGTCCAGTTCCGCGATGATCTTCTCCAGACTGGCAGCAGCCTCAGTGAGGTCGTCGTGCTGGCTCTTTAAGAACGTATACCGCTCCATGAGCTCCCTGTATTCCTCGACCGCGTCCACATTGACGCTTCCGAGCGCCTTGATCCTCGCCTTGCACTCCGCGATCCCTTTCTTCAGGGCCGCGATATCCGTAAGGCTCTCGTCTCTGAGCGCCTTCGCGTCGCTGAGCGTGATCTCATACTCCTCCCACATATAGGCGACGCGGCTGTCCACGTCCTCCTGCAGCCGCTCTTTGCGGTTGTGGAGCCGCACGCACTCCTTGTCGAGCGCGTGGATCTGTTCGGAGAGCGCTTCCTTCTCCGAGATCATCCTGCGGATTCCCTCCGAGAGCTTCTCTCTCTCTTCCGACATCTCTTTCAGGAGCCTGCGGCTGTCGTCCTGTATATCTTCGGATCCCGTCAGCTGCTCTTTGAGTTCCCGGATCTTTTCCTCGCCGGCTTTGATCACGATGTCGCCCATTTCCATGGCATCCGTGATCTCTTTGAGTTCGGCGGTCCGCCTGCCCAGTTCTTCGCGCACGCGGTCGAGGTCCCTCTGCTCATAGGACTGCTGCTGCCCGATCTTTTCGATCTCCGTCTCCCACTTCGAGAGGATCTTACCCAACCCGCCTTCCTGCGAGCGCAGTTCCGCGAGCTTTCCTTCCAGCTCCTTGACGGCCGCGTCCATCTTCTTCTCACGCTCCGATGAGGAAGCCAGTCTCTCTTCCGCTTCCTTCCGCGCGGTCTCCAGTTCCTTCCCGGCCTGTTCGATCTGCTTCTGTTCACGGTGGAGCTCTACCGCGCTTCCGGCCGCTTCTTTCTTCTTTTCCTGTTCGCGGACGATGCTCATCCGCACTGTATTTTGCCGCAGATACTCTTTCTGCTGCTCCTGGCGGTTCAGCTCCAGCTCTTCCCTGAGCCCGGTCCTCTCCGATTTGATGTCTTCGATCGCCTTCTCGTGGCTCTCCGCCTCGAGCTTCCGCTCCTTGACCTTCTCCTGGAGCTCCGCCATCTCGCGGCGCCTTCCAAGGAGGCTGCTGCTGTTCTTATAGGTACCGCCGCTGATCGCGCCGCCCGGAACGAACAGTTCGCCGTCCAGCGTCACCATGCGCACGGAATGCCCGTATTTCCTGTTGACGGCAGCCGCATGGTCGAAAGTATCGACGATAACGCTCCTTCCCAGGAGGGAAGCCGCCACCGGCCGGTATCTTTCCTCGCAACGGACCAGCGTGTCCGCGGGTCCCAGAACGCCGGGCTCTTCGAGGATCTTCTTATTCTTAAATTCCTGCGGCTTTCCCAGGTCGCTCAGCGGGAGAAAAGTCGCGCGCCCCGCTTTCTCCCTCTTCAGGAGTTCGATCATGCGGCGCGCCGTCTCGGTATCTTCGGTGACGATATTCTGGATATTCCCGCCGAGGGCGACCTCAATGGCCGTCTCGTATTTTTTGTCTGTCTTGATGAGGTCGGCCACCACGCCGATCAGGCCCCGCTCCGACGTGCGGTTCTGCATGACCCTCCTGACGCTGCCGCCGAATCCCTCGTAGCGCTCCGTGATATTCACCAGCGCTTCCAGCCGGGACTTCTCCTGGTGGTACCTGAGCTGCGAAGCGCGGAGCTGTTCGTCTTCGTCCCCGAGTCTTTTCTTCATCCCGGAGATCGTCTCCTCGATCTGTTTCTGACGCTCCTGCAGGCTCTTTATCCTGACGCCGGTCTCCGTGAACTGTCTCTTGAGATCCTCTATGATCTGCGTCTGTTCCGTCTCGCTCGACTGTGCCTGCTCGATCCCCGCGGACAGTTCCTGGCTCCTGCGCTCGTTCTCCTCCTCGCGCGCAGCGATGCTCGCGAGATTGGAGCGGATCACGGCCCGCTCGCTCAGGATCCGGAGGATCTCGTTCTTGCCGACATCCACCTGCCTGGAATAGCTGATGATCCTGTCCGCGCAGGAGGAGGCGTCCTCCCTCGCTTTGGTCTGCTCCCTGCGCAGCTCCTCGAGTTTCGTGTCGATTCCGCTCTTTCTTGAGAGGATCTCTTTCTCCTCGTTCGCGTTCCTCTCTATCTCGGCGGAAACGGCTTCCTTTCTGGACCTGAAGTGCTCCGCGTTGCCCGAAGCCGCGCGGATCTGCTCCTCGAATACCTTGATGTCGCCTTCGATCTTCTGCCTTACCACGCTGGCATTTGTGATCCTGTTCCTGACAGTCTCGATCTCTTTCTCCAGCTCATCCAGCTTCGTCCTCGCGCTCTCGTATTCCGCGCCGGTCTTCTCGTAGCTGTCCCTGGCCTTTGCCAGATCCCGGTCCGCCGTCTCTTCGCTCTCCTTGACTTTAGAGAGTTCCTCGAGGCCCCTGCGGTTCTCAAGAAGGAAGAGGTTGACGTCCTTATTCTTCAGCGCATCCCTCTCTTTAAAGAAGATCTTCGCTTTCTCCGCCTGCTTCTCGAGAGTCGGGATCTGCCTTTCCAGCTCTGCCAGAATATCGCTGATCCTGACAAGGTTCTCCTTCTCGCTGGTGAGTTTTTTGAGCGTGGTATCCTTGCGCCTCTTGAACTTGACGATGCCGACCGCCTCGTCAAAGAGTTCCCTGCGGTCCTCGGGCTTGTCGCTGAGTATTTTGTCGATCTGCCCCTGTCCGATGATCGAGTACCCCTCCTTGCCGATCCCGGTATCATAGAAAAGTTCGTTGATATCGCGCAGACGGCACGGCGCCCCGTTCAGGAGATATTCGGTCTCGCCGCTCCTGTAGATCCTTCTCGCCACCGTCACTTCCCTGTAATCGGTGGGAAGATTGTGGTCCGAATTGTCCAGCGTGATCGCGACATAGGCGTAACCCATCGGTTTCCTTGTCTCCGTGCCCGCAAAGATCACGTCCTGCATAGAGGAGCCGCGCAGCTGCTTGACGCGCTGCTCGCCGAGCACCCAGCGCACAGCGTCCGCCACATTGCTCTTTCCGCTGCCGTTAGGTCCCACGATCCCCGTTATTCCGTTGTGAAAGTCAAATCTGATCTTGTTGGCAAAAGACTTGAAGCCTTGAATTTCGATGGATTTTAAATACATGTATCAATGTTTCCTGTTTTTCTGTCGAATCTTTGTGAGCGCGTCATATGCGGCCTGCTGCTCTGAGAGTTTCTTGGATCGTCCTTCCCCTGTTCCGATCAGCTTCGGGCCCATATAAGCGCCTGTTCTGTACTGTTTGAAATGCTCGGGACCTGTCTCCTCAAGGAGCTCGTAATGGATCATCTCTCCGATCCCCTGCGCCCACTCCTGGAGTCTGGATTTGGAGTCGTAGAAGAACACCCGGTCCCTGTCCGAGAGAATAAAGCGCATGATAAAGCGCCGCGGAGGGTCGAGCTCCCCACAGTCCAGATACATAGCGCCGATCACGGCTTCCACGACGTCGCAGAGAAGGGATTCTTTCTCCCTCCCGCCGCCGGCCTCTTCCCCCTTGCCGAGACGGATGTATTCCGGGATGCCCAGATGTCTCGCGCAGTCCGCCAGGGACGGCTCGCACACAAGACTTGCTCTCAGTTTCGTCAGTTCGCCTTCGCGCTTATCGGGGTACTCATTGTACAGAAAAGCGCTGGAGACCATCTCAAGAACCGCGTCCCCGAGAAACTCCAGCCTTTCATAATCCTTATAACGATGTATCTTCTGCTCATTGGCAAAGGACGCATGGGTCAGCGCACATTCAAGAAGATACCTGTCTTTGAACTCATAACCGATACGTCCTTCCAACTCGCTAAGAGAAGTATTTCTCATGCTTTCCTTTCATTGCGGAGTTTGCTTTGAAGCCTTCCGCATAACTGCTCAGGCTTCCGCGGCTCCCTTGATCAGTGCCAGGGCTTCACCGACGGTAGTCACCTTCGAGGCGACCTCCGTGTCCACCTTCACATCATATTCGTCTTCAATTCCCATGATAATAGATGCGACGTCCAGGGAGTCAGCTCCAAGGTCCTCGTCAAACGTCGTATCCATCGTGATCTCGTCGGGATCGATCCCGAGCACATCGGCAATAATCGCGCACAGTTTCTTGAAATCTTCGTCCATGATCAGCCTCCTTATTTATTATTTCGCCTTTGCGGCATTATTTCTCTTTATACTGTTTCTACTGTTTCCTGTCTGTAAGGCTGTCCGACAAGCCTTATGCCTGTTCGGCCGCCTTTGCGGGCTGTTCCTTGGCTTTCGCGGCATTTCTGCGCGCTGCCGCTGCTTCTTCAAGTTTCATCTCGGTGCGGAACAGCTCGTTGATATTATTTTCCTTAAAATCGATGCACTGTTTCAGGGAATTTCTGATCTCAGACGCCTTGGAATTGCCATGGGATTTCACCACAAGGCCCTTGAGCCCCAGCATCGGCGCGCCGCCGTATTCCGAAGCGTCGAATTTCTTAGCCATCCCTTTGAGCGCCGGCTTGATCATCAGCGCGGCGATCTTGGTCACAATACCTGACATGAGCGTATCCTTGAGCTCGTGCATAATGACCTTGGCGACGCCCTCATATGTTTTCAAAATAGCGTTGCCGGTAAAAGCATCCGTGACCGCGACGTCCACGACACCCTCAGGTATCTCTCTCGCCTCGATATTGCCGACAAAGTTGATGTCCGGGCACTCTTTTAACAGCTGATGCGCTTCCTTGGCAAGCTCGTTCCCCTTCTCTTCCTCGGTTCCGACATTGACCAGACCCACTCTGGGGTTTGCCACTCCGCACATATTCCGCATATAGATCGAACCCATCTGCGCGAACTGCAGGAGCATGGTCGGCCTGGGATCCATATTGGCGCCGCAGTCGATCAGCAGCACCGGTTTCCCGGCAGTAGGCAGAAGCGGCGCGAGCGGGGGTCTCTCGATTCCCTTGATCCGCCCTACAAGGAGCTGTCCCCCAGCCAGGGCTGCTCCCGTGCTTCCCGCTGTCACAAATGCGTCGCACTCGCCGTCCTTGACAAGCCGGAGCCCCTTCACGATCGAGGAATCCTTCTTCGTGCGGATCGCGTCCACAGGAGGTTCCGCCATTTCGATGACCTCGGAACAGTTAAGGACCGTCAGCCTGTCCTCAGGATAAGAGAACTTCTTAAGCTCCGCCCTGACCTGATCCTCCCGGCCTGCTAAAGTCACTTTCAGGTTCGGGCAGCTCTGCAGTGCCTCGACGGTTCCCTTCACAATCTCGGCCGGCGCGTTATCGCCGCCCATCGCGTCTACAGCGACATGTACGAATTCACTCATTATTATTTCCTGCTTCCATATACTAATACTGAATCACCAGCGTTCACTTCCTGCGCCGCCCGATTCGGGCTGCCGGCCGCTTATTGTGTCACCTGTTCATGGCTGCAGGCCGCTTAGAGCCGCCGGCAGCTATTAACGCGGCCCACGCTGATATATATCAAAAATAATATACTAAAGGTTGTAGAGGATTGCAAGTATTGCACATTTTGCCCGGAAGGAAAGGGAAATGCCGGATGCTCTTGGGGGAACACGAAAAGAAGCGGATACCCGCAGGTATCCGCCTCACTCGCTTCAAATAATATCCCTTTAGTCCTAGAACTCAGTCCTCAACTTCGATAACAGTCTTCTTGTTGTAGGAGCCGCAATTCCTGCAGACTCTGTGGGGCATCGTAAGAGCACCGCACTTGCTGCACTTCACGAGAGTCGGAGCAGTCATTTTCCAGTTTGCTCTTCTCTTATCTCTATGACTTCTGGAAGATTTATTCTTAGGGCAGATAGACATCGTTACACCTCCTTACCGCTGAATAGTCACACAAAGGGTATTATAAAGATGCCGCCTGCCTTTGTCAATGACTTTTTCGAACTCTTCAGAAACAATTATTGCAGAATTATTGTTCGATTCTTATACGATTTTCTTATACGATTATTGAACGATCACCGGGCCGGATCATTTGACCAGCGCGTAGGTCTCACGCGCGATCGCAAGCTCCTCGTTCGTGGCGATGGAATATACCTGGACCTTGCTGTCCGCAGTAGCGATCCTGTGGACGTCCGCTCTCTTTTTGTTCTCCTCCTCATCGAGGGTCACGCCGAGATATCCGAGATATTCCACGATCTTCGCGCGGACAAATGAGCTGTTCTCGCCGATGCCGGCCGTGAAAGCGATCACGTCGACGCCGTTCATGGAAGCGGTGTAGGAGCCGATGTACTTTGCAACTCTGTAGCAGAACGCGTCTACTGCCAGCTTCGCATACTTGTTTCCGCTCAGATATCCTTCCTCGAGATCACGGAAGTCGGAGGACAGTCCGTCTGAGAGAGCGAAAACACCGGATTTCTTGTTGAGGATGCTGACGACATCCGCCGCGGTCAGGTTCTCCTTGCCTGCGATGAAATCAATGATCGCGGGATCGAGGTCGCCGCTTCTGGTGCCCATGATCAGGCCTTCCAGCGGGGTAAGGCCCATGGAAGTATCCACGCACTTGCCGTTCATGACTGCCGAAACGCTTGCGCCGTTGCCCAGGTGGCAGACGATGGTCTTGCAGTCGTCATATGCCTTGCCGGCGACCTTGGCCGCCTCTTTGGATACGAAGGAGTGGCTGGTGCCGTGGAAGCCGTATCTTCTGACCTTATACTTTCTGTAGTAATCCAGCGGGAGCGCGTACATATAAGCCTTCTCGGGCATCGTCTGATGGAAAGCCGTATCAAAAACAGCGACCATAGGTGTGCCGGGCATCAGGGCCTTGCATGCGTCGACGCCGATCAGGTTTGCCGGATTGTGAAGAGGAGCCAGATCGGAAACTTCCTTAATGGCCTCTACGACTTCGTCGTTGATGATCACGGAAGTAGTGAACTTCTCGCCGCCATGGACGATCCTGTGGCCGACAGCGCCGATCTCGCTAAGGGACTTAAGGACACCTGTCTTCTCATTGGTCAGCGCGCTGAGCACGAGGCTGACTGCCTTGTTGTGATCGGGCATGGGAACTTCCTTGAATTCCTTGCCTGTGTCATCCGCCTTGTTCTCATAGGTGATGCAGGATCCGTCCATTCCGATCCTCTCGCAAAGGCCCTTGGCCAGAAGCTTCTCAGACTCGGCATTGATGACCTGGAATTTTAATGAAGAACTGCCGCAATTGATAACTAAAATGTTCATTTTTACCTCTTCTCCCCTATCTTAGTGTGATTGTCTTGGCGGATGCATTCCAAAACCGCCTGGTGCTTTATTCTATTATACACTTGATTTTTGTCTGTAACAAGGACAGCTTTAACCTCGTATGGTAAGATTTCACACTGTGATTGGCCATGGAATTATCGATCCTTATGTGAAATAATAAGCTATCGGGCTGTAGAAAGCTCATCATGGCGCTGCAGGAAAAAATGAAAGGTCTTCATTATGAAAGTAACAGGGATCATCGCGGAGTGCAATCCGCTCCATGAAGGACATGCATATCTGATCAGGGAAGCGCGGGCCCGTACAGGCGCTGATCACGTCGTCGTGGCGATGAGCGGCGACTATGTGCAGCGCGGCGCGCCTTCGATCCTCTCCTTCCGGGACAGGGCGGAATCCCTTCTCCGGGAAGGCGCGGACCTGGTGGTAGAACTTCCGCTGTATGTATCCTGTTCGGGGGCAGACTATTTTGCCAGAGGAGGGGTGGCCCTGCTCGAGAGCCTCGGCCTTGTCACGGATCTTGTATTCGGTTCCGAGAGCGGGGATCTGGACGCGCTGCGGGCAGCTGCGGAAAAGCTCGGCGAAGAGGATGAGGCATACAGGACATCTCTGCGGGACGGATTGCGGAACGGCCTGACCTTCCCCGAGGCAAGAGCTGCCGCCTCAGG
>OCTX014577103.1_pt1 | contig 14237 bp, 11 predicted proteins | sample 1539691 | NCBI WGS metagenome assembly OCTX01 (sample SAMN02144231, study PRJEB22623) | gut metagenome | biome: sheep rumen | host: Ovis aries | place: New Zealand | reverse complement strand
AACACTCGGGCGCACTCGGTGAAGCGTTCGGGATTCTCGGTGGTGAGATAATGGCAGGTGCCTCCTTGCGTTATGCGCTCCTCCATTTCGGGATGTCGCTGCATATACTGCACCAGACTGCTTGCCACATACTCGCCCTGCGGCACCACGCGCACGCCTCGCGGCACGTGCTTGAGTATGGTGTTCAGCAGCAGCGGATAGTGGGTGCATGCCAGAATGATGGTGTCTATCTCGGGGTCGCGGCGCAACAGTTCGTCGATACGCTTGCGCACGAAGTAGTCAGCACCAGGACTGTCGGCCTCGTTGGCCTCAACGATGGCAGCCCAGAGGGGACACGCCTGCCCGGTCACCACGACGTCGGGTGCCTGATGGGCTATCTCCAGTTCGTAACTGCGGCTGCGTATGGTGCCCTCGGTGGCAAGAATGCCCACGTGTCGCGATGTTGTCAGCGAGCCGATATTCTCTGTTGTTGGGCGTATCACGCCGAGAACGCGGCGGTCGGTTCCCAGTGTCGGCAAGTCGTTTTGCTGCAAAGTGCGCAAAGCCTTTGCCGAAGCGGTGTTGCAAGCGAGGATGACCAAGTGGCATCCCATAGAGAAAAGTTTCATCACCGCCTCGCGGGTGAAGCGATAGACCACGTCGAACGAGCGTGGGCCATACGGCGCACGGGCATTGTCTCCGAGATAAAGATAGTCATATTGCGGCAGCATCTGGCGCATCTGGTGGAGTATGGTCAATCCTCCGTAGCCGCTATCGAAGACACCTATTGGTCCTGGTGATGAAGGCAGTGGTGTGTTCACGTTATCGCAGTGCGTCTTTAACGATGGTTGTGATGTCGTCGGCAATGGTGGTGTCGATGTAAGGACAAGCGTTGCTGTCGGTGTTCAGGATGACGGCATAGCCGCGCTCCTTGCCTATTCTCTGCAACACTGTCTTCATCTTCTCTGTGACAGGAGCCATAGCATCCTTCTCTGCCTGTGCGAGCAGACGCTCTGCCTCAGCCTTGAAGGCGATGTTCTTCTGCATCAGTTCCTGCAGTTCTGCCTGCCGTTTCTGCAGAATCAGCGGTGCGAAGTCGTGCTGACCGTCGAGAAACTCCTCGTACTTGTTGTTGAACTCGTCCTCTGCCCTCTTCATCTCTGCGTCATACTTCGTGCGCAGCGAACCGATGTTGTTCTGTGCCAGAACATATTCGGGCATCGACTTCATTGCCTCGTCATAACTGAAATATGCTATGCGGTTCTGCGCGCTTGCAGCCATCGGTGCTAAGAAGAAAAGACACATGGCAAGCAGAGTGTTCAGAAATATAGCCTTTCCGCAGTTCATGTCTTGTTTCATTATAATATAAAGGGTTGGGGAGTAAAGAAGTTTTGAAGTTTATAAGTTTATAAGTTTGGGAGTTTAGGAGTTTATGAGTTTGGGGGGGTGGGGGTTATGAGATAAGCAGTTAAGTTATTAAGGAGTTAAGCAGGTAAGAATGCGTCTGATGTCTTAACTACTTAACTCCCCTTGCTGTCTTCCCTCTAAAGAGGGTTACTTCAGTTTCTGCAGTTCTGCCTTAACCTCAGCAGTAACGTCCTTGCTCAGCGACTCGCTGATATATGGTATTCCAGCGGCCACATCCATGATGTAAACATAACTGCCATTCTTGCCTACGTTCTTGATGGCGTTGAGCAGTTTTGTTGTTATCGGCTGAATCTTCTCCTGCTGCAGTTTAGCGAGAGCCTGCTGGTTGTCCTGGTATGTCTGCTGAATCTTCTGGTACATCTGCTGCAACTCAGTCTCAGTCTCCTGACGCTTGGTGTCGTTCATGGTGCTTGCGTTCTTCTCATATTCCTCACTCTTGCGCTGCAGTTCCTGCTGCATGCTCTGGAGTTCGTCCTCATACTTCTTTGTCTGAGCCTCCACTTCGCCGCGTGCAGAGATAAACTCTGGCATTCCCTGCATGATAGCCTGAGAATCAACATGTCCGAACTTCTGTGCGAAAAGCGACATTGGTGCGAACACCATCAACATAATGATAATCTTTTTCATTTTTCTTTCTTTGTTTTATTGTTATTACATTATAAATTACTAAGCACTAAACTCCTGTTCAATTAGCATAACCGAGTTTCTGGAGCACCTCGTTGCTGATGTCAATCTTCGGCGAGCCGAAGATGATGGCGCCGTTGCTGGCGCGGTCGAGCACGAGTGAGTAGCCGCGAAGGTCGGAGATGTCCTTCACTGCGGCGTAGATTTCCTCCTGGATGGGAGTCATCAGAGCCTCACGTTTCTTGAACAGTTCGCCTTCCGGTCCGAAGTACTTACGCTTGAGTTCGCTCGACTCCTTCTCCTTCTGCATGATGGCGTCTTGCTTTGCCTTCTTCTGCTCTTGCGAGAGGAACACCACCTCGTTCTGGTAGTTCTTGTACATGGTCTGTGCCTCGGTGTTGAGAGCCTCAACCTCGGCCTGCCATTTCTTAGAGATTTGGTTCAACTGCTCGTTGGCACGCTCGTAAGCAGGCACGTTCTTCAGGATGTAATCCATGTCAATGAGTGCGAATTTCTGCGCATTAGCCGTAAGAGCAACTATTGCCATAACGGCTATCATAAATAGTTTCTTCATCGTCTGTGTTTTAAAAATTAGTCTATCGTTTGACGGCATGCCGCCGTTTTAGTTTAACACTTGCTACTTTTTGCGACATTTAGGACAATCAGAACTCCTGTCCGAGCACGAAGTGGAACTGCGAGCCACCCTTGGTGCCGAACACCTTGTCGAAACCGTATGCCCAGTCGATACCCATCATGCCCACCATCGGGAGGAAGATGCGCACACCGACACCAGCAGAGCGCTTCATGTCGAAGGGGTTGAACTTCTTCGTCTCTGTCCAGGCGTTACCTGCCTCGGCAAATGCCAGACCGTAGATGGTGGTGTTTCCGAGCAGCAATGGATAGCGCAGTTCGAGCGTGAAGCGGTCGTAGGCATAGCCCTCGCTGTAGTATGGTGTCAGCGAACCGTTGTCGTAACCTCGCAGGCCGATGGTCTCCTGTGCGTAACCGTTGCTGTATCCGCTCATGCCGTCGCCACCCATGTAGAATGTTTCGAACGGAGATTTCTTGTCTTTATTGTAAGAGCCGAGCAGACCCAACTCCACGCGGGTCATCAGCACGAGACACTTCTGTCCGTTGGTGAGCGCAGTGTATGTGCGAGCCTTGAACTTCCACTTGTGGTACTCAATCCAGCGGTACTTCTCCTGCTGCTCCTGTGCGTATGTGGCAGACTTCGGGTCGGTGGCAAGGTTCTTGTAGTCTTTATCCTCAAACTTGCTCCAAGGCGGTGTGATTGTTACCGATGCGGTGAACTCTGAACCGCGACGCGGGAAGAGTTGGTTGTCGGTAGATACACGCGAGAGGGTGATGCCGAGGTTGAGGTTGTTACAGTTACCTGTCGATACGAGGAAGTAGCGCCAGTTCTTCAGCATATAACGCGTGTAGGCCAGTTCTACGTTGAGCATGAAATAGTCGTCAGGCCAGCGCAGACGCGTACCCCATCCCACACTTGCTCCGAGCAGGCGCACATACTTGTCTGGGTCGTAATAGTTCTCGTAACTGTTGTAGTAACTGCTTCCAACGCCATACAGGTAGTTGTAATAGTTGTTCATGTAGGCGCTGTTATAATAGTTGCTCGACACGTCGGTCTGCTTGCTGTAGTATGCTCCGACAGTGAACTGTATCGGTCGTTTGCCTCCGAACCAACTTGTAGAGTAACTTGCGTTGTACGACTGATAGTAAGTACCGTTGGTCTGGGCACCGATAGAGAGCACCTCACCGTCGCCGATAGGCATGATGCCGCGGTGTTCCTTGTTCTTGTTGAACAGGTTTGCCATCGAGAAGTTGTTCAGTTTCAGTCCCACGCGGCCGATGACACCAGTCTGTCCCCATCCGAGCGAGAACTCTATCTGGTCGTTCGACTTCGACACGAGGTTATAGTTGATGTCAACAGTACCGTCCTCATAGTTAGGCAGCACCTTCGGGTCTATCTGCTCTGGGTCGAAGTGTCCCATTGATGCAAGTTCGCGAGCCGAACGCTGCAGGGCGTCTTTCGAGAAGAGGTCGCCCGGCTTGGTGCGCAACTCACGTCTGATGACGTTCTCATAGAGCCTGGTGTTACCATTGATACGCACACGGTTGATGTGCGCCTGCGGTCCCTCCTGTATGCGCATCTCAAGGTCTATCGAGTCGCCAACGATGTTAACCTCTGTCGGCTGCAGGTTATAGAAAAGGTAACCGTTGTTCCAGTAGAGGTTGCCCACAGCGTCGTCGTCCTCAGAGAGTCGTTTGTTCAGAAATTTCTGGTTATACACATCGCCCTTCTGCATCTCCAGAAGACGGGCGAGGTTGTCGGTTGGATAGATGGTGTTTCCCACCCATGTGATGTTGCGGATATAGTATTTCTTGCCCTCATCCACCTTAAGGTAGATGTTGACATGCTTGTCGTCGTAGTTCCACACCGAGTCTTCAAGGATGACGGCATCGCGGTAACCCAGTTCGTTGTACTTCTCTATGAGTTTCTGCTTGTCCTCCTTGTAACGCTCGGGGGTGTATTTCTTCGCTTTGAGGAAACTCGACAGTTTGCCTGCCTCGTGTGTCTTGGCAAATGCGCCTTTGCGGAACAGTCCGCCCTTTATCTTGCTGTCAGAGAGTTTCTCGTTGCCGTCGATGATTATCTCGTGAACCTTTATCTTCTCCTTCTTATCGACAAAGATGTCGAGAATCACCTGGTTCTTCGCTGTCACGTCGTCGCGCTGGGTTATCTGTATGTCAGCGTTCTTGTAACCCTTGTCGTCGAAGTATTTCTTTGCCAGTATCTTGGCGCGGTCTATCATGTTAGGCGTTATCTGATTGCCCTTCAGCAGTCCCAGTTTCTGCTCCATGTCCTCGCGCTCGCTCTTCTTAAGTCCGATATAGTTGATGGTGCTCACGCGCGGACGCAATGCGAGGTGGAAGTGCAGGTATGCCTTGTCGCCCACGATGGAGTCGGCGCTTATGGCAACCTTCGAGAACAGTCCGTGCTTCCAGTAGCGTTTCACGGCATCGGTAATCTCGTTTCCCGGCAGTGTCACGTGCTGTCCCACGACGAGTCCAGAGATACCTGTCAGCACATAGTCTTCATAGCCTTCCACGCCTGAAACGGTAATGCCGCCGATGACACAACTGCGGGGATTGCCCGCGTATGTGATGTCGGGGTTTATGATTTTCTCTTGAGCGCCGGCAGCGATGCTTATCATCAGTGCCGCCATCAGGAGTATTTTCCTTGTCATCTTATTCATTATCAACGTATGTTGTAAGTCTTTATATGTTCTTCCCGCCGTCTGCGGGCGAGTTGTCATTTCTTCTCCTCCACCTGTTCGCCGGTCTTTCCGAAACGTCGCTGTCTGCTCTGATAGTCGATTATCGCCTCGTGGAGTCCCTGCTCGTCGAAGTCGGGCCAGTAGGTATCGGTGAAATAGAGTTCCGAATATGCAATCTGCCAGAGCAGATAGTTGCTCACGCGCAGTTCTCCTCCGGTGCGTATGAGCAGTTCGGGGTCTGGCATGAAGTATGTCTCGAGGTGCTTTGACACTGTCTCCTCGGTGATTTCATCGGGGTCGATGGTGGTAGGCACCATGTTGTTCTTCTTTATCTCCCACACGATATCGCGCACGGCCTGCGTTATTTCCCAACGCGACGAGTAACTGAGTGCCACAACCACCGTCATGGTGTCGTTGTCGGCGGTGCGCTCCATGGTGTGCCACAGTTTCTCGCTCACCTCCTTTGGCAGTCGGTCCATGTCGCCGATGACGCGCAGACGCACGTTGTGCTTCATGAATATCTCGTCCTCGAGCGATGTGAGCACCAGTCCCATCAATGCCGAAATCTCGTCGGCTGGCCGGTTCCAGTTCTCTGTCGAGAATGTGTATAGCGTGAGGTATTTCACTCCTAACTTGACACACTCGGCAGTGATTCTGCGCACTGTCTCCACGCCTGCCTTGTGTCCGTAGGTGCGCTCATGCCCATGCTCTTTGGCCCATCGCCCGTTACCGTCCATGATAATGGCGATGTGCTGCGGGATGCGGTTCTTGTCCAATTGTTCCATAATCAGTATCTATCGTTATGACACGTTCTGCACTTCGGCATAAAACTGTAGGTCAGCGACACCTGAAGTGTGTGATAGCAATCTGTGTTCTTGAAAGCGCCGCTTGTCTTCACCATGTACGGGTCTTTCACTCCGTCGAGTTCGTCGCTCAGCGAGATGTGCATTGCCCACTCGAACCCGAGGTTCAGGCGCGGTGCTATCTTGTATTTCACGCCCAGTCCGATAGGGACGTTGACGGTGAAGATGTTCTTCTCGGCTCCCTTGACGAATGTTCCGCCCAGTCCCAGCATGAAGTAGGGTGTCAGAGGCTTAGCCCCGCGATATTCCCTTCCTGTGCCGTAAGGCCAGAAGTTGTATTCGTAGGTGATGTCAAGACCGACAAGGGTGTTGTCAAACTTATAGTCGGTGCCCTGGTATTCGGGATAGAAGGTTTCGACATCGGCCGCCTGTCCCTTCATCTTCCCATATCCCAACTGCGCTTTCAGACCCATGTAGGGATTGAAATAGCGGCGCAAGACGATGCTTGCCGAGGGCTGCAGGTTCTTCGTAAGGCTGGGGTTGAAGTCGCCAAGATATCCCGTAATGCCGATGCCTGCACCTATCTCCATGCGGTACTCCTCGTCTTCCTGCGCCCAGATGCCGAGCGAAGAGACCAGCAACACCGCCATCATGGCGAGCCGCATCGTATGCTTCGTGACGTTATTCTTCATGCCCTGTTACCTTATATATATTATCGCGCGTGCGCGAATACCGCTTCATTATACGATTACTCTTCCGTAAGCCATCCCAGACTGTTCAGACGGCCGCGCCATATCTGGCCCGTGCCGCTGCAGATAATCCACAGATGGTAACTGTCGTCGGTGGCAAGCGCCATCATCGTGGCCGACTTGTCGATGCCCTCGGGCAACTGGAAGCCTGCCTCGTTCTGCCATGTAACGCCGCCGTCAAGGCTGGTGTAAATCTGGCTGTACGCCTCCTTGGTGCATGCGCCAACGCCCTTGCCGCCCAGAGCCAGCAAATAGTCGCCGCAACTGGTCATCGACAGATTTGCAAGTCGTGGCAGCACATACTTGTTCTTTATGTCAATCGAGTAGTATGCCCACGGCAGATTTACGGCGTAACTGCCTGTGTCGTCTATTTTGTTCCATATCACAGCCGCTGTGTCTGCCGCATAGATAGAGGCATCGCGGTTGCCAACGAGCACTACCCTCTCCACATCCTTGTTGGTGCGGAGCACGTTGCAGGCATAGTTGATGTCGTTTGCAGGCAGCATCGAAGCCTCGGTGTCCAAGCCGTCGGCGTTCCATGCCGAGCCGTCGCTGCTGCTCATCATATCGCCGCCGTCTGTAATGCCGTAGAGTTTATCGCTCGATGCAGCCACGAGTTTTTTCACCGCCGGTGTCCCTTCTTCGTCCCACGACGCACCGTCGGCAGACGAATACAGTTTGCCGTCGTATATCAGATACAACTGGTTGTCTTTCTTAACAATCTGCTGGTATGCCTCAGCAGGCAGCAGACCTTTGAAATTGAATGTCACCGGTGTCCATGCCTTACCGTCGGAAGCATTTGTCTGCAGTGCCCTGGTATTGGTGCCGTCGCTGCCGAAGACCACCATTTTGCCGCCGATATTGAAGGCTCTGAGCGCCTTGAGGTCAGCCAGTTCGGCATTGGTTCCGAGCATCGCCCATTTGAAGTCCTCGCCTTTCTGCTTGTGAATGTTCACCTTCACGGTGTATTCACGACTATAGTTACCGTCACTGCTTCGCACGATGACAGTGCGAGGCACCGAGAAGTCGAGAGAGTCGGTACTTGAGAATGTGGTTGCATCAACGCCAACGAGCGACTTCAGCAGCGCCACACCGTTGTTCACCGTTGCCACATAAACAAGCATCTTGGTGCCATCGGTGCCGTATGGCAGCGAGTCAACATTATATATCTCGCGCTTCTCCTGATCTATCTGGAACGTATAAGAAGTGGCACTTTGCTTCACCTTATACGTGCTGTCTGTTCCTTGCGACGACTTTGTAGTCTTTGTCACAACGATATTTGTCACCTGGAATGCGCTCAGTGCTGTGTCGCTATAACGTATGACTTCGTCATCATCTCCCTTAAGACATGACATCAGGGATGTGGCAGCAAACAATATAATCAAAAAAGGCGCAATAATCCTTCTCATTTTCTTCTTATTTTGATTTTTACGTGCAAAAGTAATGAGAATTCCGCAAATACCACATCTTTTATCAGTATTATTATTTAAAATAATGATTTCAAGTGCATTTTTTAAGTTTTTTTTTCTCACAAAGCGAAAGAAAGTGGTTTTTTAGGCAACTATTGGCTGGCGACCGCATTGTCGCCACATGTTATTTCACTGCTATTTTCTTGCCGTTGCGTATATATATACCATGCCGAAGGTCATCGTCGGCAACCTGAATGCCACTCAGGGTGTATGTTTTGTCGTCAGCAAACGCCCCGTTCCGCGCTGCCTCGGGCTGTTCTATCGAGGTGGCAACGAGCGCATCACGTATGCCCTCCATGGCGGGAATGCAATAGACGGTGCGCGACGTGCGGTTCACCAGCGTCATCGTCGGCCTGCCCATGTAGTTGATGCACCACGCCATAGGCACCATGCCCATCTCTATACACCACTGGTTGAAGAGTTTATAGAACAGTCTCACCGACGCGTCGTGCTTCGCCTGGTCTTCGCCCGAACCGTTGGCATAGCGCCAGTTGGCGCCATACTCGCCCAGCACTACGGGTATCCCGTTGTCCACGAATTTCGTCTTCATCTTCTGCAACTGCGCCAGCATATAGTCTTCCTCACCCCATGTGGAGTTGTGTATTGAGCCTTCCACATGGTTCTCGGCACCCCAGTAATAGGCGTTTCTGTCCCATACCTCGCTGCCGTCAGCGCCAGTGCGCAGCGCGAAGTTCCACGGCGAGTAGTAATGAACCTCCACCATCAGCCTGCCATCCACCACGTCGGTGGGCATGGTGTTCATCAGTTCCACGGTGCGGTCGATGTCGGTGCTCGGTCCCTGCACCACCAGTATGCGTCGCGTGTTATTGCCTCCGGTAGCCCTCACGGCATCGATGAATGCCTGCTCATATCTCAGCAGTGCAGCCATCTGCGCGGCGTTCTCCACTGACGGCTCGTTGAGTCCCGCGAAAATCAGGTGCTCGTCGTAGTCGCGAAACTCGTTTGCTATCTGGGTCCACAGTTTCTTCATCCGCTCGCAGTTGAGAGTCACCGTAGAGTTCGACGTGTCCTCGAAACTGCGTTCCACCCATCCGCCGTCCCAATGGTCGTTCAGCACCACATACAGACCGTCGTTGATGCACAGGTCAACCACCTCTTTCACCCGCGCCATCCACTGCGGGTCGATGGTCATCTGCATGGCATTGGTGATGTGTCCCATCACCCATGCACATGGTATGCGCACACTCTTGAAGCCCAGCGAGCGCACATAGTCGATTACTTCCTTTGTCGTCTTGGTGCCCTGCCATGATGTTTCGGCACCCAGACCTCCGTTGTTGGTAAAGTTGTTAGCGTTGCTCCCTGCCTCCAGTGTGTTGCCGAGGTTCCATCCCGGCATCATGTTACGCGCCACCTGGGTCACTGGCGTGTCCATGTCCTGTGCCGACGCACACAGCACATTCACGGCAACCGCCATAAAAACAAATAATCTCTTGAGTATCATTATTAGCAATAGTTTGATTTATAAGTGTTTGCAAAAATACGACATTATCTCAAATCACACAAGAAAAAGATAAAAAATTAAGAGAAATATATACGATTAGACCCCACAAACAAAAATAGTGTTCCGTAAGATGCTGAGCGCGATGTCTCCCCGCCCTTTTGAAACTCCCCTCGCCTCTTGGAGAGGGGAACTTCAAGGGGCGGGGAGTAATTAGCAATGTAATCAAATAGTAAAAAACACCAAGATGAGGGCCGCCGTTGCCATGTCTGGGAGAAGAATGCCTGTCGTTCGAAATTCTGGTCGAACTCGTCTTTCATGTCCACGGCGATGTCTCGGAGGATGTTTTTGATGATTTTCTGTATATTTTCGTTCATTTTGTTTGGAATTTGTTTGGAGGTTGGAAATTATTTTGTACCTTTGCAGCAACGATTCCGTAGCTAATGACTACCGATTCGTTGCCAGAATGAGGAATGAGCAATCATTCCTCAAACTTTTTATATAGAAGTTTCAACTCAGAACCATCTTTAATCCAAACCTCTTCTATCGCCTGACCGTCCTTTATCCTTTGCCTAATTATACGCTTCATGTAAGCATCTGTCAGGCCAGGGTTATCTATGATGAGATGGTCAGATTGTTTAAGCCCATGGTTCATCATGTTTCTAAATGCTGTTTTGGGATTGGTGGATATGAATCCTTCATGCTCATACCAAACACCGTTGATGCAGAGGTCTGGACATTTGCCTTCGTACTTAGTGCCGACAAGAGAACCATAGACACACTCGTACTGGAACTTTGGTGGACGAGACATTTTGGGTGTCAGTATCACCTCAGCCCCTTGTTCCCTTGCGAAGAAAGTGGCAATATCATTTAGCTTGTTGAAATCGCTATCATTGCGATTTATCAGTGTGTGGATGGTAACAGTTCCATTCCCCTCTTGCCGTTTCTCGCCGATTTGCTCAAAACGTCCGTGCAATAGCCGACACGCAGCACATAACTCGTTCTCTGGAATGAATGGGCGTGATAGGCTTAATGGGCTGCCTGCACCGTTCCCTTTAGCAATGTCACAGTCCCGGCACCGCTTGATGGTGTACGGGTTGTAATCTGGAATAGTCTTCTGCTCTATGCCTGGATTGAAGTGGAAGATGCCCTTGGTGTCCTTACCCGTCGCCTCCTCACCGAGTGCCATTGCCTCGTCGTGTGGTGTCACGGGGTACTTTGACTTTCGCACCTGTACGACTGTGCAGCGGCAGTTCCAGCCGTTGGGCGGGTAATACTCCTGCCAGAACGGGTCTGTGATGGGCAACGTGACGCGGTCGAGCGCTGCGTGTTCCGGACGCACTCGGTCGTCGTGTGCTGTTCGGTACTGTAGGTTGTATCTATCGCCGTCCTGCATGAACTCCTCCCACTTGGCAGCCATCGTTGCCGATGCGTGGACGAAGTTGTATTCCCGACACATAACATTATGGAAAGTAATATAGGCTATTTTACTGACCAATATAGCCTATTTTACTTTCCGCTTTCTACGATAATGACGGGTGAAAACAAAAAAGATTCATAAATGTTTCTTACTTCTGCGAATTTATTAATAACTTTGCAGGAACAATGCAGGTGTCTCGCTTTATGAGATGAAAAGGGAACCGGGTGAGAGTCCCGGACAGTCCCGCTGCTGTGAGCCGGCCTTTGGGCGCAAACAACAAGTCACTGGATATTGTTGAGCGTTGAGTGTTGAGCGATAAATACTGAGCGCGATTTCAGGTTTCTCGGGAAGACGTTTGCGACTGCCGGCAAGTCAGAAGACCTGCCTGCATAACCTGTATTCGTGCCTTTCCCACGGGGATGGGGGGCATGCAAACTTAGAATGACATGTGCAAAATGCTTAGATATTGCGTAGCATTGATGATGCTTCTCGCCGTACAGTTGACTTACGGACAGAAGAAAGGGAGCCGACTCGACAGCATTCAGAGCGTCGGGGAGGTGGTGGTGACGTCACGACTGACGTTCCGCGAGGTGATTCCATCGCACACGATGAAGGGCGAGCAACTGCAACGCCTGAACACGCATAACATCGCCGACGCGCTGCGCTATTTCGCCGGACTGCAACTGAAGGACTATGGCGGCGTGGGAGGCATCAAGACAGTGAACATACGCTCGATGGGAAGCAACCACCTCGGCATATTCTACGACGGCATACAGTTGGGCAACGCGCAGAACGGACAGGTGGACCTGGGGCAGTTCTCCATGGACAACGTTGACGAGATAACGCTCTACAACGGACAGAAGAGCGCCATATTCCAGCCGGCATCGGAGTTCGGCAACGCCGGCTCGGTGTATATCAAGACACGCCGACCGAAGTTCAGCGAGGGCAGACGTACCAACCTGAAGTTCAAGACGAAATACGGCTCAAGCGACCACTTCCGCTTCTCGGCACTGTGGGAACAGAAGATTTCGCGAATGCTCACCAGTTCGGTGAATGCCGAGTTCCTCAACTCCAGCGGCAAGTACGACTTCCGCTACCGCCGCAAGAACGCCGACGGCACCGTGGCTTACGACACCACCGCCACACGACAGAACGGCGACATCTGGGCTCTGCGCGCCGAGGCTAACATCTTCGGAATATTCAGCGAGGGCGGGTGGAACATGAAGGCATATACATACCACTCGAAGCGAGGCATCCCCGGAGCCATAGTGAACAACGTGTGGAGGCGCGGTGAGCGGCAGTCGGACCACAACACCTTCGTCCAGGCATACGTCAACAAGAGCATAGGGCAGAAATACAGCACTCGCCTGCTCGCGAAATATGCCTTTTACGGCACCCACTACATCAATCGCGACACCACCACTCTGCGTGTTGACAACACCTATCGACAGCAGGAATTCTTCGTGTCGTCGTCGCATGTCTATGAGATACTGCCCTACTGGAGCGCAAGCGTGGCCTACGACTTCAAGTGGAACAAACTGAATGCCAACATGAAGAACTTCGCCAACCCGCACCGCATCAGCCATTACGCCTCTGTAGCCACGGCGTTCAACCATCCGTGGTTCAATGCGCAGGGCTCGCTCATGGTGCAGCACATCAGCGACACCCGACATACTGTTGCCAGCCAACAACCAACATCCATCACCAAACACCAGTCGGCACTGACACCCGCAATATTCATCAATGCCTATCCGCTGCGCAACAAGGTGCTGTCGCTACGCGCCTTCGCCAAGAAGAGTTACCGCATGCCGACGTTCAACGACCTCTATTACACCGACCTCGGCAACGCGTCGCTGAAGCCTGAGACGGCATTGCAGTATGACTTCGGCTTCGTCGTGGAAAAGCAGTTCACACACCTACAATCCAGCAACCATCGTCCTGTAATACAGCGCATTAGGTGGCAGACGGACATCTATTATAACAGTGTTCACGACAAGATAGTGGCATATCCCAAGGGACAGCAGTTCCGCTGGACGATGCTCAACCTCGGAAAGGTGCATATCAGGGGCGTTGATGTTGAGGCAGAGATTGACCTTGAGCCGTGGCACGATGTGCGACTGTCGGGACGCGTGCAATATACTTATCAGGACGCACGCGACGTTACCGACCCCATGACACCGTATTACAACGACCAGATACCGTATATCCCCTGGCACAGCGGCTCGGCAATCCTCGGAGTGGGATACAGGCAGTGGGACTTCAACTACAGTTTCCTCTATGCCGGCGAACGTTACAACCAGCAGGAGAACATCATCTACAACTATATGCAGCCCTGGTACACCAGCGACCTGTCGCTGAGTTACCGTTTCGAGAAGTGGGGCTGCCAGTTCAAGGTGCTGCTAGAGGTGAATAATGTCTTCTCGCAAGACTATGATGTAATCCTCAACTACCCGATGCCGAAGCGCAACTACGGCATATCGCTGGATGTGAGGATTTGAAAATTTGAACTTTGAACATTGAACTTTATGATTACCTATGAGTGATGGCATAATTCAAAGTTTAGAGTTCAGAGTTTAAAGTTTAGAGTTCAATGTTCAATGTTCAATGTTAAAAGTTAAAAGTTAAAAGTTTAATGTTCAAAGTTCAATGTTCAAAGGTTGCAGGGGCTCTTCTGCTCTTGGGAGTTGTGGCGGGGCTGTTGTCTTCATGCCGCACTGACGACCCCATCATCTATTCCACCACATACGACACGGGCGGCGGCACGCAGCCGAGTGGCGACATCACCGGAATGTATGTGCTGTGCGAGGGCAATATGGGCAGCAACAAATGCACTCTCGATTTCCTCGACCTGACAACGGCGCAATACCACCGAAACATATACTCTGAACTGAACCCAGAGACGGTGAAGGAACTGGGGGACGTGGGTAACGACATCAAGGTGTACGGCTCGCGACTGTGGATGATTATCAACTGCTCTAACAAGGTGGAGGTGGCTGATGTGGGCACG
>OCTX012207062.1_pt1 | contig 14242 bp, 9 predicted proteins | sample 1539691 | NCBI WGS metagenome assembly OCTX01 (sample SAMN02144231, study PRJEB22623) | gut metagenome | biome: sheep rumen | host: Ovis aries | place: New Zealand | reverse complement strand
GACACTTCTCTTTTGCATATTATTTACAAAAAATGAAATTTTATTCTGAAAGCTATTGACAAAAATGTGTTCTAGAAATATAATAAAACACGAACAAGAATTCAACGAAAAACTTTTTTGGAGGTATAATTATGATTTCAACATTACACATAAAAAATATAGGAATTATAGATGATTTAGTTGTAGATTTAAACGAAGGGTTGAACGTTCTTACAGGAGAAACAGGAGCTGGAAAAACTTTAATAATAGATGCAATAGAAATAATTTGTGGAGGAAGATTTTCTAAAGAAATGATAAGAAAAGGTGAAACAAATTCTTATATTGAATTATGCATGTTTGAGCCAGAAAACGAAAACTCAATGGATGGAAATATCATAATATCTCGTGAAATTAGCACAAATGGAAAAAATATGTGCAAAATAAATGGCAGAATGGCAACAGTTACAGAACTGAAAGACTTCATGTCAAACTTTATAGAAATACATGGTCAAAATAAAAACCAAGAATTATTGAATAATAAAACACATTTATCATGCTTGGATGGCTTCATTGGCGAGGAAATTAGACCTTTAAAAGAAGAATATAAAACCAAATATACAAGATATAATGAAACAAAACAAGAGTTAAAACAAAATTATGGGGATGACAAAGAAAAAGAACGCAAATTAGATTTATTAAAATATCAAATAGAAGAAATTGAGCAGGCAAATCTAAAAAAGGATGAAGAACATGAACTAGAAGAAAAGCGCAATTTAATGTTAAATGCTGAGAAAATAACTCAAAACTTAAACCAAGCAGATGAAGTGCTTAGTGAGCAAGGAATAGATGCTATTAGCATTGCAATAAAAAGTTTAGAAAAAATTGAAAACATAGATGAAAAATATGAAAAAATCTCAAGCAATTTAAAAAGTTTATATTACGAATTACAAGAAGTATCAAGGGATTTAAGTTCTTATAATGAAGAAATCTATTTTGATGAAGAAGAAAGAAACGAAACAGAAGAAAGACTAGATTTAATACATTCTCTAAAAAGAAAATATGGAAACACAATTGATGAAATTTTGCAATATAAAGAAGAAATTGAGCAAGAGGTAGCTCATATAGAAAATTTAGATGAATACAACAATAAACTAAAACAAGAACAAGCAAAACTAAAAGATGAGATGAACAAATTAGCATTAAAAATTCATAAAACAAGAGAAGAAAAAGCAAAAGTATTAAGCGAAAACATCAATAAAGAACTAAAAGATTTAGAAATGAAAAATGCAAAAATAAACGTGCATGTAAATTTCCAAGAAAACGAATTTTACAAAACAGGAAAAGATGAGGTAGAATTCTATATATCAACAAATGTTGGAGAAGACGAAAAAGAATTAGCAAAAATAGCATCAGGCGGGGAAATTTCAAGAATAATGCTTGCAATAAAAAAAGTACTAGCTGAAACAGACAAAATGCCTGTATTGATATTTGACGAAATTGATACAGGAATAAGTGGAAATGCTGCCAATATGGTTGCAAAAAAACTAAGCGAAATATCAAAAAATCATCAAATACTTTGCATATCTCACATGCCATCAGTTGCTGCAATGGCAGACTACAACTACTTTATAAGCAAAAAAGTTGTACAAGAAAGAACAAATACAAGTGTAAGATTGCTTAACGAAGAAGAAATAATAAATGAAATTGCAAGAATATCTTCTGGTCAAATTAATGATGTTACCATTAAATATGCTACTGAATTACGTGCATTAAAGGTTTCTTAAATTTTGTATTTATTTAATTATAGTAGTGTAATGGAATAAAGATATATTGTTTTTTGCTCTCCCCCAACTGCATAAGAAAGCCTATATAAAAAAAGCTCTTCAAAGCTTTTTTTATAAGGCTTTCTAATTTGTCGGTCCCCACAGCGTTCGCAAAAAATAATATATCTTTATTCCTTAATTTTATAATGATAAATAAATACAAAATTTTAATTTACTCTAGTAAAATAGCATATTTTATGGTAAAATGGACGAGAAAAGGTGAAAGAAATGTTAGAGAAAATAAACTCGTCACAGGATGTAAAAAAATTAAATATAAAAGAAAAAGAAATATTAGCAAAAGAAATTAGAAAATATATATTAGAGGTAGTGTCTGAAAACGGTGGACATCTAGCCTCTAATTTGGGCGTGGTAGAACTTACAATAGCGCTAAATTCAGTATTTGACATACCATCAGATAAGCTAGTTTGGGATGTTGGGCACCAGAGTTATGTTCATAAAATAATACATGGTAGGCGTGAAGAATTAAAAAACATTCGTAAATTAGGAGGAATTGCAGGTTTTCCAAAAACAAATGAATCTGAGGCTGACTGCTTTAATACTGGACATAGCAGTACATCAATTTCAGCAGCGCTTGGAATGGCAAGGGCAAGAGATATTAAAGGAGAAGACAACTCTGTTATAGCAGTAATTGGAGATGGAGCACTAACAGGTGGTATGGCTCTAGAAGCTCTAAATGATGCCGGAACAAGTAAAACCAATATTAAAGTTATTTTAAATGACAATGAAATGAGTATTTCTAAAAACATTGGTGGAATGAGCAGATTTTTAGGAAAGCTTAGAACCAAAAGAAGTTATACAAAATCAAATAATTCTATAAAAAAAATATTGGAGAAAATTCCGCTAGTTGGAAAGCCAACAGTCAAGGTGATTAGAAGATTTAAAAGAAGTATAAAACAGTTGATTATTCCTAAAATGTATTTTGAGGACATTGGCTTTACATATTTAGGACCAGTTGATGGGCATAACATAGAACAGCTAGAGGATGTTTTGGCACTAAGCAAAAGAGTGCTTGGACCAGTTTTGGTACATGTTTTAACCAAAAAAGGTAAAGGATATGAAATAGCAGAAAAGAATCCTGATAAATTTCATGCAACTCCTCCTTTTAACATAGAAACAGGAGAACCTAAAAAGGTTAAAAACAAGGACTTTTCAGCAGTATTTGGAGAAAAACTAGTAGAACTAGCTAAGAAAAATGATAAAATAGTTGCAATAACAGCATCTATGAAAGACGGAACAGGATTAAAAAAATTTAAAGAAGAATTTCCAAAAAGATTTTTCGATATTGGAATAGCAGAACAGCATGCAATTACACTTGCAGCCGGAATGGCCAAAGAAGGAGTAATACCAGTAGTTCCAATATATTCATCCTTTTATCAAAGGGCATATGATCAGGTAATACATGATGTAGCAATTCAAAATTTACCGGTAGTGATGTGTGTAGATAGAGCAGGGCTGGTTGGGGCAGATGGAGAAACACATCAAGGAATGTTAGACATGGCATTTTTTAGGCTTGTTCCAAATTTAACCATAATGGCTCCATCAGATTTTAAAGAATTAGAAGATATGTTAGAATTTGCCATAAATCTTGAAAAACCAGTTGTGATAAGATATCCAAGAGGTGGAGAATCTAAAACAAAAATAAATAATCATGAAAAAATCAAATTTGGAAAAGCAGAAATAATAAAAATAGATGAAAGCAATTCGATTGAAAACTCTGATAAAGTTGCAGCAGATAAGAATTTTAAAAATACAGAAATTATAGAAAACAAAAAAATAACAATAATAGCAATAGGAAATCAAGCGCCAAAAGCTGTTGCGATTGCAACAAAATTACAAGAAAAAAACGTGCAAGTAGAAGTAATAAATGCTAGATTTTTAAAACCATTAGATACTGAAACAATAAAAGATTCAATTTTAAGAACTAGAAATGTAATTACAATAGAAGATGGAACTTGCATAAATGGTTTAGCCACAGCTGTAAAAGAACTAATTGTTGATGAAGGTTTACAAAATGTGAAATTCAAAGCATTTGCTTATCCAGATGAGTACATCAAGCATGGCACAGTTCCTGAGCTAGAAGAAATTTATGGAATGGATGCTTCTAACATTTTTGAAAGTTTATTTAAAAGTTAAATATTTATTCTGGGAGTGGTCAAATGGAGAGAACCGGGAAGAATATATATTTAGTAGTAAGGAAGGAATAAAAATGGAGAAAAAAGATTTACTAAATAATTATAAAAGGCAAGAAGACAAAATGCTTCTAGCACAGGTGTTAGACAAAATTGAACAAATGGGAAAAACTCAAAAAATAGAAAGTACTGATTTTTTAGACATGTATCAAGTATCACTTGTAGAAACATTTTTGAAGAAAATAAACTTTGAAAATTACAAGTTATATGGCGGCTTCGAAGATGCGGAAAGAAAAATTTTGATAGTATATCCTGAAAAATACAATGAAGAAATGCTTTCAAAAAACTATGGAAAACTTTTAAACATTGTAAGAGTGCAACTTGGAGAAGAAGAAAAAGGAAAATATGCTCATAGAAACTATTTAGGCGGAATTGTGAAATTAGGATTAAAACGTGAAAAAATAGGAGATATTCTAGTATTTGAAGATGGGGCAGATATTATAACATTACCTGAATTTGCAGAAATTTTAAAAACTGAATTGGGGAGTTTAACACGTTTCCAAAATAGCAAAATATATGTAGAAGAATTAAGCAAAATAAGGGCTTTAGAAATAAAAATAGAAGAAGTCAAAATAATAGTTCCATCATTAAGATTAGATAACATAGTTTCAGATTTAGCAAGAACTTCTAGAAGCAAGGCAACAGAAATAATAAATCAAGAAAGAGTATTTGTAAATGGGCAAAATGAAACGAAACAATCAAAACAAATTAAGCAAGGGGATGTAATTACAATAAGAGGAAAAGGAAGATTTGTGATAAAAGAATTTACAGGCACAACTAGAAGTGGCAGAACGGTGGTACTAGTAGAAAAGTATATCTAAAAAACAACTAAAAAGAATGTTGTTTTTTGGCAGAATTTGTAGAAAAAAGTTTACAATTATGTAAAATTATGATATTATAATGCCATAATAATTTTTTGGAGGTGTTCATATGCCTAATATGCCAAACATGCGGCTTAGATTTACAGTATTAGACGAAACGGATATCATATTCGTTGAATTTGCGTCAAGTAAGATAACAGATTATACCAGTGCAATGGAAAAGCTTCTTAAAGTCATTGAAATATCAGAGAAGTACGGAGGGGAGCCTGTTCAGGCAGAAGAAAACATTGAACCGGAAATAGATGAAGATTATCCTTTTGCAGCTGCTTGCTTTCTGGAATTTGAAACGCACATTGAATTATGTGAATTTTTAAAAGGCATGGACCAAATTTAGACTAAAAAAGAGCGTTATGCTCTTTTTTAGTTTTATTTTAACTCAACTATTGTTACTCCCATTTCGCCTTCGCCAAAAGTTCCCATTCTGAAAGACTTAACATGAGGATGATGTCTTAAGAATTCGTGAATTCCTTGTTTTAATTTTCCTGTTCCTTTTCCGTGAACAATGCGTACACTAGGTAGCTTAGCCATAGCGCAGTCATCTAAATATTTATCTATTAAAGCAGTTGCATCTAAAACATTTTCACCAATTACATTTATTTCTGAATTTAAACTTCTTGCTTTAGAAATTTTATAACTATAATTTGATTTTGTTTTTTCTTTATTGTCATTTACCTTTTGCAAATTAGAAATATTTATACTCATTTTCATACTACCAATTTGAACTTGAACTTCGTTATCTTTGGATAAATTAGAAAGTACAAGTCCCTCTTTACCAAGAGTTGTAACAAAAACTTTTAAATTTGGTTTTATATCTTCAAATCTCATAGCATTTGTTGCATTTGCAACAATACCATTATATGTACCAGTAACAGAAGTTTCTTTTATTTTATTATTTAAAGTATTTCTAATATTATTCAAATCCTTAGAAGATGCAGAATTTGCTTGCTTTATCAATTCATTTACATCATCTTTAGCATCAAGTAAAATCTTTCTTGCTTCAATTTTGGCATTAGAAACAATTTCCTTGGCTTTTTGCTCTTTTTTTGAAATGTCATTTTTAATTGAATTTCTTAGCTTTTCAGCTTCTTCAAGTTTAGAAGAAATTTCAAGTTTTTCTTTTTCTATTTGAATTTTATCATCATAAATTTCTTTCAAAATAGTCTCAAATTTAACATCATCTGAATTTAGTAGCTGTTTAGCTCTATCAATTATATCTGCTGAAATACCAAGCTTTTTGCTAATTTCAAAAGCATTACTCTTACCAGGAATACCAATCAAAAGCCTGTAAGTTGGTGAAAGTGTTTCAATATTAAATTCAACAGAAGCATTTTCAAACCCTTCATTTGCTAAAGCATATTTCTTTAATTCTTGATAATGAGTTGTTGCAATAGTTAAAGCATTTAGAACTTTGAAATGTTCCAAAATACTAATAGCAAGGTTTGCACCTTCAACTGGGTCTGTTCCAGAACCAAGTTCGTCTACCAAAATTAAAGAATTTGATGTGGCGTTTTTAATAATATCAACAATATTCAAAATGTGAGATGAGAAGGTACTTAGCGAATCTGCAATACTTTGGTCATCTCCGATATCTGCAAAAATATTGTCAAAAACATAAATTGAGGATCCGTCATCAGCTGGAATATTTAAACCACTACAAGCCATAAGACATATCAAACCAGCAGTTTTTAAAGTTACAGTTTTACCACCAGTATTTGGACCTGTTATAATCAAACTTGTAAAATCTTCTCCAATAGAAAGATTAATTGGTACAGCGCTTTCTTGATTTAACAATGGGTGTTTTACATTTTTTAAATTGATAAATTTCTTATCATTTATTGTTGGCTGAATAGCATGTAATGCCTTAGAATACTTAGCTTTTGCAAACACAAAATCTAAAAGACCTATTGCTTTAAATGTGATATCTAAATTTTCAGTATAAGGTATAAACATATTAGAAAGGTCTGTTATAATTCTTTCAATTTCAAGTTTTTCTTCAATTTTTAGGTTATTAAGCTCATTGTTTAGTTCAAAAATTGCAAGTGGTTCAATAAAAACAGTTGCGCCTGTGCTGGAAATATCATGAACCAAACCTTTAATTTGAGAACGACTTTCTTCTTTAACAGGTATTACATATCTATCATTTCTAATTGTAACAATGTTTTCCTGAATAGCCTTAGAATGAGAATGTATAATTCCATTAAGTGTATTTTTTATATTTTGCTCAATTTTTCTTTGATTTCTTCTAATATCTTTTAACTTAGTAGAAGCATCATCTGAAATTGTGTTTTCATCAATTACAATTTTGAAAATCCTGCTGTAAATATCATAGTTAGTATACAGCATTTCATATTGAGATTTTAAAATAGGGTAATCATCTATATTTATAAAATCTTGTGTGAAATACTTTTTAAGTTCATCAGATATTTTCAAAATTTTTGCTAAATCAAGAATAGCTTTTAAACTTAATACACCAGCAGATTCCAAAATCTTTATATATACTGTTATATCTGCAATTTCAGTAATAGGCGGGGTAGATGCTTTAAACAAAATGCTAACAGCTTCGTTTGTTTCATTTAGCATATCTTGAACTTTTTCTTTATCATAAACTGGCATCAATTTTTTAGCAAAATCTTTGCCTAAAAATGTTACACAATGTTTTTGCAAATTATCTAAAATTTTATTATATTCTAATTTTTCTAAATAAATGTTATTCATTTCAAAACTCCTTTTAAACTATTATACTAGCGGTTTGCAAAATAGTCAAATTTGCTATAAAAATAATCTTATAAATGTAGACAAAAAAATAAAAATGTTATAAAATTAATTTGGATTATTTCACACGAAAGAAAGGAAAATTTTTATGAAAAATTTTAGAGAAAATAAAGGTATTACTTTAATAGCATTGATAATAACTATTGTAGTACTACTAATAATAGCTGGTATTTCAATTTCAGGTGGAATTGAAGGAATAGATAAAGCAGATGACAATAGAGCAATGTCAGATTTGGAAAAAGTTCAACATGCAATAACAGAAAGATATACTAAATTTGAATTATTAAAAGATAAATCATTAATAGTTGGAACAAAAGTTGATACATTACCAACATTGCCAACTCCGGAAGGCGGGGCAGAAGCACCAACCTGGAAAGTTAAGCAAGTTATAACAGGAGATAATGTATCTCCTCATCCTGAACGAAATTATTATAGGTTAAGTAAATCTGATCTTGAAAATTTAGGACTAACAGGAGACTATAAAAAATCATCTTATATTGTGAATTATTATACTGGCGAAGTGTTTGATGAAAATGTTCAAACAACTTCAAAAGGAAATGTGTTATACAAGACGGCAATTGATGAAGAAAAAAATGAGGTTTTAGATGGAATAGTTTTAAATAATTTGATTGCATGTTATGATGCAATTAATAATACAGGAAATGGGCATAGTGATAGTATAACAACATGGAAAGATTTGAGCGGAAATGGCTATGACGGTGTTTTGACAAATGTTACTATGGGAAATAGCTATGCTCAATTTAATGGAACAAATTCATGGGTAAATTTAGGGAATATAACAGATTATACAAACCAAATTACGTTAGAGGCAACAATTAATGTTCCATCAGCAGCTGAAAGTACTGTAAGAGATATAATATGTAATCAAGAAACAGGAGGGGTATGTTTAAGGTGGCTTAGAGGGAAAATTACTTTTATTGTTTATTTAAAAAATGTGGGATATGTAGTTGCTCAAGTTAATGAAAACATATTAACTAATACTATATATCATGTTGCAGGGACATATAATGGTAATGATATAAAAATATATATAAATGGTATAGAACAAGATGACTTTACATTATACGATGGTAATTCTAATCCAAGTCCTAATATTTTGGATAATCCTGGAACAATTAATAGACCACAAGGCAATACAGTAATGTCGCTGGGATGTAATCCTATTGTAACGCGTTCTGAAAAGTATTATTTTAAGGGAAATATTTATTCCGCTAAAATATACAATCGTGCTTTATCAGCAAATGAAGTTAAACAAAATTACAACTATGACAGAAGTAAATATGGAATAGAAGAATAAGCGCAAAAGAGAATTTTTCGGGACGAGTACCCTAAATACTAAAATAAAGAAAGGCAAAGTATGAATTTAAAGGAATTAGTACAAGAAAATTTAAAATTAAATACATCAAAAATCTATTTTGATGAGCCAATGTCTAAGCACACAACCTTTAAAATAGGCGGACCAGCCGAAGTATTTATAAAGGTTGGAGAAATAGAAGATTTAAAACAAATTATAGATTTTGCAAACACAAATAAAATTCCATTAACAATAATGGGAAATGGAAGCAATGTGCTTGTTTTAGATAGTGGAATAAAAGGTATTACTGCCAAAATTGACATCAAAAAATTTGAGGTTTTTGGGGACACTCCCAAAAAGTTTGTTGAAATTACAGTTGGTGCAGGAAATAAAAATATAGAAATTTCACAGGAACTATTAAAACAAGAACTAACAGGATTTGAAGAAATTGCAGGAATTCCAGGCACAATAGGCGGAGCGATAAGAATGAATGCAGGGGCACATGGAAAAGAAATAAAAGACCTTGTAAAATCTGTTTTAGTTATGGACTATAATGGAAATATAAAAAAAATGAACAATGAAGAAATGCAATTTGAATACAGAAATAGCATTTTATCTAAAGAAAAATTAATAGTATTAGAAGCTACACTTGTTTTCCAAAAAGGAAATAAAGAAGAAATACAAAACAAAATGAAAGAATACCAAAATTGGCGTAGAGAAAAACAGCCATTAGAATACCCAAACGCAGGAAGCACCTTCAAAAGAGGAGATGGTTTTATTACTGCACAGCTAATTGACGAATGCGGATTAAAGGGGTATAATGTTGGAGGCGCAGAAATTTCGACAAAACATGCTGGCTTTGTAGTCAACAAGGGCGGAGCAACTGCTGCCGATGTAATTGCTTTAACCAATTACATTAAAAATGAAGTATACAACCGATTTAATAAAAAAATAGAATTAGAAATTGAAATATTAGGTGATTAAATATAATTTTTAGCAAAAAGAATTTGTTAATATTGAAAGCGAGGATATAATGAAAGGTTTATTACACTGGTTCAAGAGAAGTTCAAAAATGAAAAGATGGATATTTTTAATGCTAATAGGAATAATATTAGCCTGCTATGGCATAGCAGAAATATTAGTACTAAAAGAAGTATCATTTGGAGAAATAGCAAAAATAGCAGGAATATTTGTATTAGGATTTGTATGCATAGTATTGGGACTAATAGGAGCTAATAAAAGAACACTAGAATTACTAGTAGAAGCATCAGACGACAGAATGGAAAATAAGAAAAATGTAAATGTAAAATCATTAATATTCAATAGAAACATATATGACAAAGGACCAAACATCGTCGTAATAGGAGGCGGAACTGGTTTAAATACAGTACTTACAGGACTTAAAAACTACACAAGCAACATAACAGCAATAGTAACTGTATCAGACTATGGAGAAATAAACTCTAATTCTAGAAAAGAGCTAAATATGCTTCCAATGAATGACATAAGAGACAGTATGGTAGCCTTATCTACAAAAGGTGAGGAAATGGAAAAAGTATTTAACCATGAATTCAAAGAAGGAAGATTAAGAGGTTTATCATTCTCAGACATCTACTTTAGAGCAATGTGTGAAGTAAACCAAGACTTCACAAAAGCAGTAATGCAAAGCAATGAAGTTCTAAACATAGTTGGTAGAGTACTTCCAGTAACACTAGACGAGATGACAATTTGTGCTGAACTAGAAAATGGCTATGTAATAAGAGAAAAATCTAAAATACCTGAACTAGTATCTGAAAGAGTAACAAAAATTAACAGAATATTCTTAGATCCAGCAAACTGCAGACCTGCACCAGGTGTAGTAGATGCAATAAAAAATGCTGATTGTATAATAATTGGACCAGGAAGCTTATATACAAATGTAATTCCAAATCTTTTAATAAATAGTGTTGCCAAAGCTTTAAAAGAAAGTACGGCAATAAAGGTGTACATAAGCAATATAATGACAGATCCAGGTCAAACAGATAATTATACAGTTTCAGACCACTTGAATGCTATAATTTCACATTGTGGACAAGGAGTTATAGATTATTGTATTTATGATACTGGAGAAATAATTCCAGAATTCATTAAAAAATACAACATGCAAGGCCAAGATTTGGTTGAACAAGATATTGAAAAAGTAAAAGGAATTAAATTCTTACAAAGAGACTTATCATCAGTTGATGGGGGCTTGATTAGACATGATCCAAATCTTGTTGCAAAATCTATAATTGAGTTAATTTGCGATGACTTGAAATTCCAAGACAAACAAAATGATCCACAATATTTAATGTTGAATAATAAATTAAAACAAGATAAGAGAATTAACAAGTTAAAGAAAAGAAGTAAAAAACAAAATATTAAAGGCGCTAATGCAGCTAAAAAAGCAGCAATGGGATCAAAAAGAAAGAGCAAATTCAGTAATAAATATAGTGAAAGAATAGCTTCAATTAGAGAATCAGACAGCAAAATTAACATTAAAGAGCAACTAGCCAAAACTGAAAAGAAAAAGAAGCCTCAAAACATTGTTGAAAAGAGAAGTGACTTTAGCAAACCAAAGGCAATGACTAAAAATTCAAACATAGTTAAAGAAATAAATACAAGCTTTGATAAAAAGACAGCGATAAAACCAAATTTTATTGAACCTAAAATACAAGAAAGACCAAGAGAAGTTGCAAAAGTTGAGAAAAAAAGTGGTGCAACATCAACAAATACTACACATAGAAAGAAAACAGCACAAGAAATACGTGAAGAAATGCTTAGAAAACTAGGCGAATAATAAAAATACGAATGAAAGGAAAAATGAAAAATGGAAATAACTAAGGAAAAACTAAATTTAGAAGAGGGCTTAAATAAAGAATGGCTTATAACAAATGGAATTGGAGGGTATGCAAGTTCAACTGTAATAGGAGCAAACACAAGGAGATATCATGGCTTGCTGGTTGCACCTTTAAATCCTCCTGCTAAAAGACATGTAATATTATCCAAAGTAGATGAAGCAATCGAAATTGAGGGAAAAAAATTTGACTTATATACAAATATTGGTACAGAATACACTTCACATGGATACAAGTATTTAGAAAAATTTGAAAAGACTTTTGTGCCAATATTCAAATATAAAGTCGAAGATATAGAAATAACAAAGGTTTTGTGTTTTGATCGTGGGAAAAACACAATTGGAATATATTATAAGGTTAAAACATCAGATAAGCCATGTAAAATGACATTAGCCCCAATTATGAATTTTAGGGATTTCCATTGGATGAGTACAGATCATGAATTTGATTTGCAACAAACTGTAAAAGGCGGTAAAGTTCGCATTGTCATTGATGATAACAGGAGCGAATCTATCTACATGAAACTATTTGAAGGAGAATACACTCCACATTTTAATGATACTTTTAGAAATATGTTTTATATAGAAGAGCAAAAAAGAGGATTTTATCCAGTTGAAAATCATGTGGTTACCGGTGTATATGAAGTTGAAATTGATGCAAACACAGAAAAAGAATTTTCTTTTGTTTGTTCATTAGAAGAAAACATTGATGAGATAGACGTAAAAGATTTGATTTCAAAAGAAATTATTAGACAAAATGAAATATATAATAAATCTTTATTAATTGACAACAGAAATAATAATAAAACTAAAAAAGAAAAAGAAGATGAACAATTTATAAAAGATTTAATTACTGCAACAGATACTTTTGTACTATATAGGCCAACATTTGCAATACATTCTCTAATTGCAGGATTTCCATGGTTTTTAGACTGGGGGAGAGATAGCGCAATTGCTTTTGAAGGCTTACTATTGGTAACAAGAAGATTTGAAATTGCCAAAGAAGTTCTTTTGACTATGATAAGAGATGTTAAATATGGTTTAGTTCCTAATGGTTATTCAGGATTTGATAATAGACCACTATATAATAGTGCTGATAGCTCCTTACTATTATTTGAACAAGTACAAAAATATTTAGATTATACTGGCGATTTAGAGTTTATAACTGAAACCTTATATCCTGTAATGAAACAAGTAATTGAACGTTACATAGAAGGAATTGACTTTGATGACAATAATATTTACATGGATACAGATAATTTAATAGTTTCTGGGACAGAAAATACTCAAAATACTTGGATGGATGCTAAATATGAAGGATTTGCAGTAACTCCAAGAAATGGAAAAGCAGTTGAAATTAATGCACTTTGGTATAATGCAAATAAAATAATGCAAGAATTGTGCATCAAAATTGGAGAAAAAGAAGAAAGTAAAAAATATGAAGAACTTGCTAATGAATGTCAAAAATCGTTTGTTGAAAAATTCTATAATAAGAAAAGAAAATGCTTATATGATGTTGTTGGAGATAAAAAAATAAGACCAAATCAACTATTTGCTTTAAGTTTAACATATCCAGTAGTAGATCCTACAAGCCAAATGGCAAAAGATATTATAAGTACAGTAGAGAAAAAATTGTTAAATGATTATGGATTAAAAACACTAGCTAAGGGCGAAGAAAACTATGTAGAAGTATATGAAGGTGGCCCAGAACAAAGAGATAAAAGTTACCATCAAGGAATTACTTGGCCTTGGCTACTTGGATTATATTACAACAGTTTAAAAAATATGGCAGAATATACAAAAGCTAAAAACCAAAAACAACAATTAGAAAACAAAATAGAAAAATTCAGAGAACAAGTTATAAAAACATTCAAGCAAGAATTTTATGAAAATGGATGCATAGGCTCAATTTCAGAATTATATGATTCAGTTAAACCACATGCCCCAAAAGGAGCATTTGCACAAGCTTGGAGCGTTTCTGAAGTCTTTAGAATTATTCTTGGAAAATAGTAATAGGGTATAAAGAAATAAGGTGAAAAGATGACAATAGAAGAATTAGAAAAAGAATTAAAATCAGAAAAATTACAAAGCTTATATTTATTTTATGGTGAAGAACTATTTTTACTGGAAAGTTCAGTAAAAAAAATAAAAACAATATTTGGTGAAACCGTTAAAGGTATAAACTATGTAATAATAGATGAAACAAATTTAAATAGCTTAATTTCAGAAATAGAAACACCTTCATTTGGATACGCAAAAAAACTAATTATCTGTAAATATTCAGGACTTCTAAAGAAAGAAGGAAAACGTAAAAACGCTGAACTTACTAAATTTAAAGAAAAACTAAATGATTATATTTTGAAAAACTTAGATATAATAAAAGAAAC
>OCTX012284586.1_pt1 | contig 14245 bp, 16 predicted proteins | sample 1539691 | NCBI WGS metagenome assembly OCTX01 (sample SAMN02144231, study PRJEB22623) | gut metagenome | biome: sheep rumen | host: Ovis aries | place: New Zealand | reverse complement strand
GAGCCTGTGGCGGGGCTGGATCCACTGGTGACGATCAACATGTACAGGCTGATCGAGCGGATCAACAAAGAGATGGGGATCACAGTCATTATGGTTTCCCACGATATGCAGGCGGCGACAAAGTACGCCTCCCATATCCTGCATCTGGGAGAGGACAGGCAGCTTTTCTTCGGCACTTGTGAGGATTACCGGCATACCGCCGCGTATCACAGTTTCATGGATGGAGAGAAAGCTGTCCATATCTGGAAGAAGGCGGCAGGCAAAGAGAAAAAGCCGCGGGCGGCAAGTCCTGAACCGGAGGAAAAAGGGGAGAAAGAAAAGAAAGAGGTACAGCAGTAATGTTCGGCTTAGTATTTGAGATGTTTACCTACCCGTTTATGGTGCGGGCTCTCTGCATGGGCGTCCTGGTGGCAGTCTGCTCTGCGCTTTTAGGCGTGACGCTGGTCCTCAAGAGGTACTCCATGATCGGAGACGGTCTTTCCCATGTGGGTTTCGGTGCCCTTGCTATCGCGACGGCAATGAACGCCGCGCCTTTGGCGGTGGCCATTCCGGTGGTCATCGCGGCAGCCTTTCTGCTCCTTCGTCTGACGGAGAACAGCAAGATCAAGGGAGACGCCGCCGTCGCCCTGATCTCCACCGGAGCACTCGCGATCGGTGTCATGGTGGTGTCGATGACCACAGGCATGAATACGGATGTTTATAATTACCTGTTTGGCAGTATTCTGAGCATGTCACATGGAGATGTGGTGCTGACCGGAACAGTATCCGCGGTGATCCTGGTCATGTTCGTTTTCTTCTACAACAGGATCTTCGCGGTGACTTTTGACGAGACCTTCGCCCGGGCGACGGGACTGAACGCGAAGCTTTACAATACAGTGATCGCTGTTTTGACAGCGCTGATCATAGTTGTCGGAATGCGGATGATGGGGTCGCTCCTGATCTCGAGCCTTGTCGTATTCCCGGCTGTGACCAGCATGCGGACATGCATCACTTTCCGTTCCGTCATGATCTGCTCGGCAGTCGTCTCGACGATCTGCCTGGTGACGGGCCTTGTGATCTCCTACCTGTACGCTGCGCCGACCGGGGCCAGTATTGTGTTGTGCAACATAGCGGCATTCATCATTTTCGCAGCGGTGCAGAAGGGGAGGGAATGCTTGCAAAGTAGTGAGAAATCCCTATAATTACTAGTATACAGAGTATTTTTAAAGACTATTTTGGAGGACATTTGACATGGGAAATGAAGATAAGACACCTGTTGACGGTGATATGCTGATCGCGGAGATCCTCAGGAAGTATCCCGAGGCAGCATATGTTCTGATGAACTGCGGAATGGGCTGCATCGGCTGCCCCTCTTCTCAGATGGAATCTCTCAGCGATGCGTGCATGGTTCACGGCCTTGATGCTGATGAGGTCATCAAATATCTCAATTACGAACTTGGCCTGACAGCGGCAGAGTGATCCGGGCGCGGCGGGGGAACCCGCGGTGACGGTCGGCGGCAGCTTGGGGAAGCCGCACAATTAAATATATGAGTTTCGGTGTATTGGTAGCCCACAAATGGAGTATTTTTGAGGAGGTTCTGGTATGGCATTGAATCAGAGGAAGGTGGCAATGGTCGGATGCGGTTCTTCAGGCGCGGCATCCTGCTTCGCTCTTATGCAGAGCGGACTGTTCACGGAAATGGTTTTGATCGATTCATTACCCGATAAGGCCGAGGGTGAGGCCATGGATCTGTCACAGGGTCTTACATTTGCGAGACCTATGAAGATCTATGCGGGTGATTATGACGATCTGTCAGACGCGGGCATTATCATCGTGACCGCTGCCGGGGTGCAGAGGAGCGATGATACGAAGCTGGATCTGGTGAAGAAGAACGTGCAGATCTTCAAGACCGTGATCGCCGAGATCGCGAAGAGAAATAAAGAGGGCGTCATGCTGATCGTCGCCAATCCCGTTGACATTCTCACTTATGCGGCTCTTAAGATCAGCGGCTGGGCAGAGGGCAGGATCCTTGGCCTGGGCACAGTGCTCGACACCGCAAGACTCAGATCCCTCCTCAGTGAGAAGCTGAGCGTGGACGCCCGCAATGTTCACGCCTACATGGTAGGCGAGCAGGGCAGGGGCGAGGTTCCGATCTGGAGCAGCGCGACCGTATCCGGGATCCCGATCCGCGATTTCTGCGAGATGCGCGGATATCCGGATCCTTCGGACTATTTTGACATGATCGCCAAGGAAGTCAGGACCAGTGCCGATGTGATCACGAGAAAAAAGAAAGCCGCGTACTACGGCGTCGCTATGGGCGTCCGCAGAGTATGCGAAGCGATCGTGCGCGACGAGAAGTCCGTACTTCCCGTCTCCAGCCTGATGTATGGAGCCTTTGATATCGACGGACTTGCGCTCAGCATGCCCGCCATTGTCGGCAGAAACGGCGTTGAGTGCCTTGTCCCGCTGGATATGAGCGAGGAAGAACTGGACGAACTCAGGAAGACGGCAGCCACAGTCAAGGCGATCGTCGACGATGTGTTCGGCGAAGCCAGATAAGACATAAGGCAGCTCAGAGAAATATCGGAAACAGAAGAAACCCGTGCAGGAAACTGCACGGGTTCTTTTCATAGTGGTCAAAATATTGCGGGTCCGTTTATTCGATCAAGCTGCGGGCTCAGGCTTCCTCTTCGAAGTCTTCCTTGCCTACGCTGCAGAGAGGACACTCCCAATCATCGGGAAGATCCGCAAAAAGGGTGCCGGGCTCGATGCCGTTATCGGGATCGCCGACTTCTTCGTCGTAGATGTAGCCGCATACTGTGCAAACAAATTTCGCCATACTATACTCTCTTTCTGCTTTCCATCTTAATGAAAAGCGGTTGTAATTAAATGGTTTTATTAAAACCTACTCCACTATCATTATATAAGATGGCGGGGGGGCTTGCAATAAGAGATGTACCGCTATTGGCAGGCTCAAAGCGGTATAAAATCAAGGTTTTTGAAGTTCTTTCGGCGGGAAATCCGCCGTGTTTTGACCCTTTTACCAAAGTTGAAAAACTTGCGCTCAGGGGCTTGTGCCTCCGGCGGGGAAGCATTTATAATCAGACTCACCAGCCGGAGGAAGGAGGTGAAGCCATTGACCGAAGGCGGCCGGACAGTCCTGGTACTGTTCGTGACGGCAGCCGCAGCGTCTGATCTGCGGCGGGGGAGGATCTACAATTTCCTGACCCTTCCAACGCTGGCTGCAGGCCTCCTGCTGCTGGTGATGAACACGCCTGAAGAGGTTCCTCCGGTGCTGGGTACGATGACAGCCGCGCTACTCTTTCTCTTTCCTTTCTGGAAGACGGGAGGTCTGGGGGCGGGAGATATCAAACTCCTCATGGCACTGGCTCCGCTGATGGGGCCGCGATGGTTTCTCTTTGGTACTGTTCTCTCTTTTCTGATCGGCGCGGGAATCTCCGCGTTTCTGCTGATCAGATACCGGGATTTATCCCGAACTGTTCATTTTGCTGTGCCGATCGGCATCAGCGTCGTGCTCTGTCTGCTTCTCGAGCAGCTTGGAATACAGAGCCCATCCCTTGTAATTGTTTAATTTCCGCAAGACATGTGACAGGCCTGTAGGCAGGCTTTATTTTGATGCGCCCGCGTGATGGCCTGCAGCAGGAATATCAGTCCTCCGTGCACTGTCTGACGAAAGGAGAATGCTGATGAATAATAGCGGGAGCGCAGCCGGCGTGCGCAGAGTCTGCATCTGCGACAGTGAAGTTTCCTACGGGGAACATCTGATGGAATACCTCCGGCGGGAGGGAAGGCTTTCCGGGGACGTCTACCTTTACACGTGCAGAGAGGCCTTTCTCGAGCGGGAGACGCCGGAGACGACAGGACTTCTCGTGATCGCACAGTCCCAGTACTCAGAGGAGATTACGAAAGCCGGGTTCCGAGATATCCTGCTCCTGAATGAGAGCAGCACTTATATGGAAAAGCCCGAAAATATGAGCAAATACCAGTCTGTGGAGAACATCTGTGACAGGATCCGCGAGATGTGCGTGACCCGGGAGGAGGGGATGTCGGAGGGAGTCCGGCACGGCAAGCCGATGAAGCTGATCGGAATCTATTCGCCTCTCACAAGGTGTCTTCAAACGACCTTCGCGCTGTGCATGGGACAGCTGCTTTCTTCCGCTTCTCCCGCCCTCTATTTGAATTTTGAGGCTTATTCCGGATTTGAGACGATGCTTAATCGCAGTTTTCGGGGAAGCGTCAGCGACCTGCTCTACTATAACGACTGTGCCAGGGAGAAACTCGCGGGGCAGCTTCGGTATATGACGGAAAAGATCGGAGATCTGGACTTTCTCCCGCCCATGGAGTCCTTTATCCTGCTTCGGTCGATCAGGACAGAGCAATGGCTGGAGCTGCTGCGGACCATCGAGAAAGTGACGGACTACGAGTACTGCATTCTGGATCTGAGCGAGCAAGTGGACGGGGTACTGGAAGTCATGAGACAGTGTGATTTCATTTTCACCATAATCAGAGAGGACGGAATTGCCAGGGCCAAAATGACTCAGTACGAAGCGCTTTTAAAGAGTACACAGTATGAGGACATCTTCATGAAGACCAGAAGGTGCAGGCTTCCGGTCTTCAGGGAACTGCCGGGCAATATCCAGATGCTCACACACGGAGAACTGGCGGCCTGTGTAAGAGAGATTCTTGAAGAGGAGGGCCTGTTATGAACTTGTCTTATCCTGCGATCCGGGATGAGATCCGGAGCAGCATCATGCAAAAGATCGACTTCTCGCGGGAGGTTCCTGACAGCGAAGTTCTGGACCTTATCGACGGACAGCTGACAAACGGCGGGGAGGATCAGATCGTCTTTATGACCCTGGAGGAGAAGAAACGGCTCCGGCAGGAACTGTTTCACTCGATCCGGCGAATGGATGTCCTGCAGGACCTGCTCGAGGACCCGGAGGTGACGGAGATCATGGTGAACGGGCCGGGCAGTATCTTTATGGAAAAGGCAGGCAGCCTGATCCGGTATCCGGGGAAGTTCTCCTCGCCGGAGAAACTTGATGATGTGATCCAGCAGATCGTAGGGGCATCAAATCGTGTCGTTAATGCCTCGTCTCCGATCGTGGACTGCAGACTGGCGAACGGAGACCGCGTAAATGTGGTACTGGATCCTATCGCGGTAAACGGCCCGATCCTGACGATCCGCAGATTTCCCCAGAACCCGATCACAATGGACGATCTGCTGCGCTTTGGTTCCATTACGGAGGAAGTGGCGGAATTTCTGGGCAAATGTGTGAGGGCCGGCCTCAATATTTTCATCAGCGGGGGGACAGGCTCCGGAAAGACGACATTCCTGAACGTGCTGTCTGACAGCATCGATCCCGGGGAGAGGGTGATCACGATCGAAGACAACGTGGAACTGCAGATCCGCCATGTGCCCAACCTTGTGCAGATGGAGGTCAGAAACGCCAATGTGGAGGGCTGCCGGCCGATCAGTATAAGGGAATTGATCAGGACGAGCCTGCGAATGCGGCCGGACAGGATCGTGGTTGGCGAGGTCAGGGGGCCGGAGGCAATCGATATGATACAGGCAATGAATACAGGGCATGACGGGAGCATGAGCACAGGGCACGCCAACAGCGCACGGGATATGCTCGCAAGGCTGGAGACAATGATACTTATGGGCATGGAACTGCCGGTACCGGCGATCAGAGGGCAGCTGGCCGCAGGCATTGATATCATCGTGCATCTCGCAAGACTTCGGGACAGGAGCCGGAAACTACTGGAAGTAGCGGAAATCATGGGAATCGAGGAAGGACAGATCATTTTGTCCACACTATATAAGTTTACGGAGACGGGGGAAGAAAATGGGAAGATCGTCGGTGTCTGGAGAAAAGAAAACGAGCTCACTCACAGGTTTAAGTTCGAGATGGCGGGAATTGATATCTGAGCAGTTACTGCTGTATCTGGCGGAAGGCATTGCGATGACGGCGGCTGCTGCGTGGCTGTTTTATCAGTCCGGCATAGCCGTAGTCATCCTCTCTCCTCTTGCGGTCCCGTACTGTTTTTACAGGCTGAAGGGGGAGCGCGAGAAAAAGAAAAGGATTCTCTCGGAACAGTTCAGGGAACTGCTGGACAGCGTGAACAACGCGCTCAGATCGGGGGATTCTCCGGAGAACGCCTTTCGGGAAGGCTATAGGGAAATGGTATACGAATACGGGGAATATGCTCCGATCACGCGGGAACTGACCCGCCTGGTCGGAGGCCTGGACAATCGGATCCCTTTGGAAAGACTTCTGGATGAGCTGGCGGAGAGGGCCGGAACAGAGGAGATCCGGGAATTTGCCGAGGTTTTCAGGATCGCCAAGCGCGGCGGCGGCAACATGACGGAGATCCTGTCGCGGACCGCATCGCTGATCGAAGAGAGACTGGATGTGGAGAACGAGATCAGCATAATGCTGGGGAACCGGAGGCTCGAACAGCGGATCATGGACATTACGCCCTTTATGATCATCTTCTATATCGGGATAACATCTCCGGGATTCTTCGATGTGCTCTATCACAATCCGGAGGGGATCGCATTCATGACACTGTGCCTTGGCGCCTACCTGTGCGCGCTGGCTCTGTCGGAGAAGATACTGTCGGTGACCATGTAAAGAAAAGAGGAGCGCGGCGCGCCGGCGCCGGAAGGGAGAAGGTATGGAAATCTATATCTACGGGCTGATCCTGGCGGCATATCTGGTGCTGTGGTTTGTCTCAAGAGGCTGCGAGGGAAATGGAATCGGAAGAATAGCGGAATATCTCTATGGGAGAGGGAGGGCATGGGGGCAAAAGATCGGAGGAGGCCTGCTCCGGGAGAGCGGAGTCAGAAGAGACTTATCACTCCTGTATCCCTACGGGAGACTTCAAGGGGAGGAGAAGAAGTTCTGTGTGGGGAGGATCAGAGTCGCGCTGCTGATCATTCTGGCAGGGGATATCCTCGCTGTCGCAGGCTATGCTGCCTCCGAGGGAAATATGCTCCTGAGGGACGGAGAACTGATAAGAGAAGAGATAGGCGGGGAGGACCGGAGTACGGAACTGGAGGCTTACGTTGTAAAGGAGACGGAGAGCGGGGATGTCACGAGGGTCCGCCAAGGGGAATACAGTCTGGAGGTCCGTTCGAGAAAGTACAGCGAGAAAGCAGCGGGGGCCATGGCGGAGGAAGTATTCGCGCTTTTGCCTGAGTGGATTCTGGGAGAGAATGAGAGCCTCGGGCGGGTGACGAAGCCATTGGAACTGCCCGGAACAGTCGAGGGGTATCCTTTTGAGATATCCTGGGAGAGCAGCAGTTATGCTCTCATCGACGCGGACGGAACGGTCGGGAATTCGGGGATGGGGGAGGGCGAGAGCAGGGAGGCAGTGCTGACAGCCATCCTCAGCTATGACAACGGCGCGGCCGGCGGGCTCAGATGGAACAGGGAGTATCCGGTTACAGTGTTCGGACCGGATCTTTCGGCGGAAGACGCGCTGTCTTTAAAGATCAAAGAGGCAATACAGAGCGCTGACGCGCGGAGCGTATCTGAAACAGCATTGCCGCTTCCCGATGAAATGGAAGAGGAATCTCTTTACTGGGAGGAGAAGCCTGCGGGGACGGGCATGGCTATGCTGGTATTTTCGGGAATCGTCGCCTTCCTGGCAGCGGCAGCCATGGGGAGCAGGCTTCACGAGAGAGTGGTACAGAGGGAGCGGCAGATGATGCTGGATTATCCTCAGATCATCAGTAAATTCGTGCTCTACCTGGGAGCCGGTCTCAGTGTACGCAGTACATTTGTCAGACTGGGTGAAGAGTATACAAAGAGGAGAGCGGAAGGGTACGGAGATCAAAGCGCCTATGAGGAGATTCTTCTGGTGAGCAGAGAGCTCGCGAGCGGAGTTCCGGAGGCGGAGGCATACGCGGATTTCGGGCAGCGGTGCAGATCAAGACAGTATACAAGGCTGAGCGCTATTTTGGCCCAGAATCTCAAGAAGGGAAATCAGGAACTTCTGTCTGTAATGCAGCAGGAGGCGAAGGCATCTTTTGAAGAGAGGCAGAATACAGCGAGAAAGCTGGGAGAGGAGGCGGAGACGAAACTGCTTCTGCCGATGATCATGATGCTTGCCATCACTATGCTGATCATTATAATTCCTGCCTATTACAGTTTTGCGGCATGAAGAGAAGACACAAAGGAAAGGAGAAAAAATGAGAGAGACAGCCAGAGAATTTATGAGAGACGAAGCGGGAATGGGGACCGTCGAGATCATTCTGATCATTGTGGTCCTGATAGGGCTGGTGATCATATTTAAGAAGCAGCTCAACGACCTCGTCAAGAAGGTGTTCCAGAAGATCAGCAGCGACAGCAATTCGATCATTTCCGCGGCCGGAAGCGGAAAATGTTAGAGGGATCAAGTCGGGAAGCCGACGGCTATATGACAGTGTACCTTGTTCTGACCCTTGCGGCGCTTCTCACTCTTTACTTTGTGCTGATCAGCGGTGCAAGACTCGGAGCCGCGCGCATGCAGATGGAGAGCGTCAGCCGCATTGCGCAGAACGCTGCGCTGGCGGAATTCCACAGGGAGATGCACAGCAGATACGACCTTTTCTTTACGGATACGTCTTACGGCGGACCGGGGGGAGGGAATGAAGTGTTCGCACAGCATCTCAGGAATTATATGGACAGCAACTGCGCCAGAAAGACTGCTTTTGTTTTCGGAGGGATCAGGGACTGGACGTCAATGGAGATCTCGGATGTTCGGGTGCCTGAGGCAAGATACGCCTGTGACAACGGAGGGAAGGCGGTCAGGGAGCAGGTATACGCATATATGTCGGCGGATCCGGCCGGCGCGGTGATCTCCGGTATGCTGGTGACAGCGGATCAGTGGAGAGGACTTGAGATCAGCGGAAGAGAGTGGACAGCAGAGACGGAGCAGAGCCGGAAGGACCTGAAGCAGGCATTGAGAGACCGAAGAGAAGATCAGAAGAAGGAAAATGAGGAAAAGGAAGAGAAAGAAGAGGATGTTACTTCCGAGGAATATGAAGCAGCGTCGGAAGAGCCCTCGGAAGCGGAGAATATGGTCGATCGAATGGGATCTTTTCAGCTGCTGCCTGTTCTCCGTCAGGTTTTCGGGGATATTAACGGGCTTTCCGACCGACGCGTCGAGACAGAAAACGTTCTCAGCGCACGGCAGGTTCATCTGGGGTCAGGAATGACAGCGGTCAATTCCCACAGATATCCGCAGGCGGATGAGATCCTGTTTAACCGGTATATTTATGAGAAGACGGGCAGTTGCTCGAATCCTTCGGAGGATGGACAGCTTCGCTATCAAACTGAATATATTTTGTGCGGGAAGGGATCTGACAGGGAGAATCTCGAGGGAACGGCAGCCAGGCTGATTCTGATCAGGGAAGGGTCCAACTGCGCATATCTGTTCACGGACGAGCGCCGTATGGGTCAGGTTCGCGCAGTTGCGGCGGCAGCTTCGCTGATCCTGCTCAGCCCGGAATTGGAGGAGCCTGTCTCATACGCGCTGGCTCTGGCCTGGAGTTATCTGGAAAGTGTTCAGGATGTGAGGACCCTTATGAAAGGCGGGAGAGTTCCGGTCGTAAAGACAGGGGATTCCTGGAAGACCCGCCTGTATGAACTGCTGACTCCCATGACTGCGATCAGGGACAGAGACAGCGGAGAGGGACTGGATTACCGGGCGTATCTTCAGGGGCTTCTGCTCCTGGAGGGCAGCTCGGTCAAGACCCAAAGGACAATGGATGTTATGGAAATGGATTTGCGCAGGGTCACCGGGAACAGCAGCTTCCGGATGGACCTGTGCCTGGATGAGTTCAATATGAATGCAGGGGCTCGGGCTTGCGGAACAGAATTTTTGTTCAGCGGAAGCAGCGGATACAACTGATAAGACCGGGGCAAGAAACGGGACGTAAGAAAGGAGGTGGGAGCGATGCTTCTGCCGTTCGGCGATATTTTGACAGATGTAGACAAAAAAGAGCCTCTCCGGGCGTCTGAACGGACGGCAGGATCATCGCTCCCACCTTCTTTTGCCGGCAGCATGGCGCTGGAAGCCGCGGTAGCAGTGCCGCTGTTTCTCTTTTTTGTAATGAATCTGCTGTTTATCTTTGAGGCAATTCGCCTGCAAAGCGGCCTGCAGGCAGCGCTGCAGCAAGCCGGAGAGCAAATTTGCGAAGCTGCGTACTATACGAGATTCTCGCCGGGAACAGGGCAAGAAGAAAACGGCGGATCGGAACAGACGGGCGGCGAAGGAGCAGCTATGTCGCTGCTGGTCTCGGAGACATATGTGAGAAACAAAGTGACTTCTTACCTTGGGGAGGCATTCTGGAAACATTCCTGCGTAGTCGGGGGAAAGGCAGGACTCTCTTTTGCCCAGTCGAAGATCATGACAGAAGGAGACCGGATCGAGATCATCGTCAATTGCAGGATCAGGCCATTTGTGCGTGTTGTGGCTTTTCCGGATTTCGCGATGCAGGGCAGATACAGCGGCCACGCCTGGGTGGGATGGACCCCCGGGAGCGGAATGGCCGGGGACAGCGGCGGCGGAAAAGAGGATGCGGTCTATGTCACAACGTATGGTGAAGCTTATCACACGGACTCCGGCTGTATATATCTCAACCCTCAGGTCAGGGCAGTATCTGCGTCGGAGGTTGACGACTACAGGAGCGGCGATGGGGCGAAGTATTATCCCTGTGAATGCTGCAGGCCCGGTAGGAAAGGGATCGTTTATATTACTAAGGAAGGAAACCGCTACCATTCCGACCGGAATTGCAGCGGGATCGTCAGACACCTGACAACGATGGAAAGCAATGAGGCAAAAGAGCACTACAGGCCTTGTCCTGTCTGCGGCAGGGAACATGCCGGCAGCCACTGAACAGGGAGCAGACAAGATGAAGGAGTATCTGAACAGACTTCTGGCCGCGTGCGTTTTTCTGTGGATGGCGGCGCTGCCGGACCAAAGAACGAAGAAGATCCCTGTGTGGATACCGGGGATTTTCTTTGCGGCAGCAGTTGGAGCAGACCTGTTTGAACACGGAAGCATTTCAAGGTGGGAACTTTGGGCAGGCGCTGTGCCGGGCACCCTCCTTCTGCTCCTTTCCTTTACGCTGAGAGGGAAGATCGGAGAGGGAGACGGGATCTGCCTTGCGGTCTGCGGACTCTTTACAGGGATCACAACGGCAGTGGCGATCACGGAGATGGCGCTGGTCATGGCTGCGCTGACTTGTGCAGTCGGCGTATTGACCGGGAGAAGGAAGGCAGGAGACAGGATCGCATTTATCCCGTTTCTTGCGGCTTCCGTTAGTCTGCTTATGTTCGCAGGGGCGTTGTCATCAGTATAAGACAGGAGGCAGGGACTATGAAAAAAGAGCTTGACGGATACATGACACTGGAAGCCGCGATGATCTTCCCGGCTGTATTTGCGCTGGTGATCATGCTCCTGTATGTGACATTCTTTCTATATGATAAGTGCAGGATGACGCAGGACCTTTATACGGCAGCTTACAGGCAGAGTATTGCGAGGGGGGAGAACACTCCGGACGCAAAGGTCGACACATCAAACTATTTTATGCTGAGCAGCTGCTCGGCGGAGTCAGGAGGAGGGAGCGTTATCACTGCGTCGGCGAAAGGGGAGATGGCACCGGCGCTTCTGACCGGGGCGGGAGACGGCGGGACAGTCTGGGGACTGAAAGTGACGATGCAGGCGCGAAGAACAGATCCGCCGCGATCCTTTCGAAGATTCAGGAGAATCGCGGCAATAGCGCAGCAGGCGCTGGGGCAGTAGAAGAAGGGCTATAAGTATGAAGGCTACTTATTATAAAGATACAATGCGCAGTTATATGATCATCCCATGCCCGCCGGAAGCAGAGACAACGGGATATCAATACAGGATGCTGGAGATGAACAGGATCGAGGGAATACTGCCATGCGGACTGAGGCATATCGACGGAGTGAGCTTTCTGTACTATGAGACCACCGGCAAGCAGAGTCTGAGCGCACTGTATGAGGGCCGCCGAATTCCCGGAACAGAACTGTTCGGATTATTGGAGGCATTAAATGATGTATCGGGAACAATGTCAGGGTATTTACTTGATGAGCAGCACTTGGTGCTGACCGGAGATCAGATCTTTTATGACCTCTCATCCGGAAAATACTGCTTTACTTATTATCCCGGAGAAGTGGTCGACCCGGATGTATTCCGGTTTCTGGCGGATGGAATAGACGGAACAGATAAGCGGGCCGCTGCCGCGGCTTACCGGCTGTGTGCGGCAGCCGGGACAGACAGGCTGGCATTGCGGGAAGTGATCAGAAAAGAAGTCTCTCAGATAGATACGCCAAAACCTTGGGAGATAGAAACAGAGGAGCCGGCCGGGGACTGCACCGAGAAACCGGAAAATCAGGATTTTGACAGCGCCGCTCAACGTACACTAAGAACGGCCGCAAAGCGGGAACGAAGCACAGAGTCTCGTAAAAGCCGGGATTCCGAGCAGGAATTAGGGGAAAAACAGTTTGTATTCAGAATCCTGCTCACTGTGCTCCTTCTTGCCGGAGCAGGGGGACTATTTGCTGTGCAGCTTCTGGTCTATATTTCTCAGAGGGAAAGAAGACTGTGCATTGCGGGATCGATCCTGTTGCTGGTCAGCGCATGTCTGATCATCGCGGAGACGATCCTTCGGGTCCGGGAGTCGCGCAGGAAGAAGAGAGCAGATGAGCGGAGCAGAAATCCCTCCTATTTGGAAAGTGACGAAAAGGATCTGCCGGTATTTGGAGCAGGAAAAGCAGAGGAGTACAGGCTGGGTGATGATGAGGCCCAAAATACGGTCCGTTTCAGCGGGCAGGAGACGACCGGAAGACTGTACGGGCGGGACAGAGGCAGCAGAATTGACCTGCGAACGCTTCCGACCACTGTCGGAAAAGCACAGGCTTATGTCGATGTGGTCCTTCCGGATCCTTCCGTCAGCAGAGTACATGCAAGAATTTACAAGGGTGAAGAGGGATGCATCGAGATCCGTGATCTTGACAGCACAAACGGCACCTTCATCAACGGGACCAGGCTGGAACCGAATGAAAAAAGAAGGGTGCACAGAGGGGATGAGGTCAGATTCGGCAATATGGAATATGAATACAGATGAAATCCTCCGGGAGTCCTGTTATAATCAAATCGCATGATACTTGCCATGAAGGAGGTAGAAAGTTGAGAGATAATAACTGTATTTTCTGCAAAATAGCGAACGGCGATATCCCCAGCAGGACCATTTACGAGAATGAGAAATTCAGAGTGATCCTGGACAACGGACCCGCCACAGACGGACATGCCCTGGTGCTTCCCAAGGAACACTTCGCCAATCTGTTCGAGATCCCGCAGGATTGGGCAGCGGAAGCGATGGAAACGGCAAAGACAGTTGCGGAGTTACTTAAGGACAAACTCGGCGCGGACGGGCTCAACGTTGTACAAAACAATGGCGCGGCTGCAGGACAGACTGTAAATCATTTTCACATGCACATTATTCCCAGATATAAGGGCGACGGACAGTCGATCCTTTGGAAACCCGGACATCCCTCCGACGCGGAACTCGATGAGGTCTGCGCAAGGATTCTCGGCTGAATATGGAAGCGCAATGCCGGCCTCCGGTCAAAATACAGGAGACCGGCATATATTGTAGCCAAGCTCTTGAGAATATCTGTATCTTGTAATTGACAAACCGAAAACAAATCTATATAATCATTAGTACGGTCTTAAAAAGAACGTAACAAATACAATATTTTATGCTTAAATCAGGCGAGGAGAAATACTCAAGAGGCTGAAGAGGCGCCCCTGCTAAGGGTGTAGGTCGGGAAACCGGCGCGAGGGTTCAAATCCCTCTTTCTCCGCTCTGGAGATCCACATGGTGGACCTCTGAAAGGTTAATTTCCGGGAATCCGTGAAATTAACTTTTTCTTTCTAAAGAAAAAAGTGTTCTTAATATTTTATTAAAAAACGCTTGCATCTGAGAAAGAGAAGTGATATCATAGCATTCGCCGCTGAAAGAGAGGCGGGCACAAAAGAGTTTTCGAGCCTGACGGCTAAAGAAAAACTTAAAAAAGTGCTTGACAATCGAAACGGCCTGATGTAAGATATCAGAGTTGCCGCTGAAAAGAGGCAGCACGGACAGCCTGCCAGACAGGCGTCCGAAATACCAGTACAATCGAATATATGACAACTTAACAGAAATGCAACCCTGAATATATT
>OCTX012219989.1_pt1 | contig 14260 bp, 17 predicted proteins | sample 1539691 | NCBI WGS metagenome assembly OCTX01 (sample SAMN02144231, study PRJEB22623) | gut metagenome | biome: sheep rumen | host: Ovis aries | place: New Zealand | reverse complement strand
ATATTATTACGATTCTTAAGTGGTTTACTATTAGGAAAACTAAGTAAAGTGTTCTTTCCCATAACTACTGTATGACCAGTTGTTGTTTCACGAAAGAACTTCATATCTTCAGGAATACTAATTAAAAGTTTTCCTTTATACCCTATGGCCCAGTTTTTATCAACTGCAACTATTAAGTTCATATCTTCCTCCTAAATAATAAATCATTTCCAACAAAATATGATAACAGAATTATCATTAAATTGCAATAGGAATATTTTTTATTTGCTCACCATGTTTATAATCTTCAACAATTAAATCTTTTGTTGTAAAATCATAGAAATTTTTAATTTCAGGATTAAGGCTTACTTTAGGTGCATCAAACTGCTCTCTAGTAATTAATTCTTCTACAAGTGGTACATGCTTATCATAAATGTGCGCATCTGCAATCACATGAACAAACTCTCCAACTTCCATATTAGAAACTTGAGCAAACATCATAAGTAAGATGGCATACTGACAAACATTCCAGTTATTTGCTGCTAAAACATCCTGAGATCTCTGATTTAAAATACCATTTAAAACAAGTTTATCATGACCAGGCTTTTGAGTAACATTAAATGTCATACTATAAGCACATGGATATAAATTCATTTCAGATAAATCCTGATGAACATAAATGTTAGTCATAATTCTTCTACTAAAAGGATTGTTCTTAAGATCATATAAAACTCTATCAACCTGATCCATCTCACCTTCCTTATATTTATGCTTAACACTCATCTGATATCCATAAGCTTTTCCGATACTACCATCAGAATCAGCCCATTCATCCCAAATATGTGAATTTAAATCATTAATATTATTTGACTTCTTCTGCCAAATCCAAAGGATTTCATCCATTGCACTTTTAAGTGCAGTTCTTCTAAGTGTAAGAGCTGGAAACTCCTTGCTTAAATCATATCTATTAACAACACCAAATTTCTTAATTGTATAAGCATAAGAACCATCTTCCCATTTAGGTCTTACCTTTTCACCCTTTGTATCAGTTCCATTATCTAGTATGTCCCTGCACATATCAACAAATACTCTATCTGCGTAACTCATAATATTCTCCTAACTTTATAAAAACTACATTATTCATTTTATTATTTTGTAGTTGTTTTTTCAACTCTTTCAATAAATATATTCTCATTTTATATGTTTAAACTCATATTTTTCTTATTATTAATAATTTCTTACATACTACTTATCTAATATATTTTTTTGTACTTTTAATTCATCTAAAAATCCTGTTGGTGATTTACAAAACCTATGCGCATCTGATTCTAATATCATTTTTATAACATTTTCTTTAGTTGGAACAATAATTTTTTCGTCATATAAAATATTTGCATCAATATAACATAAATAATCTATTATACATTTTATTGTTTTCATTTTTAAATTTCTAATATCCAACCTAATTCTCACATCAAAAGATATTTCATCATCCATCAAAATTTCAATACATGTACTATCCACCTCACCAAATTGAATAATCCAATTCGCCCAACTATCCTTTTTTTCTAAAAAATTAATATTACAAAATTTATCATACTTCTCTTTCCAGCAATAAATTTCATCATCTACTATCTTTTTACTTTTATCAACTGCATAAAAACTCAATTGCCATATTGCCATACTTAATCCTCCGCAATTTAATCTACCCATAATAAATCTAAAATAGTTTTATATCCCTCATACGGTAAAGATAATTCTTCAACTGGCACTTTCTCCAATCCAATACGTTTTGCAGCTATTAATCCTACATTATTGCATAATTATCTTTTCAACTATGATTGTAGCAACCTTTTTTCTTCCTTCATATAAATAATAACGATGTCCAATTTCAATCCTATTCTCGGGCGCACTATCAGATAAAAAAGAAAAAATAATTTTATTTGTTTTATCAAAATTTGGACAAACAAAAACAACACTCCATCGACTTTCAGATTCTAATTCATAATCGTCAAGTTCAATTAACGGACCATATCTTGCTCCTTCCTCAGGAATTACTTTCCTTCCTCCTTCAGAAAAATCTAACCATTCTATTTGCGAAAAAAATTTTTTCTTCATCATGTCACCTCTTTTATGTAATGAACTGCTTTATTTAATAATTCTAACGGCGCACAATATGCCGGACCAATATTATCAAGTTCATCAAAGCCGATTTCTTTTCTCGTTTCAAATAAAACAACATAATAATTCTATATGAATTATTTTACATCATACTATTTAATTATAATTATCCTTTCAATTACAATCATGTAAAACTACTTCTATTTCATCATCCTTTTCTACACTTTCTTTTAAACTATATCCAAATCGTTCAACATATCCCAAATCTGAATTAACATAAAATAAGCATCTATTTCTTCTTTCATCATTATCTTCTATTTCAATATCAACTTCAATTTTTAAATGTCCATAAACATCAACAGGTAATATATTCATAGAAAAAGCCGGTGTATAATTTCCTGTCTTAATACCAAACTCAAGATAACAATTATTATTTTTATAATTATTTATATTTAATATTTTTTCAGATATATTTATCAGTTTTTTTTTTGTATATAACACTTTTGATATGCTGAAACAAATTCAGAACAAGCTTCTATTCTCAACTCAAATAAATCATCATCACTCCATATTTTTTTTATTTTTAAATTATCCATAAATCAAACCTCATTATTTAAACTTAAAATCAGCAAATGCACATGCTACGGCTGCTGGTATACCAAATCCCATTCCTACTACAAAAGCAACGCCTACCCCCGCCTGTACTCCAGACTTTAATATCCTAGTATTTATTTTTAATATATTCTTAATATCCGTCACTAATTCATGTGCCACATCAACAACTGCATTTTTATCATTATATAATACTACATTCAATTAAGGCTTTAGTTTTTCAGCTAATTCTTTTACCATACTATTATTGGTATTATTTTTAATTATAAAGTTTCTGTAATCATTCAATTTTGATGTAATTTCACTTCTAAATTCTTTATATTTAACTTTTGGATTGTTCCACTCCTTTTTAATAAAATTTTCCAAATGATATTCTAAATCTTTAGAACCATTTTCTTTCAAAAATTTAACCTCATTAATTAAAATACTATTATCAACAATTTCAAATTCAAGCCATGTGTTATATGATTCAACATCACTCAAATATACTTTTTTATTTATTTTAAGTTCTTTTATAACTCTACATAATCTTTCCATCCAATCGTAAATAGATTCTTTTTCCATAACATCATCTAATTCATCTGAATATATTTCACCATAAATATATTCATTCACTTTCAACTTAAAAAAACCATTTTGTCCAATAAAATCATCGTCTTTCGATTTTACAACTTTATACATTAATTCAAACATATACACATTCTCCTATATAAAATCTGCGACAGTAAATCTATGAGTACAATATGCAGTATCAAACGTTCAGCAGTAGTTGCTGTCATCATAAACATCATGCTCATAAATTCAGCACCACTCTAAAAGCCCCTCTGTCATCTCCTGCTTTCGTTATATAACTTGTTGAACCTCCTCCATCATATTTTCCAAGCATCACTTTATCTTTTCCTGCATTATGAATACTTTTTCAACATAAATAAAATATCATAATTCAGAAATTTCTTCAGACATTAATCCAAATTTATCCATATCAACTCTGCCGTTAATAATATCAACACCTTCTTCTTTTAAAAGTTTCTCCTGCATGTTAATCCCACCAAATACAAAAGCCTCGGCCAACATTCCCTTTGAATTCACAACTCTATAACACGGAATATTATCTGGATTTGGATTTTTATGAAGAGCATTACCAACAGCACGCGCCATCTTTCTATCACCGGCCATTTCAGCAACCTGTGCATATGTAGCCACTCTTCCATATGGTATTTTCTTAACAGCTTCATAAATCTGCCTTGTCGGACTATATGAAATAATCTCATAACTTTCAGCAATCATAATCCTAATATCCTTATCAGGAACACTCCCATCAAGAATAATAGTATTCCAATTTTCCTTATTTTGATGATATCCAGGAATAACAGATTCATAAATTTCTCGCCAAAAGATTGCTTTTTCAGGATCAACTTTCACATTTAAATTAATAAATCCATCTTTTTCATAAGTCCATAAAAAAGCTTTTTTATTATATTTATATCTAACTAATTGCCAATTCTCATCATGAAAAGGTGCATCCTGATAAGTATCAGCAAATGATAATCCATATTCTAATGCTTCTTCTCTTGTTTTCATATTATTCATCCTTAAATAAATTACAAAAATAATAAACAACAACAGAGGTTAATGATAAATCATTAGCCTCTGTTTAATTTCTTCAAATGTATCACAATATCTATATCGTATCAATAATAATATCATCAAATGTATGCTTTTGAGCAACCTTAATTTTACCACTCTTTATAAGTTCTAAAACAGCGAGAAAAGTAACGATAATCTCCTGCTTACTTTCACTCTTTTCAAGAAGCTGTCTAAAACTAAATTTCTTTTTAGTACCTGCATACTTTCTTACATAAGAAATCTTATCTGGAAGAGAAATTTCTTCTTTTTCAATCTTACCAAACTTACTTCTAACTGGGTCAATCTTATCTTCTCTTCTCTTGATTACACTATCAAATACTTCCTGAAGTTTTTGCATATCAATACCAGAAAGTAATTTATCCAAATCTACTGGAGCTTCGTACTTAGCAACTTCTTTTGGAATATGTGCTTCACGATAAATTGATTTACCTGCATAAAGCTGCATATCCTTAAGTTCTAAAGACATATATTTATAAGTCTTATATTCAATAAGTTTTTCAACAAGTTCGGCTCTTGGGTCAATTTCTTCATCATTCTCATCAACTTCTTTAGGAAGTAGCATCTTACATTTAATATCTAAAAGTGTTGCTGCCATAACAAGGAACTCACTTACTACATTTAAATCCTCATTCTGCATAGCATTTACATATTCTAGATATTGATCTGTAATTGTAACAATAGGAATATCATAAATATCCACTTTATTTTTTTCTATCAAATGAAGCAAGAGGTCTAACGGACCTTCAAATGCTTCAAGCTTAACTTCAATCGCCATTTTATAATCCTTATCTAATAAAATTTCTTTTTATAATAATCATTCTTTAAAACTACTATTAATTGTAAATACGACAATCTCTGGTCTGTTATTAAACCTGAAATTTATAGTATGACTACCAAGTCCTGCCGATAGTATCATTTTAGTACTATCATTAGTAAAAACTCCTCTATCATATCTATCAAATATCTTATACTGTGGACTTATAACTCCGCCTATAAACGGTAATCTAACTATTCCACCATGATTATGTCCAGATAAAACCAAGTCAGCGCCCCAGTTTTTATATGTTTCAAAATACTCTGGGCTATGCGCAATTAAAATATTATACTTGCTTCTATCTCTTTTCTTTATTCTTTTAATAATATACCTTCTTTTCATTTCAGGTAATTTAAACTTTGAAAAGAATCTATTATGAGCAACGAATCCTGTTACTCTAACTTTATCATTTATATCATAAGAATAATTATTTAAAATATGAATACTCTTATCAAAACTTCTTATAAATTTTCGATACTTAGTACCATATATATGTCTATTTTCGCGCATACGCTGTTCATGATTACCATTTGCATAGAATACTTCATATTTCTTTGCAATCGTATTTATAAAATGCAAAGCGATGTCTGTATCATATTTTGTACTTCCAACCACTAGATCACCAGCGACCATAATATAATCTGGATTAACTTCATCTATAGCCTTAAAAAGTTTTTCATTATTCTTACCATATTCGCAATTATGAAGATCAGAAATAAGCATAATCTTCTTTCCATCCAAATCGCCTATATCTTTATTAGTATCAATTTGATACTTAGTGATTTTAAAATTTCTTACTTCCCACATTCCTTTACCAATAACAATAAAAGGAAGGGCAGCCATTGCGCAAAACAATCTTTCCATATTTATTTTCCTATGTACAAATAAGCTTTTGTAGTAAATAAAACATGAGTATTGGAGTTTTGTTGTGAAACATAGAATTTATCAAGCATCTCAACATCTGGATCATATACCCTAAGTGTACTACTATCCACAAACTCTGTTTTCATAACTTCATCTTCTTTATAAACCTTACTATACTTAGTAAAGTTATGTCCATTAACTTCTAAATAACCATCTTCTATCTTATGTACACCCGTGATGTAAATATCCCTTATACCCATCTTCATATCGGTTCTTTCATAAGGATTCACACCATCATAACATAATTTATCACCATATAATATGTCATACTCAAGTGTTTTAAGACCATCGAGATAATCTTCATTATTTTTGCATGTCTGATGATATTCATTAATAGCACCATCAGAAATATGTAACTGTTCTAAAATTTTTGAAGACATCTGATATAACTCTAAATCTTCAGATTTATAATTTATATTCTTACTAAGAGCATTAAAATTTGTCCAAATAACATATTCTGTTTGCATCTTATTGCAGCCTTCAAAATCATCATCATCAAAACCTAATGATGGTAAATGATCTCCATACATAACAAGGATAACATCTTCATCAAATGCTGATAATGCTTCTATAAGTTCACCAACAAATTCGTCATCCTCATGTATTTGCTGACTATAATATGCAAGTTCATTTGCATGTTCTTCACTTATTTCATGATCCTCATCTGCACCTGTAACTGTATAATCTGTTGGATATTCACCCGATGTAGGATATTTACCATGTGCCTGAACAGATATTGTATAAATGTAATCAGGATTATCAGGTGTAACCTTAAGTGTATTTATAATTTCTTCAGTTAAGAACTTATCCTTTGGCCAATCTATAGGTGTCCATTCATCAACATCCATAAATTCTACAGATGTAAATGTATCAAATCCCAAGTTAGGTAATACTTCATTACGACCATAGAATGTACCTGTATTATTATGAATAGTATGTGTCTTATATCCATAATCTTTTAATGAATAACATATACTATCACATGTAGTTTCTGTAAGTATAGTTTTATATGGATATTCACCTGGACCAAAATCATCAAGATTCATACCTGTGATAGATTCAAATTCAGTATTAACTGTACCAGCTCCGACTACTGGAACTGTAACATATCCAGATGTATATCTCTTTCTTAACGAATTATAAATAGGAATTGGATCCTTATTTAACTTTATATTTTTAGCCCTTGAAATATCAAAGAATGATTCAAGCTGAACAAATACAATATTAGGAGTAAATGCAGCTTTCTTAACATCTACTTTTTCATCCATGTTCTTTTTAATCTCAAGAACCTTTTTTTCTGAATAACCGCTTGGTTTTCTAATACCTCTGTTAACTACACTATTAGAAAAACAATATACAAAACCATAATCCTTATAAGCATCAGCTAAATTACCAAAGTTAAGTGCTAAAACCTTAGCATCTATAGCCAGCTTAAGCGATGTTGATGTTACAAGAACTATTAATGCAACTAATAAACCGTTTCTAATATAATTAATTCTATGATTTAACTTTGGCATTTTAAACCAGCATATAATCAAGAATACAATTGCCACAATTACCAAAACAACAAGCAATACTTCACCTGCGAAATTCATATACTTGTTCATAATATCCATGGCACTATCAATTAATAATAAATCTGTATATGAAAACGGTGTTACTCTAAAATTAAGTAAAATACAATTAGATATACCAAATCCAAGCCATGCAACAAGCATCACCGCAATCAAAAAATATCTTCTTCTAAACATCAATGTAATCGAGAAAACCATAAGTAAAATCAACGTATTAACAAGGAATACATATGGCTGTCTAATCATGTGATATATTCCCTTAATAGGTGACTTTCTACCAAGCATCTCTATTATCAAATTTAAAACAATAGATAATGTAACATATGTAATCATAGTTTGCTTGTTATATCCGTTTTCAAGAAACATTGCAAATCTATCTATTTTGTTTTTCCCTTTTATAAATAATTCTTTTATTACTCTCACGTAGTACCTCTCAAATGTCTATATATAACTTACCTATGCGCCTACCATTTCTGATAAGCGCATAAATTTATCAATCTGAATTTTCATGTTCAACAAGATTAAGTACTCCATACATCTCTCTAAGTTTAGGTTTTTCAATCTTTCCAGTAGGATTTCTTGGAACATCTGCAAAAATAATCTTTTTAGGTCTCTTATATCTAGGAAGTCCAAGACAAAATTCATTAATCTCATCCTCTGTACATTCATAACCATCTTTAATTGAAATAATTGCTCCTGCAATTTCTCCAAGTCTTTTATCTGGAAGGCCAATTACAGCAACATCCTTAATCTTATCATGTCTTCTAAGAAAATCTTCAATCTGTACAGGATAAAGGTTTTCACCACCTGATACAATAACATCCTTAATTCTATCTACGAGGAAGTAGAAACCATCCTCATCTCTTTTCGCTACATCACCAGTATAAAGCCATCCATCCTTTAATACCGCTTCTGTTGCCTTTTTATCTTTGTAATAACACTCCATAACACCAGGACCTTTAACACATAATTCACCTGGTCTATCATCTGTTATTAATTCATCATTTTCATCAACAATCTTACATTCCCAACCATAACCTGGAATACCAATTGCACCAACTTTATGAACGTTTTCAACACCAAGATGTACACAACCTGGTCCAATTGACTCACTTAGTCCATAGTTAGTATCATAATCGTGATTAGGGAAGTATTCTTTCCATCTCTTGATTAATGATGGTGGTACAGGCTGTGCACCTATATGCATGAGTCTCCACTGTGATAGTTCATAGTCCTCAAGCTTTATTGCACCACTTTCAATACTATCAAGAATATCCTGTGCCCAAGGAACAAGAAGCCATACAATAGTACAATGTTCCTTTGAAACTGCATCAAATATATACTGTGATTTTGTTCCAGTTAAAAGCACTGCTTTTGAACCAGAAATAAGACTTCCAAACCAATGCATCTTAGCACCTGTATGATAAAGAGGTGGGATACAAAGGAATGTATCCTCTCTGCTTGTACTATGATGATTCTGTTCAACTCTAGCTGAATGAATCAAACTTCTATGTTTATGCAAAATAGCCTTAGGAAATCCTGTTGTTCCAGATGAAAAATAAATAGCAGCATAATCATCTTCCGTAAGTTCAATATTTGGATTCTTACTCGAATAATTACTTGCTAAATCTCTATAACTTTCAGCAAATTCTGGACAATTATCACCAACATACATTAACGCTGTACTCTTTTCAAGCTGATCAACAATATCATCAATTCTAGTAATAAATGTTGGACCAAATAATAAAAGGTCAATATCAGCAAGTTGAGAACAATATAAAATTTCATCAGAAGAATATCTAAAATTAAGAGGAACTGCAATACAACCAGCCTTTAAAATACCAAAATAAATTGGTAACCACTCAAGACAGTTCATAAGAAGGATACCTACTTTATCCCCCTTCTTAGCTCCCTTACTTAAGAGCATATTTGCCATTCTGTTAGCTTTTTCATTAAAAACGTCCCATGTAAGACTTCTTCTGTATCCTATACTTTCAGTATTTTCAATTAATTCTGATTCTTTCCATGTAAATTTCTTACCATCTTCCTTTTCAGGATTGATTTCTACTAAAGCTTCTTCACTTCCGTATAAATCACTGTTCTTTTCCAATAAATCAATTATAGTCATCATGTTACTCCAATACTTATATTTTTTCCTATTCATGGGGCTTATAAAAAGCCCCACGTAAATATCTTATACTAACTCATCATCTGAGAAATATTTAAGATTAAGTGGTTCTAAAGCCTTAATTGTAGCATCAATATCAGATGTCTTAATGGCGATTGTTGCACCTTCATCTGTAATTGATAAACCATATAAATATGATACATTAATGTTATTCTTATCAATTGCATTAAGCACTTCTGCAAGACTACCTACAGCATTAGGTACAACAATTGCAATAACATCTGTAACCTTTGCAATGATATTATGAGCTTTTAATACTTCAATTGCTTTATCTGTATCACTAACAAGTAATCTTAAAATACCAAAATCACTTGAGTCAGCAAGTGAAGCTGATACTACATTAATACCATTGTCTTTTAAAATGTTAAGACATTCAAATAAACGTCCCGATCTATTCTCTAAAAAAATTGATATCTGTTTTACCTTCATACAGCTACCCCCTAGTATAGTTTTCTGTTATCAACAACGTGCTTTGTCTTTCCTTCACTATGAACAAGTGTATTAGGCTCTACAAGTTTAATCTTAGCATTAAGACCAATTGCCGTTCTTAATGTCTGTTTAATCTTAGCTGATAAAGCTTCAAGAGCACTCATTTCATCTGAGAAGAATCTTTCTTCTACTTCTACCTGTACTTCAAGTGTATCCTCATTATCAACTCTGTCTACAACCATGAAGTAATGTGGAGTTGTACCATCAATAGTAAGTAAAGCTGCTTCAACCTGTGATGGGAATACGTTAACACCTCTAATAATAAGCATATCATCAGTACGACCTTTAAATCTCTGAATTCTTGCCATTGTTCTACCACATTCACAAGTATCTTTTTCAATTGTTGTAAGATCCTTAGTTCTATATCTAATAAGTGGCATACCTTCCTTTGTAAGAGTTGTAATTACTAACTCTCCACATTCACCACTATTTAACGGATTACCTGTTGCTGGATCAATAATTTCTGGTAAGAAATGATCCTCCCATATATGAAGACCCTTATGATGTTCACAGTCAGCTGCAACACCAGGACCACATATTTCTGTAAGACCATAAATATCGTGAGCTTTTATATTAAGCTTCTTTTCAATTTGATCTCTCATTTCATTTGTCCAAGGTTCTGCACCACAAATTGCATATTTAAGATTAATCTTATCAAGTAAGTTTTCTTTTTCTAATGTTTCACCAACATGTAATAAGTATGATGGTGTACATGCAATAGCTGTAGCCTGTAAATCAATCATCATTGTTACAAGTTTCTGTGTATTACCTGTTGACATTGGTACAACTAAAGCCCCAAGTTTTTCAGCACCATAATGCGCACCTAATCCACCAGTAAATAATCCGTAACCATATCCTACTTGTAATACATCATCTCTTGTAATGCCAATCATTGATAAACATCTTGCAACGCATTCTGCCCAAATATCAATATCTCTTCTAGTATAAGCAGCAACCTTTGGTTTTCCTGTTGTACCAGATGATGCATGAACTCTTACTAGTTCTGACTTTGGAACCGCAGCTAGACCAAATGGATATGTTTTATTTAAATCTTCATAAGTTGTAAATGGTAACTTACTAATATCCTCTATGCCTTTAATATCGCCAGGTTCTATTCCAACTTCCTGCATTTTTTCTCTATAATAAGGCACATTATGATATACCCTACTAACCTGTTTAACTAATCTTGCACTCTGAAGATTTTCAATTTCATCTCTAGACATGCACTCTTTTGGTTTGTTCCAAATCATTTCAACCACCAACATTATCCTTTTCTTTTTTTATTTAATTTGATTTACGTATCAAAAATTTTTGTGCTTTATTCAGCTTCCTCATATCCGCGTAAGAAAGCTTTCTGATTAATTTCAATTGTCTTAGGTGGAACTTTTTCCTCAATTGTCTTAAGCCATTCTTCCTTCTTAAAGTTCATGTGCTTAGCAGCCATACCAAGTACAACATTATTAAATACTCTTGAATTACCAAGTTCAAGTGCTACAGCACTTGCATCGATAGAATAAACTTTATAATCCTTCTTTAAATTCTCAATAATGTTATCAGGATATGTAGCTGCACCAATAACAACTGGCATTGGATCAATTCTTGTATCATTTACAATTAAAACACCATCTTTCTTTAAGAAATGAGCATATCTTAATGCTTCCAATTTTTCAAAAGCGATTAAAACATCTGCCTGTCCTTCTTCAACAATTGGTTCATAAACCTTTTCACCATATCTAACAAAAGTAACAACGCTACCACCACGCTGTGCCATACCGTGTACTTCTGATAATTTTACTTCATATCCAGCGCTTGTCATAATACCACCTAAAATTCTACTTGTAAGGAGAGTACCCTGACCACCTACGCCTACAATCATAATATTCTTTGTATCCATAATGTCCTCCTTACTTTTCAACTCTTTCAAGTGCATCGAACTTACATAAACTACTACATAAGCCACATCCGTTACACATTGATGCATCAATCTTAACTGTTCCATCTTCGTTCTTTGTAATTGCAGGACAACCTGGTTTTAAGCACATACCACACTTCTTACACTTATCAGACTTAACCTCAATTCTATATGGGAATGTCTGACCCTTAAGTAAAGCACATGGAGCATATGCAATAATTACAGATAATTCATCTCTTGCTGTTTCTTCTTTAACTACTCTTTCAAGTTCAGCAATATCAAACGCATTTACTTCAACTATATTCTTTACATTCATAGCTTCTACTACTTTGTAAATTGAGATTGCTGGAACTTCCTCACCCATTAATGTCTTACCTGTAGCTGCATGATCCTGATGACCTGTCATACCTGTTGTAGAGTTATCCATAATGATAACCGTACCTGTTGAGCCATTATAAGCCATATTTTCAAGTGAGTTAATACCTGTATGTAAAAATGTTGAATCACCAATAACTGCTACCCAGTCCTTGATAAATTCCTTACCTTTAGCTTTTTCCATACCATGAAGCATTGCAAGTGAAGCACCCATACATACTGTTGTATCAATAACACTAAGTGGTGCAACAGCTCCAAGTGTATAACATCCAATATCACCTGTAGCATGCTTCTTTAACTTGTTAAGTACGAAGAATGTTGATCTATGTGGACAACCTGGACATAAAATAGGTGGTCTACCTACAACCTGAGCAGCATCCTTAACATCTAATTCATTCTTAACTGCTTTTCTTAAAAGATTTGCACTGTATTCGCCCTGTATTGTAAAGATTTCTTTACCAATACATTCGATACCCATTGCACGTACCTGTTCTTCAATTACAGGCTCTAATTCTTCAAAGATATATAATTTATCAACCTTGCTTGCAAAATCCTTAATTAAATCCTTTGGAAGTGGATTTACAAGACCAAGTTTTAATACGCTTGCATTAGGGAATACTTCCTTAACATACTGATATTCAATACCCTGAGTAATGAAACCAATGCTTGTATCTCCCATTTCAACCTTGTTAAGTTTTGATGTACTACCAAACTTAGCAATGTCTTTATTTCTCTGTTCTACAACTAAGTGTCTAGCCTTTGCATTACCAGGCATCATAACATTCTTAGGTGCATTTCTAGTATATTCTTTATCTTCAACTTCCACTCTGTCATTAAGTACAACTTCTGTCTGTGAGTGTGCAAGTCTTGTAGTAGTTCTATAAATAACTGGTGTATCAAATTCTTCACTAAGTTCATAAGCAAGCTTAATGAAATCCTTAGCTTCCTGTGAATCTGATGGAATAACAACAGGTACATTAGCAGCACGTGCAATCATTCTTGTATCCTGTTCGTTCTGTGAACTATAAAGTCCTGGATCGTCAGCAACAACAATAACAAGACCACCGTTAACTCCTATATATGAAATTGAGTATAATGGATCTGATGCAACATTAAGACCAACATGCTTCATTGAAGCAAGAGCTCTAACACCACTGATTGATGCACCAATTGCTGTTTCAAGTGCAACTGCTTCATTAGGTGCCCATTCAGAATAAATCTCCTTATACTTTACAATATTTTCACTAATCTCTGTACTTGGTGTACCAGGGTAAGCAGAACTTACCTTAACGCCTGCCTCATACGCTCCTCTTGCAATGGCAGCATTACCAAGCATAATTTCCTTATCGCTCATCTTCTGTTCCTTCCTTTATTAAATTTTGGGCATACTTTCCCAATATCCGTAACTATTATAATACCATATTTTACCACTTAAAAACAACCCTTAATCTATGTCGCAAATAAACGCAAAAGGAATCTCACTAATAATATGAGATTCCACAAAACGTATTTTATAAATCATTTATTAAACATATATATACCCATCTTTTATTAATAAGATTTATTTATAACTACAGTTTAAATCCAACGCCTATAAACTGTAAAACATCTCTTCCTGTATCATC
>OCTX012280217.1_pt1 | contig 14261 bp, 12 predicted proteins | sample 1539691 | NCBI WGS metagenome assembly OCTX01 (sample SAMN02144231, study PRJEB22623) | gut metagenome | biome: sheep rumen | host: Ovis aries | place: New Zealand | reverse complement strand
CCTTGTTTGAAACTATTTACGCCTTTTCCAAGTCCGCGCATCATCTCTGGCAGTTTTTTCCCACCAAACAAAAGTAATGCAATACCGGCGATAACCAAAAGTTCTGTCGTACCGATAAAAAGTAAATGTAGCATATTCTAAAATTGTTTATTTTCGACAAAGATACACTTTTTTTGCTGAAAAATCAATTATTATAAAAAAAATCATTATTTTTGCACAAACTAAAGTCTTTAAACAACAATATGGCTATGAAAGAGAATCATCAGAATGAATTAAACAGACGCGAGTTCCTCAAGCGGTTGGGTGTCACTTCGGCTTCAGCTGCACTGCTCATGGGGCTCGGACCCTTGTCGGCGTTCGGAAGGGAGGACAAGCAGAAAATCATCGTCTCTAACGACATGACCTACCGGATCAACCGTAAGACGGGCGATAAGGTGTCGTTGTTGGGATATGGCATGATGCGACTGCCCCAGAAGAACGGTCGGATTGACCAGGAACTGGTCAACGAGGAAGTGAAATACGCGCTTGAGCATGGTGTCAACTATTTCGACACGTCGCCACACTATCAACGTGACAAGTCGGAGGCTTCGTTGGGAACAGCGCTGAAAGCGAGTGGATTCGACCGCAAGAGTTATTACATCGCAACGAAACTTTCCAATTTCGGACAGCAGGAGTGGTCGTATGAGGCTTCTGTGAACATGTACCGAAACTCATTGAAATTCCTGCAGACCGACTATATTGACTACTATCTCCTGCATGGAGTAGGGGGAGGCGGCATGCAGCAGTTGAAAAGCCGCTTTTTCGATAATGGGGTGATGGATTTCCTTATGGAGGAGCGCGCAGCCGGACGTATACGCAATCTTGGTTTCTCCTATCATGGAGATGTGGAGGTGTTTGAGTGGCTGCTCGAGAATACGGAAAAGTACGGATGGAGCTTTGCCCAGATTCAGATGAACTATGTGGACTGGAAGCATGCGAAGGACATAAACCGTAGAAACACCAACGCCGAATATCTGTATGGACTGCTTGAGAAACACGACGTGCAGGGGGTTATCATGGAGCCGCTGCTCGGAGGCAGACTCGCCAATCTTCCGGAGGTGTTTGCAAAGCCCCTCAAGCAGATGAGACCGGACGACTCTCCTGCGTCTTGGGGATTCCGATTCTGCGGAACGCATCCTAACATCCTGGTGTCACTTAGCGGTATGACGCTCATGGAGCATCTCGTCGACAACGTCAAGACGCACTCACCCCTCAATCCCTGTTCGCAGAAGGAACTGGCACTGCTCGAGGAGGTTGCACAGAAGATGGTGACTTATCCGCTCATTCCTTGCACCGACTGCAAGTACTGCATGCCGTGTCCGTACGGAGTGGATATTCCTGCTAACTTCGCTTTCTATAACAAATGTCTGAATGAGGACAAGTTGCCTCCGGCCGACAAGGCTGCTTCTGACTATAAGAAAAAGCTGAAGGCCTTCCAGAAAGGCTACAAAAAAGCGCTCAAGCCAAGCGAACTGGCATCTCAATGTATGGAATGCCGCGAGTGTGTTTCCAAGTGCCCGCAACGCATCCAGATACCAAATCAGATGACTCGCCTCACAGAACTTCTCGAAAGAAAGGAATAGGAGAACCTCGTCCGACCCGTCCGACTTGTCCGACCTGTCTGACTTGTCCGACAATAATAAAAATAATTGCGTCTGCCGGTATAACCCAAAACCGGCAGACGCGCCATTTCCCCCCGGCTACAAGAGTTTGCCGTAAAGAAATTTTTTTCTGACATTGCAAATAATTTGCGAATTTACAAAAAAACATTCCTTATGCCAAATTCTTGAGTTTCCTGGGACGTGAAATCTTCGAAATCAAGGGAAAATGTGATTTGTGTAATTTATTGAATAACAGGGCGCATAGACAAAAAGTAAACTAAAAGTACACACCTCTGCATAATTGGGGCACAGGTTGCTCTGCAAGGTTCCTGTTTATCCCATGAATTCGTAAATCCCCTCCAAGTGTTCCTCTTTCAATTTTATCCAAATAAAACGTCCGCATGGCCCTTTAAACATTAAACTCTCAACTCTTTTTTCTCGCTAACTCCCCTCTCAACTCTAAACTCTCAACTCTTTTTTCTCGCTAACTCCCCTCTCAACTCTAAACTCTCAACTCTTTTCTCTCGCTAACTCCCCTCTCAACTCTAAACTCTCAACTCTAAACTCAAAAAACAATGACCTGGGAATTTATTCTTCGTATTTTGGTTGCCGCATTGCTTGGCGGTGCGATTGGATTGGAACGTGAATACCGTGCCAAGGGAGCTGGATTCCGCACACATTTCCTCGTGGCTCTTGGCAGCGCACTGCTGATGGTGCTTTCGCAGTATGGATTTATGGAGTTGCTGCGCTCCCACAGCGACCTCAGCATTCGTCTCGATCCGTCTCGTATTGCAGCGCAGGTGGTGTCAGGAATCGGTTTCATCGGGGCGGGTACCATCATCTTCCAGAAACATGTGGTGAAGGGACTGACCACGGCGGCCGGCATTTGGGTGGTAGGCGCGATCGGCATGGGATGTGGAGCGGGGCTCTATATCCTCTCCATTGCCACGACCGTGTTGGTGCTGATCGGACTGGAGGCCATGAATTTCTTCCTACGTCGCTTTGGCAACAGGGCATTCTCCGTGCGATTCACTGCGGAAAGCCAGCAAAACATTGACGCCGTGCTTGACCGCCTGAGGAGGCTGCATGTGGAGATTGACTCCTATAAGATGGAGGACAAGCACACGTCTGCTGGTGTGCTTTATAACGTGACGATGGAAATGAAGGTGATGCGCCAGAAATTCCAGCGGCGAATCCTCGACATCATGCAGGAGTTCGAGGGTGTCACCGTAGAGGAAATCGAATAAACGTGCTGTTTTGTTGGGGTAGGAAAAATTAGCTGATGGGTGCGCAGCTGTCCCGAAGAATGAGGATGGTTTCGGGACCCATGTTGAACAGCAGGTCGATGATGCTCAGGTTCGGCTGGAAGCCGTGACGATCAGCAAACACCTGATAATAAGGCTTGCAAATAAATTGTGTGTCTTGGCTGTAATGTGTTTTTGGGCTGATTAGAAATCGGAGGTCGTCTGTCTCTGTGAAATCGATGTCCGATGGGTCTACAAACTTCTCCGTGCGGAGAAGTTCGCATCTTATGCCTGCCAGTTCCATACATTTGTGTATGAGTGCCTCGTTGAAATCTATGAGGTACTCGTATTTTTTTTCATAGAACGGCTGGAAATCATCTTGATAGAACTCGAAGAAGGGGGTGTTGTAGTAGGACGACTCCAGCGCGTGCCAGTGTTTTGTGCGCCACTCGTCATGGTCGCTGATTCGTATGTCTTTTATCAGACGGCTCCCGTCCTCAGGCTTCTCCACGGGGATGGTCAGCGCGACCGCGCCGTTTGGGGCGTCTATCACGCAGCGGTTACGGTAGGTCTGCTTATGGTAGCTTTCCCACATTTCCATATGTACAACAGAATTTGCCGCCAGTCTCGAAAACCATTGGACGGGCGGCAAATAGGCAGTGCTTAATAGAGGTTGCATTTATTTATCTGAAGTGCAATTGGTTATGGTTTATAGCTGGATGTTTGAAGCTTCACTTTATATCTCCCACCCACTTGAACAGGCGGTCCCAACGGTAAGTCCGCGCCTCGGGGTTGTTGTCAGGCGATATGGAAAGCCAGATGAACAGCGGCTTGCCAACCACATGGTCTTCAGGCACGAAGCCCCAGTAGCGGGAGTCCTCGGAGTTGTGACGGTTGTCGCCCATCATCCAGTAATAGTCCATCTTGAAGGTGTACGACGTCTCTTTCTTGCCGTTGATGTAGATGCCGTCGCGGCGGATGTCCAGCTGGTTGCCTTCATAGGTGCGGATAGGCCGCTCGTAGATACAGATGTTGTCCATCGTCAGGTCTATCTTCTGTCCCTTGGCGGGAATAAGGATGGGACCGTAGTTGTCGCGCGTCCATCCGTACTCATGGTCGAGCGGATACATTCGTCCGAAGTAGCCGTCTTTGATTTCCACGATGCTGTCTATCAAGTCGGTGCGGGCCTCCAAAGCGGCTTTTGCCTGGAACGTGAGGGCCATGCCACGGTTGCGGTCGAGTATGTGGTTGCGGTCCTCGTCGGAGATGCCAAGCTCGGCGCAGGTCTTGTCGTCTATTATCTGACCGTTCTTGGTGTATACTTTGTAGTTGAACTGCACAAGCTCAGGGAAGGGCTGCTTCTTGCCGTCGATATAAATCTCCTTGTCCTTTATCTGGAACTGCTGGCCAGGCAGACCCACGCAGCGTTTCACGTAGTTCTCGCGGCGGTCAACTGGACGGGTGGTGACTTTTCCGTATTGGTTCTGGCTGGCTTGTATCTCGGCCTTACCCAGCTGGTAGAGCTTGCGGAACTGCTCTATCTGACCCACTGTCGTCGTGTCGTTCGTCGTCAGGTAGTCTTGATATTGCGGTGTCTGGGCTGCTATCTGACAGCCTGTCTCGAAACACAGGGAGTAGAAGTCGTTAGGGTAGTTCACGGCAACGGTGTCGCCTGAGGGGTAGTTGAACACCACGATGTCGCCCAGTTCCACCTTACCGAAACCTTTCGCACGACGGTAGTCCCACTGCGGCCATTCGATATACGACTTGCAGTTGATGCCGGGAATCGTATGCTGGGTAAGAGGCAGTGTCAGCGGAGTCATCGGGATTCTTGGACCGTACGACAGTTTCGACACAAGGAGGTAGTCACCGGTCAAGAGTGATTTCTCAAGCGACGACGACGGAATCTTGTAGTTCTGGAAGAAGAAATTATTCACGAAATAGACTGCCACCAGTGCGAACACGATGGCGTCTACCCAGCTCATGATGAAGTTCGACGCGGGCTGGTCTTCTTTCTTCCACCAGGTCCAGTTAATTTTCTTCGTGATGTAGGCATCGAAGATGAATGGCAGAACCAACAGACCCATCCAGCTGCCCAGCCAATAGATGAACAGCAACCAAAGGATGGCGACAACGGAGAACTTCACCCATTTCAGCCATGCGGGTTTCACCTTCTTTTCTTTTTCTTCTTTTTCCTTGACCTTCTTGGTCCGTATCTTAGAATAGTCGGGTTTGCTTGAGAATATACCCATTTTATTTGATTATTAATATGTTCACTTGTAGGGACTTACTTTATGTGTGCCCGCCAGGGAATTATGATTCTGAAATTGTTTAAGTTGTCTGATTCTGAGGTTGGAACGCCAATTCTCATTCAACTTTAAACTGAAAAAAATTAGAACTTGAACAGGTCGTCCGTCGTGAGCAGACCTTCGTGGTCTTTCGTGTATTCTGCGGCCAGTACTGCGCCCAATGCGAAGCCCTGTCGGGAGTGGGCGTCGTGGGTGATGGTGATTTGGTCGGCTTCTGAGTTGTAGGTGATGGAATGGATGCCGGGAACCTCACCACGGCGGATGCTGTCGATGCGGAGCTGGTCGGCGGCCTGCTCCTTGCTCCCTTCTATGCTGCCGTCTGGATTCTGAACTGTGCCTACCGTCCAGCCTGACTTACGGTCGAGTTCGCCAATAACACCCTCGGCCAGGGTGATGGCTGTGCCGGATGGGTGGTCCAGTTTGTGGATATGGTGTACTTCTTCCATGCTCACGTCGTACTGGGGGAATTGGTTCATGATATGGGCCAGGTATTTGCTCACGGCGGAGAAAATCGCTACGCCTACGCTGAAATTCGATGCCCAGAACAGGGTCTTGCCGTCTTCCGTGCAGGCCTTGCGTACGTCCTCACCGTGCTCTTTTAGCCAACCGGTAGAACCACTCACCACCTTCACACCGGCTTTCCAGGCTTTCAGGTAGTTGCCGTATGCTACTGTCGGAGCGGTGAATTCTATCGCTACGTCAGCACTGCGGAAGGCGTCCGACTCGAATTCTTCCTGATTGTCGATGTCTATCACCGACACGATCTCATGACCTCTCGAGATGGCAATCTGCTCAATCATCTTGCCCATCTTTCCGTATCCAATTAATGCAATTTTCATCTTTTTTCAAATTTTTCTTTTGCAAAGTTAAGCATTTTAGAAGAAAAAACTTATCTTTGAGGCGATTTTCATTTCGTTTAACACGATTTTAAACTTATTTTTGTATTATTGCTCTTAAAATTCATTCTGTGTAATGACTTTTTGGACAGTTTGCATAAACAAGAAACCTCCCTTTGCATAAAATAGCAAAAATTGAAAAATAGTCAAATAAATAGTAAATCGTAAATTGTAAATATGCCTTTTTGACGGAATGGACTGACATCCACAATCGAAAGAATCTGTAGGAAAAAGCAGAATGCCAGGACTGCCAAATTGTAGGAGGGATGAGGTCAGAAAAATAATCAAAATTGAAAAATTAAAAAATAAATAGTAAATGAATGTCAAGATTGCCAAATTGTAAGAGGAATGAGGTCAGAAAAATAACCAAAATTGTAAAATTATAAAATAAATAGTAAATCGTAAATAGTAAATCGTAAATAGTAAAGATGTCTTTTTGACGGAATGGACTGACATCCACAATCGAACGAATCTGTAAGAAAAAGCAGAATGTCAAGATTGCCAAATTGTAGGAGGGATGAGGTCGGAAAAATAACCAAAATTGTAAAATTATAAAATAAATAGTAAATCGTAAATAGTAAATCGTAAATAGTAAATATGTCTTTTTGACGGAATGGACTGACATCCACAATCGAACGAATCTGTAAGAAAAAGCAGAATCACAAGATTGCCAAATTGTAGGAGGGATGAGGTCGGAAAAATAACCAAAATTGAAAAATTAAAAAATAAATAGTAAATCGTAAATAGTAAATCGTAAATATCACTGATGGAAGAATTGATTCACTACGTCTGGAAGCACAAAATCTATCCGCTTCATGAACTCCGCACCACTGACGGGCAGCTCCTTGAAGTGGTCGATCCCGGACTGCATAATTTCGGGTCAGGACCTGATTTCTTCAATGCCAAGGTGCGGATCGACGGGCAGCTCTGGGTGGGAAATATCGAAATCCACGTCAGGGCATCCGACTGGTTCCGCCATCATCACGATTCCGATCCGGCTTACGACAACGTGATCCTACATGTGGTGGAAATTGCTGACGCCGACATTCCCTATCCGTCGGCGCCATCCAAACTCATTCCGCAGTTGCTGCTGCCTGTTCCCGAGTGGGTGAGGCAGAACTACGACCAGCTCTCGCGATCCGACTCGTTTCCGCCTTGCAGTAAGGAGGTGCCCTCGTTCCCGCGGCTGATGGTACACTCCTGGCTCTCGGCACTACAGGTGGAGCGGCTCGAGCAGCGTAGTGAGGCGGTCAAAGAGCGGTGGGAACAGCTCTCCAGGGATTGGGAGTCAACATTCTTTGTTACTATTGCACGAAATTTTGGATTCGGAAAGAACGGTGATGCCTTCGAGCGATGGGCGAAGTCGTTCCCGCTCATCGCGCTGGGGAAACACCGCGACTCGCTTTTCCAGATTGAGGCCGTCTTCTTTGGACAGGCGGGGTTGCTCAACGAACCGCATGACGACTACGGCGACTATTACGTGCGTTTGCGCAACGAATATGCCTTCATGCGGCATAAGTTCTCTTTCACACCTATCGACCCTTCGCTCTGGACGCGGAAGGTGCGTCCGGAGAGTTTCCCGGAAGTCAGGATTGCGCAGCTGGCCATGCTCTATTACCGCGGAAGCTTGTCGCTCTCTAAGCTTCTGGCTGCTAAAGATGTGGAATCACTATACGGCCTCTTTGTTTCGGAGAAGGACATCCCGAGCGTCAGCGACTACTGGCTCCGCCATTTCTCATTCAAGCAGAACCTGTCGCCTGAGTCCGACAAGCGCATATCTAAATCTTCCATCGACCTCATCATCATCAACTCTGTTGTGCCGTTCCTCTTTGCCTACGGACGGTACAAAGCCTCGGACGAACTTTGCGACAGGGCCTTCGACCTCATGGAGAACATCAAGGCGGAGTCCAATTCCTATATCTCCAAATGGCGGCAAGCGGGCATCACCTGCGAGTCGGCCGCCGACTCCCAGGCGCTCATGCAGCTTTCCAAGAACTACTGCGAGAAACGCAACTGCCTGCGATGCCGCTTCGGTTATGAGTACATCAAGCGGAATCCCGACTTCCTGGCTGAGGAACAACAGGAAGAGCAGTGAAGGGCCTAATACAGATGCTGCACCAATCCGATTTTCCGAAGAACCATGATTCCGACTGTAAAAAAAGAAGACATTTCTTTATTGTCTGAAAAAAAACATGTAAATTTGCATTTATTTCTATGGAATTATAGAAGCTTCATCGGCTGAACGGGGATATGGCCATAGTTGTAACTTTTAAAACAGCAAAAGACCAATGGAATTATTAAAGAAAATTTTTTTAGTATTAACGTTATTTATTTCGTTTGAGACTATGTCAGCGCAGTCAATTTATGATTTCAGCGTCCTCGACGCAAAAGAACAGACCGTGAGTCTGAGTGAGTACAAGGGTAAGGTGATGCTCATCGTCAACACAGCAACAAGGTGTGGATTCACTCCACAGTACAAAGAACTGGAGGACCTCTACGAGAAGTATGTCGACAAGGGGTTCGAAATTCTCGACTTCCCTTGCAACCAGTTCGGACAGCAGGCACCGGGTTCTGTTGAGGAAATCAAGGAGTTCTGCTCCATCAACTTTAAGGTTCGCTTCAAGCTCTTTGAGAAGGTTGAGGTGAACGGAGACAATGAGTGCCCGCTCTTCACTTTTCTCAAATCGAAGCAGGGATTCCAGGGATTCGACCCGAATCATGAACTCGGTACGCTGCTCGACAACATGATGAAGAAAGCTGACCCTGACTATGCCTCTAAGTCATCCATCAAATGGAACTTCACCAAGTTCCTTGTCGACCGTGAGGGTAACGTGGTGAAACGATTCGAACCCACTGACGGAGCCGACAAAATTGAGGAGAAACTGAAAACGCTGCTCTGATGACTACATCCGACATCGACCAGTTCGAAAGAACTCGTATGCTATGGGGACAGGAGGCGATAGAACGCCTTGCCTGTTCCCGTATCATTATTTTCGGGGTTGGGGGAGTTGGAGGGTATGCGGCTGAGGCCATAGCCAGAAGCGGGGTGGGGCATATCACTCTCGTCGACAACGACACGGTCAGCATCACAAATCTTAACCGCCAAATCATAGCACTGCACTCCACTATCGGACAACTCAAGGTGGAAGTCATGCGACAGCGGATTCTCGACATCAACCCGGCTTGCGAGGTGGAAACCCTTCCTGTCTTCTATCTTCCGGAGAACGCTGACGAAATCAGACTTCAGGATTATGACTATGTCGTAGACTGCATCGACACCGTGGCGGCGAAGATCGACATCATACGACGCTGTCATGAGCTGCAGGTGCCGGTCATCTCAAGCATGGGGGCTGCAAACAAAGTGAACCCTACGGCTTTCCGTGTCACCGACCTGGCGAAGACTCACACCGACCCGCTGGCGAAGGCCATGCGCACCAAGCTGAGGCAGATGGGAATAAACCACGTCAAGGTGGTCTTCTCCGATGAAAACCCTCTCAAACCTCTTGCGGCTGCCGAAACACCTCCTTCAGGGAAACGTCATATTCCTGCCTCCAACGCTTTCGTCCCTGCCGCGGCAGGACTCGTATGTGCGGCAGAGGTCATCAAGGACATCATCGCATGTCAATAAATCTCAAATTTCAAATCGTTATATTCTCATCATGTTTCGTATAGCTTCTTTTTTCCTGATACTGGCTCTTTCTTTATCTGCCAGCGCTCAGCAGATCTCTCTCGAGGCGGTGGTTCTCTACAGATACTATCCCGACCGTATCGACGGACTCAACCCCATGGACGACGGGGAACACTACTCCCGCATTTCCGATGCCAACGACGCAATCCTGAAATGCTCTTACAAGACGGGAGACAACGTCGAGACGATTTTCTCTGTTCGCGACACTAACGGCGAGAAAATCAACTATTTCAGAGATTATATCATTTCGCCTGACGGCAACAAAATACTGCTCGAGACCACACACAACCCTATCTACCGTCGGTCTTTCACGTCGCAGTGGTATGTCTACGACCGAAACGACAAGTCTCTTCGAAAACTCTCTGCGGGGGGAGAACAGGAAGTGCCGTCGTTCTCGCCCGACAGCAAGAAAATTGCGTTCGTGAGGAAAAACAACCTCTTTTTTGTCGACCTCAATTCTTGGGAGGAAATCCAAATCACAACCGATGGACGATTCAACTACATCATCAACGGAAAGCCCGACTGGGTATATGAGGAGGAGTTCGAGTACAACAAGGCCTATGCTTTCACCGCCGACTCCAAGATGATTGCATGGATGAGAACGGACGAGACCAACGTGAAGACGTTTGCCTTTCAATATTTCATGGGGGCGGCGCCACAAATGGGGGACAACCGGCTCTATCCCTCAAATTATGAATATAAGTATCCGAAGGCAGGAGAGGAGAACGCAAAGGTCATGGTGCTCAGCTGCGACTTGGAGACGCAGCGGATTCAGACGATTAACGTGCCGCTCGACGACGACGGATATATCCCGCGCGTGCTGCCTATGGCGGGGAAAGACAAGGTGGCGGTTGTCACGCTCAACCGGCATCAGAACAGATGTGACGTCTACGAGGCAAACACGCGGAACGGACAGACTCGGTTACTCGTCAGGGAGAAAGCCCAAAATTATATTGAGACTTCGTTCTATAATCACATGGACTTCACTGATGGACAGTTCGTCCTGTTGTCTGAGCGCGACGGATTCCGCCATCTCTATCTCTACAACCAAGATGGGACGATGGCGTCGCAACTGACGAAAGGGGAATTTGTCGTCAATGATTACTATGGCACCGACACTAAGGGAAAACTCTTCTTCTATTCTTCCAACGAAGGCAGCCCGCTCGAACAATATGTCTATTGTGTCGACGCTAAGGGGAAGAAACGGATGCTCACCAAGGAAAAAGGCACTCACGAACCGGAATTCTCGAAGGGATGCAAGTACTTTATTGATGTCTTCTCCGACATCAACACGCCTTATGTCACTACACTCCGGGATGCGGACGGCGAGGTGGTAAGGGTGCTCGAAGACAACAAAAGACTGAAGGAGGAATACGCGGAACTCAACATTGGCAAGCCGGAAATTTTCTCGTTCAAGACCTCGGAAGGGGTGGAACTCAATGGATGGATGGTGCGACCGGCTGACTTTGACCCGGCAAAACAGTATCCTGTCATCATGTATCAGTACAGCGGACCGGGCGACCAGCAAGTCCACAACTCTTGGGAAAACGGCAATGCGGGAGGACTCATCTGGGAACACCGCCTCGCACAGAAGGGATATATCGTGGCTTGTGTAGACGGACGGGGAACTGGAGGACGCGGACGGGACTTCCAGCAGTCCACGTACTTGACTCTTGGCGACAAGGAGTCAAAAGACCAGGTGGAGGCGGCTCTCTATCTTGGATCGCTCCCCTATGTCGACAAGGATCGTATCGCCATCTGGGGATGGAGCTTCGGAGGATTCAACACCATCATGTCTATGTGTGAGGGACGACCGGTCTTCTGCTGTGGTGTCGCTGTGGCTCCGGTCACCGACTGGCGCTATTACGACAGCGCGTACACCGAGCGATATATGCGCACACCACAGGAAAATCCATCGGGATACGACATCTCTCCGATGCACCGATATCAGAAACTCAACGGACATCTGCTCATCTGCCATGGACTGGCCGACGACAACGTGCATTATCAGAATGTGGCCGAACTCTCTGAAAAACTTGTACAAAACAACATACAGTTTGAAATGCAGGTCTACACCAACCGTAATCATGGTATCTATGGAGGCAACACTCGACGACACCTCTTCACTCGTATCGAAAACTTCTTCGACAAGTACCTCCTTCCCTGATTCCTTCCGAACCCAACAACCCATTGCCAATCAAAGTCCAACGTACCTACAATCGTCCTACTCGGGAAGACGGACTCGCTTAGCTGGATTCCGTCGCGACTCCGTTGCCCCGCCTGCCGGGTAGGTTTTCTGCGTTTAGTAGCGGAAAAATCCGTTTTCTGGAGCACCCACGCTCCTGATACGTACCGAGCCCACCTATTACTAACTAATGTCCAACGTACCTTCAACCGTCCTACTTGGGAAGACGGATCCGCTTAGCAGGATTCCGTTGCGACTCGGCAAAGCTCCAGCAAGCTTGGCTTTGCGCTCGCTGCTCCAGAATCTCATCCCCTCCTACAACCCGCCATCCGACTCTCTAACATTCAACAAAAAAGGCAGCACTTTCGTGCTGCCTTTTAAAAATTATCTCTTTGCAGGTGTTTACTCTGCAGGAGCGTCCTCTGCTGCAGGAGCTTCCTCAGCGTCTGCTGCGTCCTCGGCCGGCTCTTCTTCGCCTTCTGCCTCAGGAGCAGCTTCCCCTGTCTCCTCCTCAGCAACTTCTTCTTCTGCACCTTCCTCTGCTCCTTCTTCATCAAGATTCATGGCAGGAGCCTGAGGCATGATGTCGTTGCTGTTTGAAATCTTCCATACACCAGCCTTGTTCTTCTTCAGCTGGATCTTCGAGTTGCTGGTCTCGCCACCCACAGAAGTGATCTCAAGTTCTACAACTGCCTTGTCGCCGTCAATCTGCTCGTCAAGTACCTTGCAGCTCTTGGGGAGTTTCTTCTTGGCTTCTTCGTCCTTGCCTTCCTTGATGCCGTCCATTGTCTTCTTCAGCATGCTGATGGCAAGGTCTTTGCCTTGCTTAACCTGGTCTGCAGGCAGGCTGTCCTCACCGAGGTCACATGCGTCTATGAATGCCTCATAGTTGCCGTTAATCATGTCGTTCATTGCTTTCTCAACGATTGGACCTGGAGCGTCCTTCGTACATGCTGCCATCATCAGGATAACGGCTGCTGAAATAAAACCGATAAGTTTCTTCATCTCTTTTTGTAATAATTAAAGGGTTAATAAATAAAATAATAATGTTATTAAAAATTGGAGTTTGTAAATTCTTATATCTTTCTTGTATATCTGTTGCCTATATCTTTCTTGCCTTTTTGGTATTTTCTGATTCTAATTTTCTTTTAATTTTCTTTCTTAAAAAAATCAACCAAATTATCATTTAAATTTTCGTCCTTAAAACTCATCATCGGAGTAACTACACTATTCACTTTTCACTTAAAAGTATATATTTTTTGCAAATATAGGATAAATTTTCGTAAATTTGCAAATTCAAACCGAAAAAATACATTATGAGGGCATTATTTTTTTCTTTTTGGACAGTTTTTACAACTCTTTTTTGTTTTTCCTGCGGTTGCGGGAAAAAAGAACTCGCATCGGTTCTGCCCGATTCTGTCCAACTCAGGGTAGGGGACGTCGTGTTCCGGCTGGGGGAATCGCTCGAGAGCAATGTGGTCAACATCGCCGACCGAGGAGGACTATATTCCCATTGCGGAATTGTGGTCGACTCTGCCGGACTGTTTCGTGTCGTACATGCAGTTCCCGATGAGCTTGACTTTCCCGGAGATTCCGAGCGAGTAAAGATGGATCCTCTCGAACTATTCTTCCGTGTCGACCGTGCTTGGGCTGGGGCAGTATGCCGCATGGATGACTCCTTGGTGGCTGCAAAAGCAGCGCAGGCCGCAAAAGCCGTTTTTCTTCGTGGTACACTCTTCGACAACGACTACGACGAGAACGACACGACCAAGTTCTATTGCAGCGAGCTTATCTGGCATGCCTTCAAGCATGCAGGCTACGACATTGTCGGCCCCGACCGCCATTCCTATAATGTTCTCTTCCGCAGAATCGACTCCTGCATCGTGCCGTCTCAAATCTATAATTCATCCTATCTCCATCCCGTCGCATTCTTCAATCAATAATTATCCCTTTATATAATAAGGTATATTATTTCATACCATCTCTGCGCCATCCCATTCCGCCCATCAACTCCCATCCCTCCCATCAATTCCCATTGTTCCCATCAAATTCCCATCAACTCCCATCCTTTTTCACCCCCTCCCTCGTCCCAGCCCTCATAGCATCAGAAACTACACTTTTGACCATTCACTATTCACTTTTCACTTAAAACCATCCCGATTTTTCCTGTCTTGGCAAAAAAATCTCATATTTTCGCAAAAAAGTTGCTTGAATATTTGGTGGGTTCGGAAAAAGGTTGTAACTTTGCACTCGCTTTCCGAAAAACGGGAGGCACACGATAAAAAATCGTTCTTTGAGA